>Ga0310121_10003274_pt1 | contig 14836 bp, 11 predicted proteins | sample CB27_Tmax_986_MG_FD_203504 | JGI IMG/M metagenome (GOLD analysis project Ga0310121, IMG submission 203504) | Marine microbial communities from Western Arctic Ocean, Canada - CB27_Tmax_986 | ecosystem: Environmental > Aquatic > Marine > Oceanic | place: Canada: Western Arctic Ocean | collected...
GTGCAATGCGTTGTCGTAGCGCGGAATTTATTCCGCGTTTAGGCGTCGCGGATTTCAGTCCGCAGTGAGCAGAAAACCGGATTCGTTCGCCGCCATTGACTCCGCGCGCCGTATGTGCGGAATGCCGCACTTGCTGAACACGATGGCAGCCAGGAGATTCACCGCCAGAATTTGTTAGAAGGTGGATACATCGTGCTCCTCGATCAGACCGATGGGCATCAGCGCCGCGTTGTTGACCAGGATATCGATTCTGCCCGCGGGGTGTTTCACGTAGGACCTATTTCAATCTGCCGATTCAAGCATATCGATGGAAAGCGTCTCTGCCATCTCCAGTACCGCATCGAATTTTTCCGCGACGCGCCTCGCTTGCGCTTTCTCCTGTCCGTCTTCAATCGGCTCCCGCGCGCGGGCGACGAATGTGAGAAGGTCGTTGCAGACCGCGGCGTCCAGGAGGTTTCCTCGAAGCCGGTCGATCACTTTTTCCGGAGTGAGATCCTCGCCGTAGCGAACCTTGCCGTAGATCGTCAGGGGCGTGGCGAAAAGATTCGGGAGAATACGGCGAATCTCATGGCGGATCAGAAATTCGCTCTCGAACCACGGGATCTCCTCCGCGTAGAAAAGGAGTCGCCCCTTCATAAGCCGTCCGAACTTAACGCCTTGAAAAAAGGCGCCCATCGGATCGATCGACACCGCGCTAACTTTTTTCTGGATTGCCGCGCGGGTGTCGGATGACTCGGTGTTAACTAACGTCAAGTGCCCGTCGAGCGCTCCCCACAGCGTTTGCAGATACTCCTCCAGTTCGCTCTCGATCTCCCGCAACCTCTCCTCCTCGTAGTCCCCGGAAATTTCGTAGTGCCGGTCGATTGCGTCCAGAATACTGTCAATTACCTCCGGGTGCGGAAATCGCTCACGGGCCATTTGCAGCGCCTCGAGCTTTCCGGGCACGTTGCGTTTCTCTACCAGCGAAACGCCGGCTTGTACGGGAGGCGCGAAGTAGTGCATGTAGCGGCTATGGAGCGGGTACTTGTCTTCCCACGGACCGATATTGAGAGGGGGATCGATCCCACGCATGTACGGACCGCAGAAAGAGGAAAACTTGCTGAGCTGAAACAACTCATCCCGGTTGGTCCACTGGTGGTCGGAGAGCGAGGACTCCACGCGCGCGATCACCTCCGCATCGCCTTTGTAAAATGTCCACTGTTGCGACTCCGGGAAAAACAAGCGCGGATCCATGATCTCGGATACCGTAAAATTCACGCCCGGAAGATGCTCCAGATTGCGCGCCCACTTCGGATTCTCCCGTGCGAGTTCGGTATGAACGCGTCCCACCGCAAGGGACATGGCATTCCAGTCCCCGACCAACATCGGATCCTCGAGGATGAATCGCGTATCGAAGTCGGAGAGACCGGGGATCAGATCTTCAAATTTCCACTTGGCGGCTATCGCGCGGATCGCCGGCACCCGCTCGCTACAGCGTCGGTAGTATTCGTGGTAAAAGTCGCAGAAGTCATTCGGCGGTTTAGGCTCGAAGTTCACGACAACTGCTGAATCGAGTCGCGGATGGACTGGGCCACGTAGGCCATCTCCTCTTCGGTGGAGAGCGGGAAAACGGGGAGGGATAGAACCTGGTCGCAGGCTGTCCGTGCGATGTCGCAGCCGGAGTCATTGAAATCGACCTTGTCGTTTTCGAATGCTTCCCAATCCCATACGGCCGGATAGTGGACCGCGGTGCCGACCTCGTGTTGTTCCCGGAGATGCTTCTGCAAGGCATCGCGCGTTACACCCGCTTTGTCAGCATCGACCCGGATGACATAAAGGTGCATGGCGTGACCCTCGTCATCAATTCCGGCGGGCCGGATAATCCCGGGAATGTGGTCCAGTTGCGCGTGCAGGATCCGGGCTTTTTCCCGTTTCAGGGTATTCACCCGTTCGATCTTGGTCAATTGCGTCAGGCCGGTTGCCAGTTGCGGTTTGGTCATGCGGTAATTGAACCCCTGCGTGACCACCCGCAATTTCGGGCCGCCGTATACAAAACCGAATGTCTTCTTTTGCCTTACGATCTCCGCAAACTCCGGGTCATCAGTGGTAACGGCGCCGCCCTCTCCAAGGGTCGTCATGTTCTTGTTGGATTGAAAGCTGTAACACGATGCCTTGCCGGCTCCGCCGATCCCTTTGCCGGCCACCTTTGCCCCGACGGCATGCGCGGCGTCGTACACTACCGGCACCCCCGTTTCGGCGGAGATTGCCTCGAAACCGTTCACATCCGCGGCAAGACCCCCGAAATGAACCGGGATGATCGCCTTGGTTCGGTCCGTGATCTTCTCACGGACGCGCCTCGGATCAAGATTGAGCGTTTCCCTGTCGATGTCTGCGAATACAATGCGAGCGCCGCGCGCGCTGGCGCAGGTCGCCGAACAGATGAAGGTCAATGGCGAGGTAATCACCTCGTCACCCGGACCGACGTCGAGCGCCATCATGCAGAGATCAAGCGCGGTGCCGCATGAATTTACAGCGACCGCCTTGGTTGCGTCTTCGTGCAGGGCCAGCGCATTCTGGAAATCGTTTTCTTCCGGCAAAGGGAAGAAGTTGCCGCCGGCAGCTGCGGCTGCTTCCATGACCTTCGCCGCGGCCTCGACGTCATCCTGCTCGAACAGACCACCCAGGGCCAGAAAGGGAACGGAACGCTTCATCAATACGACCCCACCGCTTCTGCCTCCTTCCGAATCGAGTCAAAGGAGACAGGCGTGTATTCCAAGTCCTGTTCCGCGGCCAATTCTCGGACATGCCGAATCACCCAGTCCAGGGTTTGCGATCTATAGTCGCTGGTGTCTCCAAACGGATTGGTGTTGTGGCTGATTCCGATCGTGGCACGGACCGGGACGTCCCGGCGTGCCATTTCCTCCATGTTTTCCTCGATCATGGCGCGCAAAAGCTCCCGATTCTCTCCGAGTTTTGAAACCGGCGACTCAACTCGCAGATCCAACGGTTGCCGAATGCTTTCATCGTAGTAGACGTTGATTCCGACGGTCACTGGTATCTCCACCAGCGGGAGGCTGCCGCAGATCAGGTTGCTTACTTCGCTGGTGTGATGGGTGTAGCGCCAGCTTCCGGACCAGTTGGCGTGGAACTCGGGCCGGTAGCGGGTTCCCACGTTGCTGGTCCAGGTAAAGCCGAGTTCGTTGCAGATCCTGAATGTATCCCGATTTGCGCTCCCGTAGCAGGCGCGGTATCCGAGGACCTCCCGCCCAATGGAACCGGAGAGATCCTCCTTGCCCATGCGCAAGGCCTCGTGCTGTTCTTCGAACGTCATCGAGCCCAGCCACTTGGCGCGGTCCCCGGTCAGTCTTGAGTATCGAAGCCCGTTCAAGTGCAGACCAATTTCAACGCCTTCATTCGCCAATTCCCGATAGACCGAGCGCTGATGCCGCGCGACATCCGGATAGACGAACAGGGAGGTGCCTTCACCGGCGCCCAACGCGCTCATTCGCTCCACGAATCCGCGAACCGAGGCCTCCGCAACGTCCCAGTTTTCGGGCCCGTTGAAAAAGGGTTCGCGTTCCGCCCCGCCGGTGTACTCGGTATTCGCCGGCGTCTCGCAATCGATCGAGTAGTTAAAAAACAATTTCAGAGCTTGATTTCCCAGAGGTAGCTGCTGCGGTACGGGTGGTCGTTCTCGCCGGCATAAAGAAATCCGTCCGGCGTGATCGCCACGTCATGGCATTGCCACATCGGCACATCGTCGTCATCCACAACGGCATCGCCCAGCTCAAAGGTGTCGTTCGAGGGGTCGAATCGCAGGAGTCGGCACGCGCCTTGCCTTCCGGTAATGCCGTACGCGTACCCGTCGTCTCGTATGGCCAGGGACGTCAGCCTGGATGGCCGGTCTTCGATGGGCGTGCCCAGGTAGGTTGCGTCCCCCGTCCCGGTGTCGATCCGGAAGAGGGACCCGTTGCCGCCGGACGCGTAGAGGCAGCCTGTCCCAAGGTTGAACAATCCTTCGACCTTGGTGAATCCGTACCGCCCGTCCGCCCGCGGCAACCCTTTTTCGAAGAATTGAATTCGATCTGCGTTGCGGTCGTACTTGCAGAGGCGGTTACTGTCCACGCCCGGCTGATTCTGCCACGCGCGGGTTTGGCTCCAACCCATCCAAGCGTTTCCGGCATCGTCCAGGACCACGTTCTCGCCCTGGCCCATGGAAAAGCCGCTTCCGATAAGCCCCAGATCGTTGCCTACTTCGGATTTAAGGTTAAACACACTCAAATGTTCAGGCGTGAAATGCATGCCGTAGATGACGCCGCGCGATTCATCCAGGGCGATGCTTTGAATGTACACGTGGGGGATTGGAATTCCCAGTTTTCGGGTGGTGCCACTCTCGATATCGTGCCGGAAAATTCCGCCGCCCGGCGCCTCCCAGTACCGGTCCACGTCGTGAAGCAGGGCGGTGGCGGTGTAGAGCGACCGACCGTCGCTGCTCAGCTCCATGGAACGATGGAACTTCGCGTCGTACCGGTTCGCGATCTTTGCGAAGTCGGTATCGATGAATTCGCCGGTTTCTCGATCGTACATCTTGAAAATGTCGGCATCGAAGCTGGTGATTCCGCAGTAAATGCGATTGTTCATGGGAGAATGAACCACCCCGTCAAAGCTGATCCAACCGGCACGCCAGCGTTCGTCTTCGAGAAAGTCGGCATAGTTCCACCGGTCCTCGATCGAATCGTCCCACTCCGATCCGTACTGGAGGTTTTTCAATTTCAGCGATCGAATCGTGGTACTCACCTACCCAGTCTTTTCAATACGTTGCGTGTTATCGTGGCCACCGGGGAATCCTCGCGATGCAAACCATGACACCATTCTATGGTCGCGGCATTGAACACGGTGCCGGCAAACTCGGTCTCATTAATTGAAACGACACCGAATGCCTCCGCCTCTCCACCGGTGCCGGTTCCATCCATCCGGAGGAAGCAGTCATTCACAATGACTGCTTCGGCCAGGGCCAGAATCCGGTACTGTTTGGAAACTCCATCGACGCCGGTAAAGACTGGCTTACCGTCAACAAATTCAATATCCGCAGCGTCGGCCTCCACGCCAACGATCGAGTCCTCCCGCCCGAATTCGTCTCCCGCTTGTAAGCCGGTGCTTTCGTAGATCCAATGGTCCGGATCGGTCACCCGGAAAAAGCCGTACCTTCCGTCATCCGTGATCTGCGCGTGAAACACCCCGGGTTTGTCCGTCTTGGCATGGACGAAACTGGTATACATCAACCCGATCGTCCGCTGGCGCATGTTCTCAATGTAGGGCCAAAAATCGGTTTCGGGTTGTTCGGCCGTTGGTGGGTTATTCGGATGCGGCTTCCGGCAATACATACTGCGAGAATCGTTGCGATACTCGACATCGTGAAAGAAACAGTTTCCAGCGAACATCAAGAGGTTGCCTCCGCTCTGTACAAACCTTTGAAGTTGTTTGCATTCGCTGCGCGTATTGTACTCGTCGTGTCCGACCCGCAGGTTTGCGCGATACTTCGACAGGAGGTCCGGTTCCGCGTCGAGATCCGCGTTGATTCCGTAGTCGACGTCGATCCCTTCCTCGTCCAGCCAGGAGGTGAAGAACTGATCCCAGAAATAGAAATCGCCCAACACGTTTGGCTGGAGGGGGCGCTCAAAGCTCACCTGGTCCGCGCGCAGCCTGTCCGTCGAAATGTAATCGTAAAGACTTTTGCCGCCCACGTTGTTGTACGCCGCATAGGTATTGGTAGCAAGGGTCAGGAGCATCGGTGCGCTGGGTTCGCGGGGCCTCACCACAAACAAGATCTCCCGGATGCCCTGGCCGGTGGGGAACTGGGCAATATAGATGCCGCTTCGCCAATCCAGGGGAATCTCCAGGGTCGCCGTGACCGGCCAGTCAAACCCGTTTCGATACCCGTCATCGGGCACGGGGTGCATCTCGCCGCGAAAGTTGTCAAGTGTGGCAACGGTTTCCCGTCGAGTTCCTTCCCGCACGACCTGGATATCGTAGATGGCGCGGGAATTCGAAATGTGGAAGTCGACGGATTCCCCCTGCTTCACGCTCATGCGGCCGGGGTACCCGCCCTCCGCAACTTTCCAATAGCGGGTTGCGTCCTGTTCGTGATGAATCCAGAGGTGTTCGCGTTGCATAATTCGGCGGGGATCATGCCGGAATGTTGTGTCCATGGCAACTCTTGCGGGCACGTTCCTGGGCTGTTTTGGCTATTCCGATTGCCGAAGCGTTGTTACTATATGACAAAAATGATTTCTGAAGAACAAAAGACACAATACCAGCAGGAAGGCTACATGATCCTGGAGAGGGTCGTTCCCCCCGATATGCTCGAGATGCTGCGCCGGGAATGCTCGTACTTCATCGGGTACGCCGACGCGGAAATGGACGCCGCAGGGAAAGCGACCAGCGGGATCAATCACAGGGGCTTGCGATACTTCATCGCGAACAAGTATCGCTTGAGCCCTTTTCTCCGGCAGTTCACCTTCTCGCCCTTGATGGCGGAAATTGCGCAGGTTGCGCTCGGGCCGGATATATTTCTCTTTAACGAACAGTGGGTTGTCAAGGGAGCGGAACGGGGGATGCCGTTCGCCTGGCACCAGGACTCCGGCTATGTGAAATTCAGCGATTCGAAGACTTCGCACCGCCCATACCTTAGCTGCTGGGTCCCGCTCGACGACGTGAGTCAAGCAAATGGAACCGTGTTCTTGCTGCCGCATTCCAGGGGAGGCACGAGCCATACGATTTTTGATCATGACCAGGAAGAGGGAAGCAATGACCTCGTGGGCTACACCGGGGACGATCCCGGCATCGTGATCGAAGTGCCGGCGGGATCGGTGGTGGCTTTCTCGAGTTACAATTTTCATCGCAGCGGGCCAAACGCATCGCCGAGTCTGCGCCGGGTATACCTTCCCCAGTACAGCGCGGCGCCCATGATGAAATCCGATGGCAGCGAAAGATGGGCGATGGCTGTGCCTTTTGTGAAGGACGATAAAATCGTGTACGATGCGACGGAAGATACGGCCGAGAAGTATGGTGGGCATCCGGGAACTCCCGCGAGTGGACATTGAGTTTGCACACTGCGTTTCCATTAAGCTCCTGCTTCATCATCGTGGACTGGCCACTTACTTTCCCGAGAAGGCACCGGTGGCAGAGATTGATTGCATCCTGCGGTCAGGAGTTTCAGGTAGCACAGCCCCTAAAAAAGCGTGCAGCATCCGCAAGGAGCCCGGGATGCGCGATAAAGAGGGTGACGCACGGTTTCTCTCAATTCGGGCTCCTGTTCTTTGCTTGTCTTCGGTAGGGCTTCGCAACCTAAAGATCCCACCCGCAAGGGGAGGGGATTTCAATCGCCGGCGTGGCGAACCTAATCTGCTAGGGGCTTTGCAACCTAAAGATTCCACCCGCAAGCCGAAGGCCCCGGCTCAGTCGGGGGGGGCGGAGATTCCCTGTCGCTCCAACCATTGGAAAATTTACACAACGCTGGAATGTGAAGTCTTCCACCCCCGATCCAAGTAAAAACCCTCTTCGTTTATTTCAGCAATCATTCAATCTCATCTGGCGCCGTGCCTGGGACCGTGACTACGTTTTTCAGGGCCGTCGATTTCGGAGCTATCAGCAACTCCAGGAGTTTTGCCTGCTGGACAATCTGGAACTGGCGCAAGAGTTGAACAACTCCCCCCTTGGTCCTGTGCCTGCGATGTACCGATTCATTGAACTGGCCTCAGTGCACTTCGCCAAATCCCCGCCCGCAAGGAGTGGAGATTTTCAATCATGGGCCCGCAACGACATCACTCTTTGCATCGTTGGGGTGAAATCCGCAGTTCCTGGACGCGGGGTGAACTCCGCGCTACGCTCGGGATGCTTACGGTACGACTACGATGCGGTAGGTCTTGTTGCTGTGGTAGCCGTTGGGATCGAAGGTGGTTTCGGTCTGGCCGAGGCCGTGGATGATGACGTTCGCGGCAGTCCAGTCCACGTCGTTGGTCGAGTACTCCAACTGGTAATTCGTTCCATTGTCGCTGTCGAACATGAAACCCGTCACGTCGTTTACGAGGCCGGTTGAAATCGCCACCCCGAGTTCGGGTGGGACGACGACAATGCAATCGCCGTTCGTGCAGACCAACGCGGAATCAACGAAGTACCGGGAGGAACTGAAGGCATGACCGTCCGTGCCACTAGTTCTTAACCGCACCCGGTTAAACTCGCCAACCGTCGTGAGTCGAGTGAACGACCGTAACGCCGTCATGGAGCCGGTATGGTCCGAGCTCACCGTCCACGTCGTCGTCGCAAAATCGTACTCGATGCGGAACGTAAAATAGTCCGAGTCCAGACTCGGGGTGTTGAGCGGGAAAAATGTCGGCGGAGGGCCGTCGTCATTTTGGACCTCTGTGTCCGGAAATTTATACTCACGGAATTCCAATTGGGTGGGACCATTGATGCTGGTATACAACCGATGAAAATCACCCGCGGCGGCGCCTTCGTTTCTGATTTCTATGAGCAGGCTATTCAGGGGTGAGTTCAACCGCAACACGGTATCGAACGTAAATGTCTGCAGCGTGGGATCGGTCATCGATACGGGGGGGATGTTTATCTGGATTTCTGCACCAGGAGTCGATGATAATGTGCCGTCGTAGCCGAAGACGGTGCGGGAACCGGTCTCGGTATCCACGCCCGTGGCCGTATTGCCGTGCGATGTCGTAATCTGGCTCAAATCGTCAAAGTCGTCGCTATACAGGACGGCGGCGGGGGCCGACGTGTGGCCCGCGGCGATTACGAGGGTGATACCTGCAACTAGCGTTATCTGTTTTTTCATTAAGTTCATGTTCGTTCTCCTATGGATAATTCCGATGACGGGACGTCCGTTACTCCGTCGAGGCCTTATGGCAAAGTTACAACGCGATATTTTTTGTTCGGGTCGACACCGGTAGGATCGAAGGCGGTCTCGGTCTGGCCGAGGCCGAGGATAGTGGAGTTCGCGGCAGTCCAGTCGACGTCATTGGTCGTGCACTCCAACTGGTAATTTTTCCCATTCTCGCTGTCGAATGCGACGCTCATCACGTTGTCGACGAGACCGGTCGTGACCACGATCGGGGGCGGCGGGGCTCCTGTTGTCAGGCAGACGGTTGCGGAGTCGACGAAGTACCTGGTGGAACCGAAGGCCTGGCCGGCCGCGGCACCGAGTCTGAGCCGCACCCGGTTGAACTCCCCGACCGTCGAGAGTCGAGTGAACGACCTTATCGCCGTCATCGAGCCGGTATGGTCCGAGCTCACAGTCCACGTCTTCGACGGAAAATCATACTCGATGCGCAACGTAAAATAGTCCGAGTCCGAATTAGTGAATGGGAACGGTGTTCCAAGATGGCCGTCGTCACCTTGCGCTAGAGTGTCCGTCACTACATATTCGCGGAATTCCAGAAAGCCGGGACCATTGATGCTGGTATACAACCGATGAAAATCACCCGGGTCACCGCCTTCGTTTCTGACTTCTACGACCAGGTTATTCAAGACTGAGTTCACCCGTAACACGGTATCAAAAGTAAATGTCACGTTGGTGAGCGCGGTCATTGACACGGCGGGGAAGTTTACCTGGAATTCTGATGACGGAACGGTCGAAAGGGTGCCGTCGTGGCCGAAGACCGTTCGGGAACCGGTTTCGGTATCCACCCCCGTGGCCGCTCCGCCGTGCGTGGAGGTCGCTTGACTGAGGTCGTCGAAATCATCGCTGTAGAGGATGATGGTGCCGGCCAGGGCCTGACCGGCCGCGATCCCAACGGTGATTATCGTAAGTATTGCGAGACGGGTCTTTTGCATGCTCACTCTCCCTTTCTGATTTTTACTAGGCACGGCGCTGACTACAACCGGAAAACGGTAAAAAATAACCCCAGCTTCAACATTACCACACACTCCCGGGAACTACAAAAAATGGTTCTTTTTTTTGGCAGGGATCGAGGGAATGATCTCAAGACCTGGCTATTCCGCATCCCGAAAAATCCGCCATTTGCGGTATTCCTCCATGACCCAGCCCTTCCCCTTGAATCTGTCCACCACCATGCGGAGGTTCAATTTGTATTCCGAACCAACTTTGGGTTCGTGGATGATCATTTGGAAATCCCAGGGATTCCAGCCATTTTTAGTCTTCGTCTTTCCCGCGTACATTCCGAGATCATGGTCCGTGTCGAACATGACAATGTAGGCGTGATCGCGCCAGACAGCGTAGTAGAAGGGCTTCGCCCAGCGCCGCGGGTCCGTGGTTCCCATGGTATGCCCCTGCATCGGCCCGGGAAACTTCAGCGGGACCCGGGCCGTTCGGCCGTACACCATCTGCGTTCCGTCGGTTTCCAGCCATTTCGGCTCCTCCGCCTCCGGGGTTTCATAGCCGAGGAACTTGGCGTGCGGATCTTCGGGCGCCTCCACGTAAGTGGCCCAGAAGACGCCCAGCCATTCGTTGGGGAAGATCTCCCTGCGGGGGATGCAGCGAAACGACATGTCGATGATGTTCGGCGCGCGGACGGCGAATTCCGTCCAACTCTCGACCTGAAAGAACTTTGTGGGAGGTTGGTGTAATAGAAAGCGGGAGTCCGACGACTGCTTGAACTCCATGGGAGAACGGCGAGGATCGAATAGGATCTCCGGTTTCTTCCCGTCCTCGTCCGTTCCGTTGATATAGTGTTCGAGATTCAGGCCGGCAAGCTGCCGCCCGATCATGCTCTCCTGCATCCCCGCGGGCACCAGGGACCAGAGCCCGTTGAAGCCGGGGGCATGTTCATCCGGCCCCGCGGCATTGTCGCCGAGCACACCATGAAATGCGCGGGTACGGAATTCCGCGGAATGCATCTTGGCTCCTTCCGGGCTCTTGTTGTCTGATTCGTTGGCGATGGTAGGGCCGGTCGGAAGAGAGATCGCGGTAAAGACCCCGGCAAATATCGAATTTCGAATATTCAATATCGAATATCGAAGGGAACGGATTCTCTTTCCTTCGATATTGGGAATTGAGAATTCGATATTCGACATTTCACTCAACCTGGAAAATGAGTGGGGACTTGAATACATCTATCCACAATAGTGTAAGGTGTATCAAAACGCCATTCCATAGAGTCGCCCTTCATAATCGCCGATGAACAGACCGTTACCGCTCAGGATGGGCGCGGCGAGGATGGGGGCATCGAGGGTAAGCCGCCAGAGCTCTTCCCCGCTCCCGGCTTCGAAGCACCTGATGTTGCCGCCAGTATCGCAGACGATCAGCCGGTTGCCGGCGCCCAAGGGCGCGGAGAAAGCGCCGAGGGGCCGTTCGCCGAGTCCCCATTTGGAGCCGGTGTTGCCGCTGAAGTGGTAGCGCGCAGGTTCCTGGGGTGCGCTCCACAAAACACTCCCCCCATCGCTCAGGTCGTAGGCAACGATTTCATCGTGATAGGAAACAAAAGCCCGGCCGCCCCACAGGGCGGGCGTGGCGCTGCCCGCCGCGTGTTGAAACCAGTGAAGGGCCTCTCCTGGGTGTGCGGGATCTACCGTGATCAGTCCGTTTGCCACGGCATAGATCCGGCCCTCGTACAGCACCGGAGAGGCGTGCCGGTGCATCGGGTGCATGTGGGGCCGCGTTTGAACAATCCGGAGATCCTTGCCGCTCTGCTTTTCTACCGATTGGACCTGGCTGCACCCTTCGTCTACGGCGTTGAAGGGCCGCTGGTGAAAGACCCGGTTCCCCGCCACCAGGGGACCGGCATTCCCCGGCCCCATGTAGGTGAACCCGTTTGGCGTAGCGAGAGCTCTCCACACCGTGTCGCCCTTCGTTGCATCCACCGCGTACATCTCCCAATTGGCGCCGCAATGCACGAGGCCGTCGTCAACGACAGGCCGGCAGGCAATCGGCATGTTGTCTCGGTTGTTCCACTGCCAAAGCGTCGTACCGGTTTGGGCGTCCAGGCAATAGAGGCTGCCGGCGCTGGTTCCGCAGTACGCGCGATGGTCATGGAGCAACGCGCCTCCTTCCACGCTTCCATCCACTGCAGTGGTCCAGAGAGATTTTCCGGTGACGGAATCGAAGCACTGAACACTGCACTGATCGACGCGGCCACGGGTCATGGTGGTTGCCACCAGGGTTCCGTCCTTCAAGGCCAGCGCGCCGACGCCCAACCGTCCGGGCAACTGCGCTTCCCACGCCAGGCCGGGCGGGACATCCGACAGCGGGTCGTCGGTTCCCCGCGACCCGTGGGGGCCGCGTTCATCAGGCCAATCCGCTCCGAGTTGAATGGTTCTGCCAAGCGGAGGACCGGGAGCCGGCGATCGTCCTGGCGTATGGGTCTTGTAGGGGTGGAAATCGCAACTGGCGACGCCGTCTTCGTTGCAGGTCACTATATTATAAGATAAGGGCGATGTATCATGCGGGCGGTCATCACCGGTGATCGTTGCGAACGGGATCCCGCCGTACCCTCCGGCGTAACTGCACTGCACATGCCCGAAGAGTAGAAGTTTCACCGCATGATGCTCCAGGGCCCACAGCAGTTCCTGCCCCCGGTGAAACCGGGAGATCCCTATGGGATCGTCGTGGAGCAGGACGACCAGGGGCATAGTTTTCGGAATCTCAGAGAGCAGCGCCCGGACTCGGTCCATGGTGTCGGCGCTCATGCAATAGGCATGGTGGGTGTGCTCGTAGGTTCGGTAATAGCGATCGATGGCGAGAAAGGCCCAACCCTCGTGGGAAAACCAATAGGTCCCTTGCCCGTAGATATCCTGATACTCGTCATCGGTGAGAGATGCGTCATGATTGCCTCGCACGTGATAGTAAGGAATCTCCAGTTCCCGACTGATCCTGTTGCACAGGCGCTTGAAGCGCCGATGCTCCTCCACTTCCTGGTCGCCGTTTACAAAATCCCCGGTATGGACGATGAAATCGATCCTGTGCGCAGCGCATTCCCCGGCAAAAGCGGTGAACACCCGGTCGCGGACTTCGCGGGGAGCCTCGGAGGTCGGCGCGTAGAGATGAGAGTCGGTCATCTGGGCGAAGGTGAAGGACATCGGCAGTCTTCTAATTCGGAGGTGGCCTACGGCTGGGAGAAATTGTTCGGACTCTGATCGTCAAATAAGGTTTCAGGTGTTAGGTTTCAGGAAAGATAATATGTTGATGAAGGAAGAGTCCAATTCTGCGATGGGCATCAGAGAATGTCCAATATCGAATACTCAATGTCGAATTTTCAAGGTGGCGGAAACTGCTGATGAAACAAACACGCGGAGCAAATCCTTCGACATTCGAGATTTCCGATACAGGTCGGGCTTCCCTCAGAGGCCAGCCTGATAGCTGACAGACAATAAATAGCACTGCACGATAAAGTGCTCGAGACATGTCCATCGTTTCATGAAAAGGTACGACCTATGAAAAACCACCGATTCGATCATATTCATCTCGCCGGGGATTGGTCCCCCCCGTTTCATGATCCCAGCCTGTCTCTGGAGGAAGTGGCGGATCGCACCGCGACCGCGATGGTGGATCTGGGCTGCACCGCTATGCCCCTGAATTATCTCACCATCCCGTATCATCCTCTTCTCTACCTGTTCCCTGATGAAGTGTACCTGTTTTTCGGCTCCTACGGCGCTTCGCTGGATATGTTTGCCGAAACCTCCTACAGCATCGGTATCTGGCCGCGTTGGTTTCTCAATGAGAACCTGCAACGACTTCGCGTGATGGGACAGGCGGCGGATCGGCATGGTCTGACCGGCCTTCTGTACATGTGCGAACCCCGCATGCAGCATCCCGCCCTGTTCGAGCGGCATCCCGCCTGGCGTGGACCGCGAGTGGACAATCCGGGCTGCAGCAAGACTCCTGTCTACGCACTGAACACGGACATTCCCGAGGTTCAGGATTACTACCAGCAGTTGCTCCGCACGGTGCACCAGGCTGCCCCCGGCATTCGCGACATCGTGCTTTTTTCCCAGGACAGCGGCGCCGGTTTCGGGTACGCGAACCATCTCTACTGTGGACCCAACGGGGGACGTACACACTCGAAAAAATCCGTCGCCCAACGGGTGTTCGACTTTTGCGCCGCTCTTCGCGACGAAGGACGAGTCAGGCAGCCGGATTTCGAAGTCTCTCTGACCACCAGTTTCAGCGACGAAGAATTAGAACATCTTTATGCGGACGCCCCGGAGGGGGTTCACACCGCCGTACGCGGTCCCGAGTCCTGGACCGGTGGACTGGAGGACCAATGGGCTTTGAACCAGTGCGGGCCGGAACGGCTTGGCAAGATCGGGTTCGATGCGGCGCGTGAGGAGCGTATTGCGACCTTCCAGGAATACGTGGAACAGGTGAAGCGGGCCGGGCGGAACATCCGCTGCATGAGCCAGGCGCCCCATGATCTCTACTTTCAACTCACCATGGTTCCCGAACCCTGGGAGCAGTTGGAAATCCTTCAGCGCTACGAGGCGTGGGGCGCCGACCGGATTTTTCTGCGGGGCTACATGAATCTGGCAGGAGAGGTTCCCTTCGACATCAACCAGGCCGCCCTGTCGCGATATCTGGGAGATGGTGAAGTATCCCCGGAGGCGGCGGTTCGCGACTCGTTGGCGGCGTGGGTGAAGGACCCGGTGGTGGCGCCCCTGGAGAAGGCGCTGCGACATGTGGAGAAAGCGGTTCGCTTCCGTCCACATTACTGCACATTTCCCGAGAAGTCGTTTCCCCTGTTCCCGGGTCCACTGGTTCCGGACCCCGACCGATTGTCGGACAAAGAGAAGTCTTATTACTGGAACGTCTTTCACGACACTGTGGAGCAGATTCGCGGGCGCAACACCTGGATACCGATGATGAGCAGGGCTCGGGCCGTGTTTGTTCTCC
>Ga0310121_10003278_pt1 | contig 14827 bp, 15 predicted proteins | sample CB27_Tmax_986_MG_FD_203504 | JGI IMG/M metagenome (GOLD analysis project Ga0310121, IMG submission 203504) | Marine microbial communities from Western Arctic Ocean, Canada - CB27_Tmax_986 | ecosystem: Environmental > Aquatic > Marine > Oceanic | place: Canada: Western Arctic Ocean | collected...
ATTCGCTTCTCAAGTAGCGGCTCGATGGCCTCCGGGGTCCCATCCCGCCCGGTCACGCCCGTGCCGCCCGTAGAGATGACAACCTCGACTGTATCATCGGCGAGCCATCGCGAGACTTGCTCACTGATCGCAGCGAGGTCGTCTTTGACAATAGCTTTCTCGTGCAAACAGTGTCCCACATCGATCAGTCGCTGCGCGAGCAGCGCACCCGATCGGTCTGTTTGCTCATCTCGAGTATCGGACACAGTCAGTATCGCGATGCTGAGCGGAATGAATTCCCTTTTCGCATTCTCCGACATGCCGTTTCTACCATCGCAGGATTCTACTCACCCCGCAAGCACATGGTCGTGCGGATGAGCACTGTGCGATCATCCATTTATGGCCAGTGTCGAGAAGGAACCAGCAGCAGGGCTTCCGCCCACTGGGTCCTCAACGTCCGCGTTAAGTCCCCTCAGAATAAAGATCTTCAGGAACCTCTGGCTGGCCAATCTCGTATCCAACCTCGGCACCTGGATGCAGGATGTGAGTGCGGGCTGGCTGATGGCGACGCTCGTACCCGACCCGTTCATGGTTTCTCTCGTCCAGGTGTCCTGGGTTCTTCCCGCATTTCTACTGACCCTTCCAGCGGGAGCGCTAGCGGACATCGTCGATCGACGCTCCTACATGCTGTTCGCAATCTTGTGGATGGCGGCTATGGCAGGGCTCCTCGGCGTACTGACGGTTACGGGACAGATCACGCCGTGGCTCCTAATCGCGTTCACGTTCGGCCTGGGCGTTGGCATGGCGATAATGTGGCCCGCCTTCTCTGCACTAGTTCCAGATCTCGTTCCAAGAAGTGAGCTCGTTGCGGCAGTCACCGCAAACAGCATCGCCATGAATCTAACGCGCGCGATCGGCCCCGCTATCGCGGGAGCGCTCATCGCGGCAAGCGGACCCGGTCCCGTCTTCCTCTTGAACGCGCTGAGCTTCGTGGGGATCTTTATCGTCATCCTTCGGTACCGCAGTATGCAACCACGAGGGACACTACCCTCCGAACGGTTTATCGGGGCCTTGCGGTCAGGGTTCAACTTCGCACGCCAGTCCCCGGCACTGCAGACGGTTATGATTCGGGGCTTCGCTTTTTTTACGGCAATGAGCGGCATGTTCGCGTTCCTGCCGCTTATAGTGCGTGAGGAGATGGGTGCGGGGCCCCAAACATACGGCTGGCTGGTCACAAGCATGGGCGCCGGCGCCGTCATCACGGGACTTCTGCTGGCACGCATCAGAAGCCGATTCTCTAACGATGCGGTGCTGGGCGCCGGCACACTGATAGCGACAGTCATCCTTTTAGGGCTTGCAAATATCCGCTCACCGGCGCTGCTAGCCGTCATCATGTTTCTGGCGGGCGCTGCCTGGATCAGTGTTGTCTCGACACTGCAGGTGTCGGCCCAGCTGTCCCTGCCGGCCTGGGTTCGTGCGCGAGGTCTGGCGGTCTACATTGCTACCTTCATGGGCAGCATGGCAGTGGGCAGTGCGAGCTGGGGCCGACTCGCCTCGGCTACGAGCACCACCACCGCCCTCACCACAGCCGCCGGGTTCTGCCTCCTGGCCGGCTGGATAGCTTCACGCTGGCGTCTGGCACCCCATTCCAATATTGATCATTCCGTCGCCCAACCGTCCACCGAACCGAGTCTGACGCCCGACCGAGCTCACGAGGGGCCGGTCATGGTGAACATTGAGTATTGCATAGAGCTGGAAGATAGATCCGACTTCGAAGCGGCTATGCGCGATGTGCGACGAATGCGTCTCAAGAATGGTGCAAGCGCCTGGGGCCTATACCGAAATACAGACGATGAGCTTAGCTATGTGGAAAGCTTCATTGACCTGACCTGGCTGGATCATCTCCGCCGTGCCGAGCGGATCACCGTCGAAGATTTGGAGTTTAAACGGGTCGCCGACGCGTACCATTGTGGCGATAGCCCGCCCAAGGCGAGTCATTTCGTTACCCGAGGCGCACCAAAAAGAAGGCGCTACTGGCTCACTGGGAAACTGTCAGATTGACTCAACGCACTGCTGATCGGAAAACGCTCCGGATTCAAGTCCTCATTAATTCGCGACGCTCGGGGTGCTAACGAGCCTCGGCAAAAGCCACTCTGGCCGCGGGACTTATTCTCCCGATGCCCTCGCTGGCCCAGTCGGAAAATAAAGGAGTAAGCTCGGCCGTGAGCAACTCCGCAACCTCATCCTCAGAGCGCCCCCGCGCCTTAAGCTCCGCGGCCCGTGACTGCAGCAGAGAGAAAAACTCGGCGTTCTTTTCTATCATGCTGGCGTCTCCCATCGGGCCATGGCTCGGCACGACCAACTCGACGGCCAGCGGCGCGATAGCCTGCAGGGCCTCAAGCCAAACCCGTATTCCGGAGGTTGGGCCCGCAAGCCGAGGGTAGCGGCTCATCGCTACGTCTCCTGCAAACAGCACGCCGTCTTGTTCAACTAAAAACACCGTGTCGCCGCGCGTGTGGGCTGGTCCGACGGCGTACATCTGCACGGTCACACCGCCGAGGTCCAAGCTGTATTCGTCTTCGAAGTAGACGTCAGCTTGTCTGTAATCTGCTCCTTCGAGGAGCACTGCCATCGTTGCCGACATGCTCGAGAAACGCTCGGCGTGCGAGAGACGGAACTCGTCGAGATCCTGCTGCTGATCACGGCTACGAATCATCGTGGTAGCCGCCGGGAACGCGCCTGCGCCGAGGTCGTGCTCCGCGTGATAATGTGTGGAGACGACGTAGAGCTCGTCATTCGTGCTGAGCTTCTTCGCTTCTTCGAGCACGATCTCGCCGTTGGGTAATCCGAGCCCGGTATCGATCACCAAAGTAGCGCGATCACCTACAATGATGCCGATGTTAGGAACGAACCTGCGGCTCTTGTCGAGAATCACGTAAACGTGATCGGAAACCTTCTGTGCTTCGTTTCTTGCGATCATCGGCGCAGGAACAGCAGGATCAGGCGCCTGCGCCCACCCGATGGTCAGAATGCCGATGCCCGCGAGCAACCCAACGAACCTCCCGGCGATGTCATGGTTAACGTTCATAGCTAAGTCTCCCGGTACATTGTTAGTGCCTCTTGCAGAAACGCGCGGTAGTCACGCTAGAGGTCGTTCCGTTCCCAAAGGCAGTTGTACGGTCTTCGCTGCAGGGTCGGCTCCCAGACCCAATGCCTCTCCAATAAAACCGGCTCCGTGAAGGTCCCCGGATCAGTCACGATGATTTCATAGGTCAGAATCCGGCCGTCCGCGCTGGGTGCAAAGCGTTCTACAAACTCCACCGCTTCTGTTTGAGGCACGCCGCTCTGATCAAACCACGGCCAGCCGACATGCGTTGTGGTCACTACCAACGTCTCACCGTCCCAACGACCAGCGGAATAACCCATGGGAGTTGCAGCGGTCTGGCTGGGCGCCTCGTTATCGGCCATGTGGATCCGGCGCACGGAGTCCTGCTCCTCCAGGTACAACACGATGTCCCCGCCTTCCTGAACGAATTCCATAGGCGAGGTGAGATCCATGATAGCCGGCATGCCAGTACCGCAGCTGATGTAAGGGTTGTCCGCAACACGATCCCAAGCCGCCTGAGTGGCCCGGGCGCGCTCCGTCAGTGGGTAGCTGTCCTTCCACAGGGATCGACCCGTGCCTTGTATCCCATAGCTCGAGCGAGCACGGCCCCACACACGGAAGATGCCTTCCACCTCGCTCGGCAGGTCCGCGGCGGATGGCAGCGTCTGATCGCGTAATACCAGATTTACCGCACGAGACGGGGCCCAGCGGGGCTCGGCGAAGTTATCGGCAACCAGCTCCCGTCCGTCGCCGAGCAGAATGTTAGTGGAGAAGATAGCGTTTCGATTACGTCGGCCGCGAAAGCCCGCGACTTGAATAGAATCGCCTACCTGGAACGCTTCCTGGTCAAGACCAGCGCGCAAGAACTGAGTCGCACCCCGAGTGTCCACTAGCCACTCAATCTCCTCTCCGTTCTCGCCCGCTACGATGACCGTGATCTCGGTGTGAGGATTACGCCAGGCCACATCGGTGATATCACCAGTGACTTCCGCAATGTCGTTCCTATCGAAGTGTAGATTGGGAGAATGGTGTGCTAGCACGCCAGTTGAAAGGATCAACCCGACGAGCAGAAACCTAGCGTATTTCACAGCGAGGACCCTCCACTTCTCTAGTCGTTGTTAGGCGGATTCTATCAAGAAGGTACCGCCCTCTTTTCTACCCGTTATGGGACTTGCTCCGATCCGGATCACCCCGGTCCCTCGGGGTCACCACCGATTACGGTCTAACGGCAATCATCTGCAACTCTACTTCAGCACCAACATTCAACGCCGCGACTTGCACCGTAGCCCGCGCGGGCGGATCTTCAGGGAAGAATTCCCGATAGACCTCATTGAACTGTGGGAAAGCGTTGATGTCGGTAATGAAGGCAGTGACCGTGACGACATCCTGAAGTGTCATTCCTGCGGCGCTCAACACCCCTTGAATGTTGGCCATTATCTGGCGCGTTTCGGCTTGGATACCGCCGTCAACTAGCTCGGTCGTGCCCGGATCACGCCCGAGATGCCCTGATATGTACAACGTGTCTCCGACCAAAATTCCTGGACTGTAAGGAAATCCGATATAGGGGTAGTTCTCGGGACTGATGGCGGTACGCTCGGACGTTGCAGCGAATGGTAGTGAGGGTAGGGAGCTGCAGGCTGTAAGCAACATCACGAGTGTGATGCCTGAAATAATAGTGTAAGTTTTCTTTATCATAAAGTGACTCATTTGCGTTCTCCTCTAGTTTCTGGGAATAAGGCTAATGACGACGATAGTCAGGCGTCGGTGATGGCTAACAGATCGATCTCAACCAGAAAATCGGGATCAGCTAACTGGGTGACACCGACCAGTGTGGTCGGCGGCGGGTTATCAGGATCGCCAAACTGCGGCGCGTCTTCCCCGCGGGTCCTGAGCTTGAACTCTTCGACGTCGAGCACAAAGATCCGCCGAAAAACGATGTCCTGCCAACCAGCTCCCGCTGCCTCAAGCTGAACCTCAAGATTCTCCATCACCTTTACGTATTGGCCGCGGTAATCTCCACGGGCAACCGGTTCGTAGTTCTCATCTGAGGGCGTCTGCCCGGCGATGAATATGAGCTTCATTGGTCCCTTGACGGTAACGATCCTCGTAAAGTTAGGATGTTTGTATACGCCTTCCGGGTTGATACGTTCGATTTCCATTGAGGACTCCTTGCACAGCTCGCCGGTGTGCGCACTGTCGGTTCGAACACCCGCCGGGATCAGCACGACTCAAATCACCGGCTACCCGTGGTCTCGTGTTCTTCTGCTATCCAAAGCCAGCCAATTCTGACCTTGTAGCACGAGCAGGATCCAGTAGTACAGCCCGTAGTGCATAACGATATGGACGCCTGCCCAATTCTGCCTCACGGTGTGCCCAAACAGCAGAATCACGTAAAAAGAGATGCCCGCAAGCAACGCCCAATGCATCTGCAGCCCAAGGAGCGTCAGCGTACCAAGCGCAACCTCTATATAGGGGATCATGTAAAGAAAAGTGTGCACGAGCGTCATCGGGAGGAACGTGTCCTCGAATGTCGCCGCCATGGGAATCTCCCATGCACTCACACCAGTCACGATTCTCATGAAACCATGAAAGAATAGATTCATTCCCAGCATGATGCGCATGAAAAAATATCCAATCTGCATGTTCGTTGGAGCCCCTCCGATCGTCGGCTTAATATCGAGAATCCCATTCATAACTACCCCTTTATGGCTTGCATCAACGGTCACAATAGCAAAACACTTGTTGGAAGCTTATCGTGCGACAAGAGTGCCTATCCCAGGAACGAGAAACACCCAGATAAAGCTAGATCATCTTTTGAACAAACGGCAGCGTCCGATCAAAACCGGTCGCTCGATTCGCGAGGAAGTGACCGGCGAACAAAAGCCGCCGCCGGTCAGGGTGTCTTAATGCCCAGGGAACGATTCTTCTGAAGGCGGCAAGGAAGCTAGATAGGCGACGATATGCATCATGTCCTCAGCCGTGAGGTTCGCCACCACAGGTCCCATGAGCGGGCTCATCCTCGTGCCCTGCTTGAAATCCCAAAGCTGTCGCATCGTGTAGCTCGCGGTTCTTCCGGCGATCGGAGGGATTGCCGCCACACCGCGCTGATCGGGGCCGTGACAAATACCGCACTGAATTGTCTTGCCAGCTCCCGTGGTCACGAGTTCCTCGCCTTTGGCAAGGCTACCCATCGGCACGTAAGTAACGAATCCAGCCCTAGGATCGCGCATGTTTATGGTGCGTTCCGGATGCTCCGGTACTTCGATGATGCGGTTACCCAGTGGCACCGGGAATCGGCACCATCAATCCGCCGTTGGTGGGACGTACCTGGGGCACCTCCTCCGCTTCCACCACTCGGACCCACTGACGGAAAGGTATTAAGGAGAAGTAATCGGCTATCTGTTGCTTCTCCTCGTCGGTGAGCCCCTTGGGCATGATCGACATCTCGTTGGTGTTCACCTTACGCACATCGGAATTGCGACGGTCACCTCGCTCGAACGCATCGAGTTGCTGGAGGATGTACTCCGCGGGCAACCCGGCGACATGCGCGTTTTCCATCTTCCCTTGGCCGTTAGGGTAGTGGCATAGCGAACAAGCACGGATGCCCGCACTCTCCTTACCGTGCGCAACGATGTCCGGCATCTCAGGATGGAACTCCGGAAACCAGTCCGCAGGACCATAGTCGTACCTGGCCTCGGCGGTGGTAAAGGTCTTATCCGTGCCTGGTAATTCGTGTTTGATGACATCTTCCGGCTCCTGAAGCGTCTGATGTCTGCAATCAAGCGGATTCGGAGTTGACGCTGGACATGGGGGAGCGACACGATCGCCCTCCTCGAGAGGAGTCAGATACCCGTATGCCCAGTCGGGCCAATCCGGGTCGTTCAACTGATCCGTCTGCGCATTGGCCATACCACCCGTGACGGCAATCCCAACTATTCCCAGAATCATCATTGAAACGTATCGTTTCATGCATCCTTCCCTATTTATTTTCCAAACGCCTCCTCCTAACGCTCGCAGCACTAACTATACCAAGACGGATTCAACCTGCGCCAAGCCGCGGCGGTGATAGGTAAAGTTTTCAAGAGCATGCCCTTCCCCCATCAGTCGGTCAGGAAGTGGTACATCCCGAGGACGTTCTCATCAACCCAATCGAAGCCTTCCCAGTCACTGTATTCGCCCATCGTGATATCGCGCTGCATATCCTCCAACGTCTGGCCGTTAGCGATCCCTGCGGCAACCGCATCCCGGAGCTTTTCAAGATACTCACGCCACGCGCTAACGTCCTCCCAGCTACCCACGGGTCCGTGCCCTGTCGCAACGAACTGAACCTCTTTTGCCATCTCCTCCGTTAGTCGGATCGCGGACATCCATTCCGGAAATTTTCCGAGCTCGTAATCCATCTCCCGATTCGGAAGCCGTTGCGACACATAGTCGACAATTAGCATCACGTCGTCGTCCGGAAAAGTAATCAGGCTCGTATCACTGGAATGATTCATGTCCCCAACCCACGTCAGCCTCACCCGCTTACCGCCCAGGCTGATCTGGAATTCGTCTGAATAACGGATGTCGGGGGGGTGAACGAAACGTAGAGGCCCGCGAACCACCTCAGCACCACTCAAAACACCGTCCTCGTTTTCATCGAAACCATCGAACTGGCTTTGAGTTGACCCCGGGAAACGCTGAAAATCATCCGGAACTTCGCTCTGATCAATCACGCCATTACCGTTAGCATCCAGAGCAGCTACAGGCTGATACTGACCAATAACCTGTTGCAAGGTAGTTGAGGCTAGAGGCATCTCAAGATAGGACGGCATATTGGCATGGCCAATAAACCGAGCAGTGTCTGCAAAAACCTCTCCCCCCGAAGCATGATCCCAATGGTAGTGGCTGTAGACAACATACTTAACAGGCATTTCAAACCGTGCCTCAAACTCCCCTTTAAGCCATGTCGAAAACTCAAGACTCAACGGGTCCGCCAAGACAATTCCGTCCTGTGTTACCAAAAATACAGTGCCATGATTGTTAGTGGATGCCCTGTACACGCCCCCATTAATGTGGGTTATGGTCCAGACGGGCTCTTCTCCAACAACTGAGCGACGCAGTTGGGGCGCCTGGCCAAAAACCAATGAACTGGTTAGGAGCGTTGCGATGAGACCAATTGTTATTTTTCTCACGCTACCTTCAAACATAACTTCAAGTGTGGTTAGTCAATGGAATCACAGACCGGCCTGCTCACGCACCCAAATGGCCGCATCCTCGAGAGTGCCAAACCAGACTCCTTCCTTTGTCTTTATGTGCTGAATTAACCCTTCAAGGGCCACAATGTTTGATCGATGCCCTATGACATGGGGATGCATGGTCAGAAGAAACATGGTCCGCTCTTCCCAGGCGCGATCGAATTCATCAATCCAAACTTGTAGGATATCTCGAGGATTCATATACCGATTGCCTAATGGATTGAAAAACGGCGCATCGTCTAGAATCCAATCGACTGGTAATTCTACAAACCCAGTTGGTTCGCCATTCTGCATAAGCTCATACGGACGATCATCAGCAAACAAGGAACTTTCGTACAAGAACTCCATTTCGCGAATAATATTTAACGTGTTGGGACTGTGATTCCACGACGGGGCTCGATAACCAACCGGGCGAGACCCGGTGATATCCTCAATAGCGTCAGTAGCCTGCCGGAGAAGACGTGCTTCAGTCTCACCATCCAGTGCAGTATTGGTCTCATGAATCCAGCCATGCACACCAATTTCATGTATACCAGGCGCTAGAATCATCTCCGCCTGTTCCGGAGCTATTTTCAAACTCCAAGCGGGGAAGAAAAATGTTGATGGAACAGATTCTGCTTCCAGGAGCCTAAGCACTCGTGGAAGCGCGACCCGAGAACCGTACTGTCCCGCAGAAAGGGTGCCGACACTAGGATCACCTGTGCGCAGCCCCTTAACCGTTTCATTATCAACATCAAATGAAAAAAGAACGGCGACTCTCGCAGCACCGGGCCAGCTTGACGGATTGAGATCGCGGCCGGCTCGGACCTGATTAACAACAGAGTGCACATAATCATCCGACCAGTTCCATGGCTCAGAGCTATCCTGTTCCTGTGCTAGAACAACAGACACCGTGCTAATTGAGGCTAGCAAGCCCCACCGTAAGTTTAATAACCCATTTAGATTCATCATTTTTCCTTGGTCGGTTGCTTCAACGACCGGTTGGACGCAGCGTCAGATGATGAGCTGCCCGATCCTCGATAGCCTCGCGCGTATATAAAAGCGGAAAATAATCTACGTTTCCTAAGCTCTCCGAAAGATTACCGTAATAGGGGCTCCCCGGTTGCGCCGATTGCCCTGGGGCATTAGTAGCAACAGAGCGATCCAGATCGGATAAGTCAATTATCCGTCGGAAGTTAGCCCCGGTAGCATTCAGCGAGCCAAAACCACCTGGCCGCTCAACCGCAGGCAAATCAAAGTCGGGGACAAACATATGCTGAAGTGGGCTCGCATGCACCCGCCCATGTCGCCACTGATCACGATCAGCTCCAAACTCTGCTGTTAGACGATCCAGGGCGGACCTAAGACCCGCCTCTGCAAGTACGCGGCGTTGTGGCAATAACGTATCAGAGCGTCTTATTCTTTCATCGACTTCTTCGTTCCATCGCACATAAAGAGCGCCTGCCGTACTCTCTGTGGAGAGCGTTGCGTCCCATCCCTCTATCAAATCTCGCGCCCAATCAACATCGGGGTCTGCTGAAACCCACCCGCTGAATAACGGAATATCCCTTTCAGCCGCAAGCAAGTAAGTGTCTTGTTGGATCTGAATATGTTCGTCAAGAGTGGGGACCTCGGTAGAACCTAAAACCTGATGAAGCCGAGTTATCCGCGACGTCTCAACACCCACTGAAGAGTGATAAAAAACTGGTCTGCCTTCGTACCCAGGCGGGTGAACGTTATTGTTAGCGGTAGCGATATATCCTCGTTCCGGGTTGTACTCCCTAGGAAGATCTATTCGGGGACCAAGCCACTCGTATTCCCCCGTCCCAGGCACCGGTAAGCGTCCATTCCAACCATTACGATCTGGGGTAAACCCAGTCACTTGCAGAGCAATATTGCCATCAACATCTCCACAGATCAGGCTGTGACTTGGAACCAACCAATGCATTGCTCGCTCAAAAAAATCCCCGCAACTCTCAGCCTGAGCCAACTGAAAACTACCCTTATAAGCGGCGGTTCCTGGCTCCTGAACGACCGATCGAACAGCATAGGCACGACGATTATTCAGATCTTCGTAAAAAACAGGCCCATGACGACTAAATTTCAAGACAACGGATTCCGGGTCCTGCCCTTTGACCGGGATTTCTTCTTCGATGATGCGGAGAGGTTCCCAACCATCCTGCCAGCGCACGAGGTTCGGGTCTTCAGGATGCATCTCTTCAACGAATACATCCACCATGTCGGTGCCAGCGAAGGTAAACCCCCACGCGATGTGTTCATTATTTCCCGCGTCCACGCCAGCGAACGGCGGCTCTCCACCGCCAATTAGGTTCCAACCTGGAGCAACGAGGTGCACAAAGTACCGAAGGGCCGGCATCTCAATACGTCGGTGAGGGTCATTGGCTAGAATTGGTACGCCTGTCGGCGAACGGCTTGGACTCATAACCCAGTTGTTACTACCCTCAGTCGCAATCGGTAATGGAGAAACTTGGGCCACCCGCACCCCGTCAGATGCCACCAAGCCACTATAAGGCTCAAGAATCTCAAGCGGCGGAAGTCTGCCAGCTACAAATGGGTCATCATCCCCTGCACGCATAGCCTCGAGCAGTTCTTCGGTAAGAATGCTCAGATCCAGGCCTTCAGGAACCACCAAATCATCCCATGGATCAGGCGATGCAAGCCTATTAGCTTCCGCTACACCCAAGCGCGCAACATTTAATGCAAGCTGTATTTCATTAATCGCGTGCCCACGAACACTTGGGACTGCAAGCGATGCCCAACGCAAAACGATGGTCTCTGCCGTCCACGGTTCTGGAACAATGCCAGTCAGCTGAAATTCGACTGGGAGGTTATCTCTATTACTCTCAACATATGCATTGACCCCATTAGCATGTGCCGTAAATAAACGTTCGGCGTCAGGGTGATAACTGGTCCATTCAGTCGCGTTAAAAGGACCACGGAACATCATCAATCGGACACGACGATCATAATCAAGCGCTGCCGGCCCAAAGATCTCCGCGAGACGACCTTCACGCCATCGCCGCCACATCTCCATTTGCCAAAGCCGGTCTTGAGCCATGACGTAGCCTTGGGCGAAAAAGAGGTCATCGTCATTTCGGGCATAGATGTGCGGGACACCCCATTCGTCGCGAATTACTTCGACAGGCTCCCTCAGACCTGGGACCTGCAACTCTCCGTCGATCTGCGCCAGCGAAGCATTCGCGAGCGCCTCGAGCGATTCGGACGAGACGGATCCGGTGCAGCCGCTAACGACCACTACCATGATTATTAGTGTTATTCGGGCGAGTTTTTTGTGGAATGGCATGAGGCCTCCGGATTAGGAAGTTAAGCACCTCGCGCCAGCCAAGGCGCCGGCAGCACCAGCCTACCATGGTCACGAGCTCGATGTCCGGTGCTAACACGCTCGCGTGCTGGCGCTCAGAGCGAACGAATGCCGGTAGTCAGCACAGAAATCTCTCCCCCCTTTACGTAGCAAATGAATACCTAAATCCAACACTCGGGGAAGAGGTTCATGAGATACAGGATGAACGTTAATCTCGCCCGGATGCTGGTCGAACCCACTCCAGAGCAACACAGGGGCACCAGGCTCCCCATGAATTCAGTGGTGACGATCGAGGGTGATCGGTCTTATTGGCTCGAGGCGGAATCCCCGCTGTATTCGAGCAAGGATCGCTCGTATTCCGAGAACGAAGCGTAATCGAGGCAGACGCTCTCCTCGAGTCGCCAGTCGACCCTCTCGAAGACTCGCCGTGCAGTCCAGGGATCCGGAAACGCCACAGGGTCCTCGACCGTAATCTCGATAGTCAACCCATTGTCGCCGCTTCGGCTGATACGCTCTAGCACGCGCAACTGGTCGCTGTGCGGCAACCCCCGACGATCGAGCCATGTCTGGTCATTGAAGTTCCGTGTGTCGACGATGAGGGTCTCACCTTCCCAGTGTCCTATCGATTCTCCCATCCACGTGGGTGGCCGGCCTTCGCGATGCTCTCGATCATCGGTGAAAACGTGTCGCACCCGGTTTTGGTATTCGTAAACGAGCATTACTCGGTCGGGCGTATGGACGATCTCGAACGGGGCGGGATGAGCATAAATGCGCGGAGTCCCGGGCGGTAGACACTCGTACGCCGGGTCATTGGTCTCGGCGACCGCGACGCCGCGCGGGCCGAACGTCGGCTTCGTCGCTTCGAACTGCTCCCTCGCCCAAGCCGTCATGGGCGGCGGGTCTTCGGTGAAGGCATAGTTCTGGTATGAGGCGTTGTAGCGGCGCATCCAGACACCGCTTAGGTCCTCACCGGATGCCGGCCCGGGAGCAGGCGATTCAACCGAGGTCGCGGTTCGCACATCTCCTTCGGTGCCGCCGAGGAGTGCCCGACCGGTCGCATCGACGATTCTGCGAATGCGCATCGAGGGAGCCCCGTTTCGAGCTGGGTCGCCCGTGACCTCCAATAAGTCACCGGGCTGAAGCGTCTCGGTCGTCCAGCGAACAAAATTCGAAGCCCCACCACCACTAACGCCTCGCGCCAGCCGGAGCGGCGTGGTCAGCTCACCCGACCACTCCACGGTGTCCCCCTCTCCACCCTGAACGGCGAAGTAGACCAACACGTGTGGAAACACAAACCGGAACTGCGTCACCTGACCGCGAAGTGTGACCGGCTCCGACCTGTCGTATACCGATCCGCCGTGGTGCGCGGACGAAGTCACGCTCGCAAGGCACATTCCAACGAGCAAGAGACCACTCCAGTGTTTGACGGTCATAGAATTCTCTCCTCGATGCTTCCGAGAAAAATCGGCCTTTCAGTGTACTCGATAGCCTCGAGTTCGAGAACGGAACGCGTTCCTCAGAATGAGGAGGAGGAGGCTGAGGTAACCCTGAGATCACGAGCTAGTCGCACGGCGTCCTCCTGCCCAGCGTAATAACCCCCCCGGAACCCGGTTTCGACGAAGCCCTGCTTCTTATAAAAGTCCCGAGCACCAGTATTGGACTCTCGCACCTCCAAGTGCATCAGAAACGTCCCGGCCGTTTTTGCGGAGGATTCCAACCACTGCAGCAGGCTGCGCCCAACCCCTTGGCGCTGATACGACGGCGCCACACAGAAGAGATTGATGTGAATGCGGTCGTCCCAGAACTCCGCCACTGCGAATCCGGCCAGTCGGCGCCGATCTCGCGCCGCGAGAACGACACAATCAGGATTGGAGATGGACTTCGAGATTCGGCGCTCGTTCCACATCCCCGGGAGTCCGTGCTCAATCAACCCACGAGACATCGCCGCAATAGCCTTCACATTGCGCTGTCGCGCTAGACCCAAACGAATGCTCATTGATTCCCGTGTTCGCACCTTTGTCTTATTAGTAGGGTATTCGGAACACCCGCATAGATTAACCGATTCCACAACCGAGACGCGATGGAGGCACACGTTCTCCGGAAAACTTAGATAGTTACACGGCAGGACCTCAAGTTATGCAACGTTCCTGGCTTTGGAGCCTGCGTTATAGTCTCCAGATGAGAGATTCAGGCCGCAATGAACCGACTGGCCTATGGAGCCTGATTCTGGCGGCGGGGGGATCCCGCCGATTGGGAATGCCTAAGCAACTTCTGCGGTTTCGTTCTCGATCGTTGCTCAGTCACACGATTGTTGCCGCCGAGGCTGTAACGCCCGGCCAAGTGCTGGTCGTCTTGGGCGCCCACGCCCTGAAGCTTCGGCTGTTGCTGAGACGTTACCATCCCAGCGTATACACGATCACCAACTCAGATTGGGCCGAAGGTATGGCGGGCTCGCTCGGCATCGGGCTGTCAGTGTTACCCGCGCGGGCAGGCGCAGCGCTTTTGCTCGTCTGTGACCAGCCTGGGGTTGGCGCCAAATCCCTGCGCCGTCTAGTGCATGTCTGGCAAAACCATCCTGGGCAGGCCGCAGCCGCTCAGTACACCGGACAAGTAGGCGTACCTGTGGTGTTGCCACGTAGGCTTTGGCCGAAGGCAAGCCAGCTCAGCGGGGATGTCGGCGCGCGAAGCTTTTTGCGTGAGGGGGTCGGTGTCTTGGGCATCGTGCCGATGCCAGAAGCGGCATTCGATGTCGATACGGTGCGGGATAGAGCGCGACTGTATGTTCGGGATTTTCGCCGTTAATGGCTAAGCACTACCCTGTTTGCCGCTCTGGCTGGTCAGACAGTTGATCCAGTCCGAGTGTCCGTCCCTGTAATGCTCCTTCTTCCATATTGGTAGGCGCTGCTTGAGCTCATCAATAATGTAACGACACCCTTCGAAGGCTACACCTCGATGGGCCGCGCTCACCCCCACCCACACCGCACAGTCGCCGATCTCTAGTCGACCCACTCGATGGAAACTCGAGGCTGCCAATAGCCCAAAGCGCTCTCGCGCCTCGGCCAGAATTTTCTCGCCCTCGCTGAGAGCGACAGGGCCGTGGGCCTCATACTCTAGAGCAGTCACGTCCTGACCCTCGTTTAGGTTCCGAACCCAACCTTCGAAAGATGCGTACGCGCCCGCAGA
>Ga0310121_10003282_pt1 | contig 14821 bp, 12 predicted proteins | sample CB27_Tmax_986_MG_FD_203504 | JGI IMG/M metagenome (GOLD analysis project Ga0310121, IMG submission 203504) | Marine microbial communities from Western Arctic Ocean, Canada - CB27_Tmax_986 | ecosystem: Environmental > Aquatic > Marine > Oceanic | place: Canada: Western Arctic Ocean | collected...
TCACCCCTGATGATGTTAATCGCCTGACTCACATCCATGGTCATCTGGACAGATACCTGCGCTTTCCCAGGGAGCTATTGTTCTTGAAGGATCAGGAGGACTGGAAGAAGAGCCTCGAAGCATCCGTGCTGAAAGGATTCGAGTACCTTTGCAAACTGACTGGACACAAGTGCCCATGATCGACTTGGCTCAGTAGTTCGCGATTTCGTTCGTCCCAATTTCGACAGAATCGGTTTGTCCCGAGCCGGCAATCAGCATCTCAAACCGCGCAACCGCCGACGATGCGCAAAGAACCATCACGATAGTCAGTATCGCTTTCTTCATTTCGCTCTCCATGGTTGAGGTGTAGGCCGATGTCCAAAGTGATTCTATCCGATAGGATAACATACCCCTTAGGGTCAAATTATTCAGCCCAACCGAAAACGCTCCAGAAACGGGGCTACTCAATGATCTCCGGAGCCCGATCTCAGCCAACCTTCACTCTCTGTTTCTCCAGATCACTGGAAAATCATCGTTGCCTCGGCCCGCATTCGTTACTGAATCGGAATGAAGCTCATCCTCAAGCCCTGGCAACTGTTCTTCCTCATCCTCTCCGGCTGGGTTAACCGGCACCAGCAGGAGATCATCGAGTTCCAGAACGCCCAGGTTGCAGGGAACCGAGCTCTTTCTTGATTGCCGCCGCAATCTCTGCATCCTGACCTCCCGCCGGTGTAAATACAAATCCTCCGAAGCGATACCTCTCACGATACTCACGCCCAAAAAAACGTGATATTCCCGAATTCCTCTGAAATGACGGCACGAGAATGTACGCCGCACGAACCGCCGGTTTGTCGGGAGTGCATCGTATGGCATCTCGGTAGACATGCATGTCGCGAAGGGCCTCTCTGATCGAATTGTAGGAGGATCGGTACTTCGCATCGAAAATCACCAGGCTCCGGGCGGGGCCATTTTGAATCGAGAGAACGAAGTCCGGCCTGCATTCCGTTGAAATTGAGTGCGGCGTCGGTGCCTTGTCCGGTGCGTGTCCATACGATCTCTGAAACGTCAGGGTCACATACAGGCCATCGCCTTGTCCTCGCACATAGCTGCGGTTCGGCAGTTCGGTGAGAAGATCCGCGTTATGAACATTAACGGACGAGCACCAGTTGAGGTCGGGCAACAGGCTTTGAAGCAAGGAGGCCAACTTGAAAAAACACCAATACTCGTATAGCTCGTATGTGGCTCTCAACGTGAGTCTCGTGTCGTTACTTTGGCCGAGGCAGATACCGGGGCGCAGAATGAGAGTGGCCAGTTTAGACAGCCTCGCATATTCCGGGTGGCGAGCGATGGTGATCATGGCGGAGGGATCCGGCGGAGCAGGCTGAACTCCCGCAAGAAATCCGGCGCGGGCCAATGTATGAATCCGGGATCGATACTCACGCAACTGAGCCGCCCAGGCAATCGCACGTTGCCGAATTTCGGGATCGTCGTGCCGGTAGGCATAGAGTTTTTCGGCGAGTAACGACGCTTTGGTCGCCAAGGAACAGAGGAGAAGCTTCACATAACCGTTGGGCGCCGTGTCGTACGTATGCTCCAATCTTTGAACATTCAGTGTGGCTTGATCGGTGACATCCAGGGTCCGACCGCCGAGGACGGCACTGGCGAAAACGTTTCGTGCTGCGCGAACAACCGTTTGTGAATCGCACCTCCTCACTTTGCGAAGAGCGACATCTTCCCGCAATGCATGCAGCCGACGGTGTGGGCGATCTTGAATTGCGGAAAATGTTTTCATGATCACCGGGAGCAACGCCCGGTACAGGCAAAACTGCGAAATCGGCGGCGATGCAGCTTCGCTGATGCACAGAGGCAACCCGGCGGCCGTCAATCCGAAAATAAGCCCTTCCGCCTCTTTCTGCAAGTCTTCCAGCAGCTCGGCGTGGTGCTCTCTGCCCAGCTTGTTTGGATGAGGAGCGACATCCAGAATCGTGGAGTGCAATACTTCTCCCCCGGCACGAACTCGCAGCTCTACTTCCCCAGCATAGTGAAAAATTTCCCATGTCCAGCGACCGAAGGTTTTGTCGGCCGTGATTCTCAGTTCTGTCGGTACGAGGGAACCATCGGACAAAACAACCTCAATGTCCTCCAACTGGCCAGGAGAGGAAACAAGAATTTCGTACTTCCCTGCTTCGCGCAGGTAGCCGGGCGGGAGAGAATCGGTGTCCGTCAGACAATATCTTTCGCCGCCGCCGACCGTGCTGAGATAAACGTCACAAAGCACAAATCACCTCCAGAACCGCATCGTTCCCGTGGCAATAAGCTCCTCGAGCATCATATCCAGTTTGCGGCGAGTGAATTTCAGATTTCGTTCGCCCGCAAAATTCTGCAAGTCCTGGATGCATTGGCGGAGTCCCGGTGACTCCTGCCCCCTGATTTTCGGCAGTATCTTCATGAAGACCGCGTGATCGAAGGCATGCGTCCTTTCCAGGCTGCCCTCGCCGGCACGTTCATTCCCTGCCACAAAACGAATCACTTCCTCCGCGGTCCGGTATCCAAAGTGCAGGTGCACTGGACGCAGAATTTCGGAGAGACTCTTCAACTCATTGATGGTTTCCTCAATCAGCGCACTTCCGATTTCGGATTCGGAAGCAGCAAACTTTGCGGCAAAGGCATTCAGGTCAACGTCCCAGAACTCTATCGTGAACGCGCGATCCAGTATTTTGTCACTGAATGCGTACGTGCTCTCGTCCATGTTGACAGTTCCGATGATGAAAAGATTGTCCGGCCAGGGAATGTGCGGTTCGACCCCGTCGACAACATCCTTCTGTTGATGAACCTGAAGCTTGTCTCCCGTTTCCATGGCCGATAGAAAGGGCGCGAAATAGTATTCAACCCGCGCGAGATTCATTTCGTCCAGGCACAGGAAGTGCGGCCGGTCAGGTATGCGATGACATTGGCGTATGAAATCCAGGCATCCGGTCGTCTCGTATGTGGTTGCCTCGTGTAGTGGATTGACGTACCCAAGCAGACCCGTCGGGTCTGTCCAGTCGGGCTGAACTGCGACCAGATGGAAGTACTTATTGTTCTCGCCCGGTTCCGCGTGATGGTAAATGTTCGCATACTCACGGGCCAACTTCGTCTTCCCCGTGCCGCTTAACCCGGAGAGCAACACAAAGTGCTTGTGAGGGTGCGAGTGCAGAGCTAAATGGAGGCGGGCAATGAGGTCCACGGGGAACACAAGCGGCAGCGCACCGATTCGTTCCTGGATGTCGGCTAGCGAAGGTGGTTGAAAGGGTTCTTCTTCGCCGGAATCTCCTGAGTCGCTCTCATCACCCGGGTCGCTCGGGGGATCAACCGGTACCGGCGCAAGATCATCGGGAACCGCCTGTGCCCAGTATTCGCCGATGTCCGTCAGGCTGAACAGGGAGGTACTGTCGTGCTTTACGAGGCCAAGTTCCTCCGACCAGCGAAGCAGGTTGGATGGCATCGTCTGGGCCGTCCACCCATTATAATGGATCTGGAGTGCCCGCACGATATCCGCCCGGGGGGATTCAGGATTCTCCCGAAGAAATAGAAGAATTCGGTCGAACCCGATGATGCGGGTTAGCAGGCGCGGGACGAGCAATTCGGCGAAATCTTCTTCAGTATCGCTGTCCAGGCACTTTTCTCCTAGAGAAGTGACCTGCAGCACCCCCCCTCCCAGCCTGAGGAGGCCCAACCCGGAGCGAAGTGTCATGACGTAGGTCTTTGCCGTACTCCGCTGCATTTCCGGAAACTGCTCTTGCACGAAGTCGAGAACTTCATCGACCGTTGCTCCTTCCGAAGAAAAATCCAACATCTTCAGGATCGTGTCGATGTACCCGCTGATGACCAGCATGCCGGCGCGACGTCTGTTCTGAGGCAGGAACTTGAGCACCTGCTTCTCCTGGCCCGGCTGAGTCGCCTCCGGGTCAGGTTCATCCCCAGTGCTCTCTTCCCGCTCAATCACCTCATAGAGATGCCAGGCAAACATGGACCGTTTCGCCAGGCCGGCCGGGTCTGAGGAAAAGGGTGATCCGAGGGCCTGATCGATCCGGTTCAGAATGCGGCCATGAAGAGCTATCAATTTGTCGCCCGCCAGCTCACCACGCATGATGTCTCTAAGGAGTCTCTTGGCAAGAGAACGTAGCCGCGTATGATCGATGACGCATGTCACAGCCTGCGGGTGTACGGAGGCCACGACCCGCATGATCTTCACCCAGGGCGTTCGTTCGACGTGCTTCTCGCATTGTTCCTTAAGTTTCTGGTGGATCTCGATCAGATGCTTTTCGCGTGCGTCACGGTCGCCTGGGAGGTCCTCGGTCAACGCGGAGGAAACTGACCGGCGAAAGCCCTCATCGGCAATCGCCGAGCCCAACGGAATTGTGCACATTCCTTTACCTGCCACGCCATTGTCCTCCCACAGGATTCGTTGAATATCCGGAGAAGTGAGGTCCTTTCCAAATGATGCCACGGTCTCCAGGGTCTTCGTGTACCGCCCATGCCACTCAATCCGCCTTCCGCCCGGATCGAGCGCAGGAAGGAAGTCGTTCTCGTAGAGCTCTCGTATTTCCTCGTCGGTGATCAGATCGTTGCCCGGCATTGATTCTCCCTTTCCCATGACGATAAACTCCATCCTGTATACAGATTCGACAGAGTTCTGCCAACACCTTCGGCACGAGAGGAATGTGCGGATTGCTGGTGTTCGCAGGGGATGGTGCGCCGAGACAAATCGTGTGTCGTCACTTCTCGCAATTCACGAAGCGGATTGGATTCTGCGCTCCTGGAGCGCATGTATCCGCCAACCGATTTGCCAACGTATTTCTTTCGCAACGCCTCCGCAGGGTAACCAACGGATTCCCAGCGTCCGTTGTGTCCCGGCTCGTCGTACTGCTCATATCGCTCGCTAAACGTGGAACGGGCGGGGTAAGGGGGCGGTCCGGCCCATCCCTGAGTATAGTATGCGCTCCATGAGCGATGAGCGCAAAATCTTCTATAAAACCTTCGGACTACTTTTAGCCAAAGTGATAGTAGGTAGCGTGTCCTCACTAATTGACGTCTTATATGATCGAAGTTCGTCGAGGCAGGAGCATCAAACCCGGGGGCGGCAGAATATGATGAATGCTTTGAAAGCAATAACAGCGGTCGCCGGGATCTTCTGGCCGGGCTCACCGAACTGGCCCAGTAGTTATGTTAGTCCGGGCACAAGGTTACAGGATCGTTCGTTCTCCGTCCGCTTGTCTCAATATGCGGATCTTCTCTTCCGTCATCCGGAGTTTGCCTTTCATTCGTCTGACTCCTTTGGCTAAGGTCCTCAGACTAACATTGTTCACGGACCAGTTTTCCGAGGCCCAACCACTCGACATCAGCCTGCGTTCCCTATCAACCCTGAATGGACCGCCTTCAACTTCTCGAAGATGCCCTCGATCACATTCTCCTTGCCGGCGAACAACCCATCGGGTCCACCGGCATGCAGATTGGTGAACGGTGGCTCGTAAAGGGCGGACGCATCCATGACGCCGCGCGCCGTGAGCTGGTCGATATCGATATGACCGGGTTCATCAGAACTGACGGTTTTCTTACGGGGTCTCCGGTTGACGGTACCACCCTTCATGGCTGGACTTCCGACGCCCTCTGGCAGTCTATCGCAGCCGTTCGTTCTCTGATCATGGCTACATCCTGTTCTGCATATCGAGCATATTGATCCAAGCGGGTCTTTTCGGCATCCAACTCCGCAATCAGTTCTTGCACTCGAGCGGAATATACTGCGGAGTAGTTCTCAACAATCCCGTCCAACTGGCCGACAACGCTCTTTTCGTAGGCCGCGATGAGGTCGAAAATCAGCTTCTCACACTCACTACGAAGCGCTTCGACATCGTCCTGCGCGCCCTCGAGTGCCCGTTGTTTCAGAGTTCCCAACCCCGGCCCAAAGACTGACCCAACCAGCCAACCGGCGGCCCCGCCGATTACCGTGCCTATGCCCGGCGTTATGAAAGAACCGATTATCGCTCCAGCTCCGGCACCCGCATGCTTCACTGTCTGCGACCTGTTGACTGAAGTCACTATGGATGCTGTGCCCATCTCCGCATCTTCGACGTTGACGTCGATCGATTCCTCCAAATCCTTGTCGAGTTCATCGGATGTGACGGCGCCGCCCAAGACATCCAGAACCCTGTACTTCTCGATGAAATCTTTCTGGAAACCGGCATGCGCATCTTGGGCGCACTGCACAATGGTTTCCAGTTCGCCATCGACCCTGTCACCAACAGCGACTAAGTTGGCCCTGACTCGCGCGAGCAGGTTTCCCTCAATTACTGACCTCAGCTCCGTCTTGTTCGCGACGTTGACAATATCGATTTCACCTCGCTTGTGCAGCTTGCCGACCGTACTGGCAAGGTCTTGGAGTAGCTTCTTCTTGGCGTCCCCTGCGCGCACCGTGATTGTCTCGTGGCAACCTGTCTTCTTCCGCTGGACGTACTCGTCCAAGTTCACTAGTCGGTTCGCGTCCAGATACTCGCGCTTGCGCCTGTATTCCGAGGCCCTTGCCTCAATTCCGGCCTGTATGTCACGAAGCACACTGAGTAGAATCGCATGGAGCTGGCTCGCGATGATTCTCTGCCTGGAAACCGCGAGGTGATCCATGATGTTTCGTTCTGCGGCCTTAAACTGCGCGACGTAATCGTCCGCGCCGTCTGCCGCTCTGTTCATTTGCAGTGGAGCCACATCGTAGATGGCCGCCACCTTCAGGGTTGTTTGCGCCTCGAGCGTGCCCGCAATGTGCTTCATCAGCCGGTCACGCTCTGCAGGTCTGATTAGGTCGATCTTGGTCGCCACCACGATGCATTCTCGGCCGTGCGGTGCGATATGGGTATTCAGGAAGTTCATGAGCACCTCAGAGCAAGGCGCTACTGCCGGTATGACAACAATGCACGCATCAAAGATGTTCACCAGCGCATTTTCTGTTACTGCCGCATGTCGTTTACTCTCAACATTGATGCCCGGTGTATCGATGATCGCAAAGCCTCTTCGCAACTGCTCGTTGGGGTATCTAACGCGCACCTGCGAGACACGCTTCGATTCCTTCTCGTCAGCAGTGTACTTGTGTACGGCCTGTCGTATGGCTTGGATCGACTCGGCCGTGATGGAGCTGCCCGAGTCAGTCTGCGTCTCTCCGGCGACGCAATCCGATTCGGTGCCATCCGTAAGCACCACCCTGGCTTCTAGCTCTGCCCCGAACTCAAGGAAGGTGAGGGCACAAGTCGTGGCCGCAAGGATGTCCGCCTTGAGGAAATCATCCCTCAGCAGTGCGTTGATGAACGTGGACTTGCCACTCGAGAACTCGCCGACGATTCCCAAGTACAGGGTCTTATCGGCGTTTCTTCTCTCCAGAGCAGCAATGCTATCTTGAATCGCAGCCCATTCAGTCTCGCCAAAGCTATACCTGCGGTTCAGGTCGCGGAACCACTCAACATACTCCTGCACGTCGAGCGCCGGGGAATCTTGTGCAATGAAGCCATCCATGCTGTCCGCAATCCACTGGGGGAGGCGCGATAAGAAAGAACTAAGTTTGGGCAGCTTCCTGCGCATGGATTATCGAGTCGCGGATCAGATCAGCATCCTCTTTCTGCAATCCTCTAAACTTCAATTTACGTCCGCTAAATGTTGAGAGCTTCAGAGAATCTTCCTCGTATATTTCATGAATGCTTTTCTTATCCGTCACCGCTGTCTTGATGTCAGTAATGGGCAGGGCTTCAAACGACGTCTCTTTGACTTCCTTTTTCGACCACTTATTGATTCCTATCAGCCAGAATCTTTCGTTTGTGACAACCAATGTGTAAACCTTTGTTGCGACGCCCCTCGCAAGATCCACAAATTTGCCGACAAATGGCACCCAACCGGCGGCCGCCCCTGGCGGCGGGATGGTCGCGTCGGCAACGGCCAGTATTTCCTCATCCCCCTGGAGCTTGCTCTCGATTATCGCTCTGTATCCATCTCTCAGTTGGTCCAGCATTTCACTATTGTCTACCATGTCAGCATCCTCCTCGGTTTTCTTCCTACTTCACACCATTCCCTGATCACCTGCAATCATCTGCAATCATCTGCAATCATCTGCAATCATCTGCAAGTAAGTCGGTTACCACAACACATCGTCGGCAAGCACACTAAACCATTACTAGATCGGTAGCAATCTCTCGATCAACCGAGAACGTCAGTGATCGAGCGGCACCGTCATTGCCATCCCCGATCATCTCAACTGAATACCAAACCACTGAGTTGTTCCTGCACTTCGCCCAGCTCTTGAGCTATCCGCACCAACTCGTCCTTGCGCGCGGCGACAGTTGCTTCGCCCTGCCGCTTCTCCTCCAGCACGGTCTCAATCTGCTCCCGAAGCCCCTGTATTTCCTTTTCCATGCCTGAATCTATCGTGCGCGACATGTCCTCCGTGCGCTCGTGTACCGCTTGAGCCATGCCGTCCGCCATCTCATCAGACCTTTCCCGGAGTTTCTGCGCCAGGGCGTCGCCTGTCGCCTCAACAACTTTGCGGGTAGCGCTCTTCGTGCTCAGCACCCCCTGCAAAGCCCCTGCGCCAAGAAGTGCGCCAACGAACACCAATGGATTTGTGAGCCCAACCAGCATCAGGCCCAGCGTCACGCCAAAAGCGGGTATGAGACTCTTCAGCATCTCCTTGTAGCCTAGCATTCCGCCCAACAAAGCTGACCCCACGCCACCCACGACAAAGCCACCCGCCGCAGAGAGCATCCGCTCGAGAGGGTGTATCTCGTCATGCTTTGTAATCAGGCGGGCATCGTCCTCCGTGAGTTCAGCCTTCATTGCATCCAGTTCTCCGAGAAGTCCATCAAGAGGCGTGCGGATGTCCTCACCCATCTCTTGCAATCTCTGCTCCAGGAATGGCTGAAAGTGCCCCCTCTGCCAGTTCGCCTGCTCGACTTCGAGCATCCATTCCACATGCTGGTTGCACTCCTTGATCACAGATGCTGCCTGCATCTTCGCGCTCTCAAGGCTGATGAACTGGATGGCGTTGTTCGGCTCGTACGTTCGCAACCAGGACGGGATATGTAGCGACAAATCCCTCAAGCGTTGGCGTAGCTCTCGGCGTACGTCGTCCCGCATCCGGGCCCGGGAACGCGATATGCTCTCCATGATCGCTTTTCTTCTGCCTTCCGCATCATCCAGCCGGGGCTTGATTCTGCCGTACTTCTCCTCGAGGTCACCCAGCGATTGATCGAGCATTCGCGATTGTGACGGTATCGTGTCAGAGAGTGCCCTTCCTATCTCCGCAGACAGACCCCGTACCGGCTGCATCAGCTTCACCTTGCCGCGGTCCTCGACAAGGAAGCGCGCCAGATCCGATTCAAGTTCAAGCAGACCCGACCGTCGAAGGCGTTCCGCGTTGCCATCACACCTGCCTTCCATCGCGTCGAGGGAGGAGATGAAGTACACGCCGCTTTCCCCGAAAGCCGTTCGGGGTGCCAGTTTCGATCGGGCGTAGTCAACGACCCTCTGTCTGTCATGTTCGCCGACCTCGTCGAACCGGTTACAGACTATGAACACCTGCTCGTGGCCTGACCCGCGCACATCCTCGTCCAAGACTCGCATTTCCGATTTTCCGCCCAAGGCATGACACGACATAACAAAGATCACAGCATCAGAGCTCTGCAAGTAGTCTGTTGTAATGCTCGCCCGCGTACGGTGCTCGTTCAGGCCCGGCGAGTCGATGAGCACCACACCGTTCTTGCATAGGTCGATGGTCCAGAATATCTCGACCCGTTCGTACGGAGACTCTGCAACAGAAGCTGCGTGGTCTCTGGCGGGGTCCGGTATCACCACGAAAGCCTCGAGTTCTTCTATCGGCACCTCCACAGGTTCCCAACGACCAGCATCGTCAGTCTGCATTCGGCTCCGCACGCCCTCCGGTATCCGCTGCAAGGCGTCATCCGCGAGACCATTTCTAATGTGCAGCACCGCTCGTCGCTCTTCTCCCCACTTGATCTCGTTGATGACTGCCGTGCACGGCATTGAGTAAGCCGGCAGCACTTCTTCCCCGAGCAGCGCGTTGATGAATGTACTCTTGCCACGCTTGAACTCACCAAGAACCAGTACTTTGAACGACTCGTGCCGGACGCGTCTGCCAAGTCGACGCACCGACTCCGCAGCAGCAGTGACCTCCAGCTGGTCGAAAAGCGCAGCGCTGCTATCCAAGGCATCCAGGACAAACATCTGTTTCTCCCTGAATGCCTCGTATTCCTGGAAGTTGGTCGTTGTCATAGCGTCTCGTTGGCAAATCTACTCAGTACTGCATGAATCTGCCGGATTTCCGTCATCAGTGCATTTTGTTCGGTCTGCGACCGATCACAATCCGAGTCGGTCTCTTCCAAGGCCGCCACCCAGATCGCCTTCTGCTCATTCATTTCCTGCGCCAAAGCACCGTACACGTCTCTCAGGTATGCCTTGGTGTTCTCCATGACTCGCTGCATTGCCCTGTCCAGCACGTCGTCGAGGGCCACAGTCAACTTGCGCCGCTGCTCCTCTATCTTGTCACCAAGAGCTCGGTCGCCCGCAATGCCGCCGATAAGCGACAAGAGCAAAGCAGGCGCTCCCAGGATCATGTAACCCACCGCCGTCGTGACGCCGGACCCCACGCGCGTCCACAGGCGAATGGTGTCCAAATCCGTCAATTGGTTAGGCGACGGCACCAGATCCATCGTCTTCGGGAGAACAGACGCGCTTGCTTCAGGCGCACGCAGGACGATTGAAAACTCTCTCGATAACGCACGCTTCAACGACGCAATGTCCTTCGCCACCAGCTGGGCGAAGCGGGGTTCGAGTTCCCGCCGGGCTCTGTGCCAGAATCTCCGCATTCTGTACGGCAAATCCTTCTCCCACCACTCGCGCGGATTCCGTGTCCTGGACAGCTCATGCATCAGCTCGTCTTTCAGCTCGTCATGCAGTTGACGGAGCGCGTCGTTCATGCTCCGTTCCGCAGCCAGTTCGCATTCATCAACTGCGCCGGCTACCGTTTCCCATCGCTGTTTCATCTCGGCCCTTTTCTGCCCGTCAGCCATGTCTTCGCGCGCTGCCTGCGACTGCGCTGCAATCCTTGCTTGCAACGAGACCTGACACATCTCGCAGACACGGGCCGCCTGGGCGGCCACTTGTTGTTTCCGCATGGCTATGCGCCCCGGGTTCCGTGCGCACGCCGCAATACCGAGGCGCAACTCCTCCAAGCCGCAGCGCATCTCAGCACTATGCCCATCGTATTCTTCCAGCGAAGTCCACACGGGTACCGCTAGCTCCCAGTCACGCAGCCTGTGGGTTATGCGCTCTATCAGTTGTTGCCTCTCAGCACGAGGCACCTGGTCCAGTCGAGTCACCACGACGGCGGTTTCCGGGGCCTTTTTCGTCAGCACGATGTCCTCCAACAGGGCGCGTTCGGAGAGACTAAGAGGAATCGTGGCATCGACACAGACCAATACAGCATCGCACATCGACAGTTCGCGGTTTGCTTCAGTCGAGTCATCAATCTCTGCGATTCCGAAGCCCGGCATATCAACGAGCTCGATGCGGTTCTCCTTCAGCCAGGAGTTTGGAATCTCAATATGCAACCCTCCCGTACGCTCACGGCTGACTGAATGCTCCGCCATATACGCTCGCATGCCTGCCGGGCCCAGCGGTGCTTCCGAACCTACGGCCCCTTCGTCAGAGCATCTTATCCTCTCTGTTCGACCGTACCTTATGCTGATCGGGCACGAAGTCGTGGGGGTCGTTCCTACCGGCACAACATGCTCTCCAAGTATCCCATTTATGAGCGTGCTCTTGCCCCGCTGAAACTCCCCAGCGACGCTGACGCGATATGTTGCCGCCGCAATGGACTTCCGTATTGCACGCCACATCTGCGTGAGTCGATCGTCCGACAGATTCCGCACCAGGACATCCAAACGCTTCAAATGGGGCGTCAGCTCAAGGGCCACGATCTCATCCGTACCGGTAGAGGCCTCGCTCTTGCTCGTGACTCCCGCCACCTGCGCACTGTCATTACGACGAGATCGTCGCGGCTCCACCGCGGGCATGAGTACCGCGTAGTAATCTTCCATGCCGGGCTCACACAATCTCTCGAAACCCAGTCTCCATTCCTCGTAGACCGGCCCTGTTCCGTACTCCTCACCCGCGTTCAATGATGCACAACATCCATCGCAAAGCTTGAAGTACTTCTCGTACTCTGCAGCGCATTCCGATGAGCTTCTTCCCTCCAGCGCCGGCGGGGGGAAGGTTCCTATCACGCTATCGTACTCAGTGCTGGGTAACCAACACATGGGCGGGGTTGCCAATGCGACCACCCGCCGGGTTTCGACATCCAGAACAACCTTTGCGCTGGGGGCTTTGATCCGCTTCTTACCGCCGGCTTTACCTTCTATTGGGAAGAAGAAGAATGCCAACGCTGGCCTGCCACGCAAACTCAGGGGGATCGGCAGGGAACGGCAGTGCTCCTGCGGGACGAGGAGAGAGACAACTGGATCCTTCTTCACTAGCTTGCAGGCTTCTTCTGTCTCTATCATTCTGCCAACTTGCCTCATGCTGCCGGAGCGACGCTGATCATGTCGCGATACCAGGCTTGCTCCAAAGCGTCTCTAGTTATGAACCTCACCGTACCGGGAAAGTTGCTGTCCGTGATGTAATACCCGCATATCCGTCCGCTATCGGGGTCCGCCCCCCATCCGACGACAGCCACAGCGTGTCCTGACCCGGGCGGAAGAGATGGATCGTCGTAGAAATCCCGTGCGTCAACGCCTATGAGAATGTCATTCCCAGCCTGAAGTGAGGCGTCCATCTCTTCCACGCTTGCGAATATTTCTCGCGAATGCGGTATGCTGAAATGCTCCAGCACGGCAGTCTGGCCCACCCAGTTAGTGCCGGCGTCGAGGCCGTCCGGCTGATAGTAGCCCCACGTCTCTGCCCTCCACGCGAGAACGTCCTCGGGAATATCCTGCCGTGTGTATCGCTCAACGAACTGCTCTTGTGCCATGAGCGAGCAGGTCGGGCCAGTTTGTGCATCGATATACTCGATGTCCCTTACGACGTCGCCGTGAACAATGCACTCGTTGATTGGGTCGTAGAGTCCTCCACTGCTGAAGTCGCCACTCGCCAGCAGAACACTCGGCCGCGGCTCGATCAACAAGAAGAACGAAGATATGAGTTCCGTTACATCATGGGCGACGATGGATGTGAGCGGCACGTCCGCCACAAGGTCTAGGAAAGAAGGATGCCGTCCGTCCCCGAACTCCGTCGATTCAATCTCTGCACCAAGAGGTGGCAAAGCGCCATCCGGATCTACCTGTTGGTCGTCACCGTCAAGAGCATTGCCGATAGCCGTCCACTCCTCTTCAGGAGTTGAGAAGAGTCCATGATCCCCATTCTCTATGGTTTCCGAGTAGTCCACGCCACTCCCCGTTCTTTTGTCCGGCCATCATAAACAAAATCGCTCGACTCGTCGCAAAAATCACACCAGAAGTCAAGGATTCCACAGTTTGCCTGATACGGGCCGCCGACGGGGTCGGTGAATCCGGGTAATCTGGAACACAGCGTGTGAACACCGCAAACAAATCCAAATCCGGGTCGTGGCGGCGTTCGCGGAGTTGATCAGCCCTCAGGGACGAATATCGACCGAAGGAAGCGGCATGCGGAGGGGTAAATCTCGGGATTGCTCGATCCGCGGGGACCGGCCACGTTGAGAACCCAAACCCGGTGTTTCCCGAGCCACTCCACTGTGTCATCAGGGTTGGGATCCGCAAGCAGGTCCAGAACGAGGCATGGTTTCGAGTGCTCCTTCGCCAGGCGGATCGTGTGCGCCGTCCCGCCCGTGGGCTCCATGAAATAGCCTTAATCACGCAAAAATGACTCCGAGCCAAATCTTTAGTTGGTTAATTAACCGCGGCCTGTTTTTTCACGGATTTTGATAGACGATGAGCTGATTAGTTAATAGGATTTTTGCTGTGACAGCGGATGATTCGAGAACACGGCGAGCTCTAGGCAAACTACAGCAATCTTGACCGAAAACTCTTGCAAGGTGGAAATTAGAAGGGGGAAATCATGGGATACAGGCCATGGATTAAAATCGCCACTGTTGTCCTCACGCTAGCACTCATTTCCGGGTGCTCGACTTCGCCTGGTAAAATCAGCGCTTCGTACGTCTCGCCGTTGGAATACTCGAACTTAACGTGAGATCAAGTTCGCGAGGACCTCATCCGAGTCAATCGGCAGCTTGCGGAGATAAGTGGAGAGCAGAGTGGGGAAGCCACTAAAGATGCCGTGGCAATGGGTGTAGGTCTTGTTGTCTTCTGGCCAGCACTGTTCTTTCTGATGAGCGATGACAAGAAGGAGGAGATCGCACGGCTAAAAGGGGAATATGAAGCTCTCGAGTCCGTAGCAGTTCGCAAGAGTTGCAGTTTCGTGGCCGAGCTGGGGGGAGGCCCGAAAAGAGTGAGCCAGCGCCAGAGACAACAACAGGTACAGGTTTTTAATTGCAACAAATGGCTATGTTCTTACTTGCTATCATGTGATTCAACATCGCGCAGCCATTTCAGTTCGTCTGACAAGCGGTGAAGATGTGGAAGCGGAAATTGTTCTGCACGACGAACAAGATGATTGGTGCGTTCTAAAAATTACAGCCCCAAGTTTACCTCCGCTAAGCATTGCGCCCCGGAACTCTTTGAAGAGTGGCGCTGTCGTGTATTGTCTAGGCTACCCAATGGATGGCATTCTCAAAAGCAAGGAACCTGTTGCGGGCGCAGGAAACATTGCTGCACTTCAA
>Ga0310121_10003284_pt1 | contig 14819 bp, 16 predicted proteins | sample CB27_Tmax_986_MG_FD_203504 | JGI IMG/M metagenome (GOLD analysis project Ga0310121, IMG submission 203504) | Marine microbial communities from Western Arctic Ocean, Canada - CB27_Tmax_986 | ecosystem: Environmental > Aquatic > Marine > Oceanic | place: Canada: Western Arctic Ocean | collected...
CAGCTTGCGGTACTTCGGGATGAATACAAAGTGATAGTTTAACTGGTACGTCGTGTGCAATGATTTCCGGTATCCTTTCATCCGGAGACCGTACCGCATGCCTCCTTAAGGCTTCTCCTAAAGGCGAGGGGTTTCAACCATCCCCGAGTGAGACACTAAACGGCAGGATCTGGGTTGACCACGCAAACGTTCGACCCAATGGGAGGCGCCCGTTGGCCTCGACGGAAGGGCCAACGGAGGGGCCAACCAAACCGTTGCGCGCACAGAGCTTGCGTCCCGAGGGCGAAGTTGCTATCAACTTAGAAACAGCTATGAAAGAGAAAAAGGTCTCGGCCGCACTCGGAAAGCTTCAGGCGCTCGCCCAGGAGCGTATCCTCGTCTTCGACGGTGCTATGGGAACGATGATCCAAAGCTACGGCCTCGACGAAGACGCTTTTCGCGGCGACAGCTTTCGCGATCACCCGAAATCTCTCAAAGGCGCCAACGATCTCTTGTCGCTCACCAAGCCCGCGCTCATCGAAGAGATCCACCACCGCTTTCTCGACGCGGGCGCTGACATCATCGAGACCAATAGCTTCAACAGCACGTCCATCGCCATGGCCGATTACGACCTCGAGCCTCACGTCTACGAGATCAACCGGCAAGCCGCGAAGGTCGCCCGCCGCGCCGCCGACGCCGTTTCCGAGAAGACTCCCGATAAACCGCGCTTCGTCGCAGGTTCGATGGGCCCCACCAACCGCACCGCTTCGATCTCACCCGACGTCTCCGACCCGGCCTTTCGCGCGATCACGTTCGAGCAGCTGAAAGAGGCCTATTACGAGCAAGCGCGCGGGCTCGTCGATGGCGGCGCAGACGTCTTGCTTGCGGAGACGGCGTTCGACACGCTGAACATCAAAGCCGCGCTCGCCGGCATCCAGCAGCTGCTCGACGAGCGCGCGATTCTGCTCCCGGTCATAGCGTCAGTCACCATCGTGGACGAGAGCGGCAGAAACCTCTCGGGCCAGACGCCCGAAGCCTTCTGGATCTCGGTCTCACACGCGCCGCTCTTGGCTGTAGGGATCAACTGCGCGCTAGGACCGTCCACGATGCGCCCCTATGTCGAGGAGCTCGCGACGGTCTCAGATCGTTTCGTTGCCTGCGTCCCGAATGCCGGCCTTCCCAACGCCTTCGGCGGCTACGATGAGAGTCCCGAGCAAATGGCGGCGACGCTCTCGGAGTTCGCGAGCGAAGGCTGGCTCAACTTCGCCGGCGGCTGTTGCGGCACTACCCCCGAGCACATCGCCGCCATCGCCGAAGGGGTCGCCCGATACGCGCCGCATAGACGATCCGAGCGGTCGAGCTTTACCCAGCTATCGGGCTTCGAGCCCTTGACCATCCGGCCCGATTCGAACTTCATTCTCATCGGCGAGAGAACCAACGTGACCGGCTCGCGAAAATTTGCCCGCCTCGTCAAGAGCGGCGCGCTCGAAGAAGCTCTCGAAGTCGCCCGCCATCAAGTCGAAGGCGGCGCCAACATCCTCGACGTCAACATGGATGAGGGTCTCCTCGACTCCGAAAAAGAGATGACGACGTTTCTCAACCTCATCGCTTCGGAGCCCGATATCGCGCGGCTGCCGATCATGGTGGACAGCTCGAAGTTCTCGGTGATCGAGGCCGGACTCCGCTGCATCCAAGGGAAAGGGATCGTCAACTCGCTGAGCCTCAAAGAAGGCGAGGAGGTCTTTACGGAGCAAGCGCGGACCGTTCGCCGATACGGCGCGGCCGTCGTCGTGATGGCGTTCGACGAACAAGGGCAAGCGACGGAAACGGATCGCAAAGTCGCGATTTGCGAGCGCGCCTATCGCATCCTGACGGAAGAGGTCGGTTTCCCGCCTCAGGACATCGTCTTCGACCCTAACATCCTCACCGTCGCCACCGGAATGGAGGAGCACAACGGCTACGCGCTCGCCTTCATCGAGGCCGCGAGCAAAATTCACGAAAAATGTCCCGGGGCCAAGATTTCGGGCGGCATCAGCAATCTCTCGTTCTCGTTTCGCGGCAACGACTTTGTGCGTGAAGCGATGAACTCCGCGTTTCTTTACCACGCGATCCGCGCCGGGCTCGATATGGGTATCGTCAACGCGGGGCAGCTCACGGTCTATGACGAGATCAAGCCCGATTTTCGCGAGCTCATCGAGGACGTGCTCTTCAACCGCCATCCCGACGCTACCGAAAAGCTCATTACCTTCGCTCAAGACCATGCGGGCCCGGGCAAAAAACAGGAAAAAGACGAATTGTGGCGCGAGGGCACGGTCGAAGAGCGGCTGAAGCACGCGCTCGTCCGCGGGGTCGTGGACCACATCGAAGCCGACGCCGAGGAGGCGCGGCAAAAATACGACCGTCCTTTGAAGGTCATCGAAGGCCCCTTGATGGACGGCATGAACGTCGTCGGAGATCTGTTCGGCGCGGGGAAGATGTTCTTGCCCCAAGTCGTGAAGAGCGCGCGGGTAATGAAAAAGGCTGTCGCCTATCTCGAACCGTTCATGGAAGAAGAAAAAAAGCGGACCGGCCAGACGACGAGCAAAGCGAAGCTCGTCATGGCCACCGTCAAGGGCGACGTTCACGACATCGGCAAAAACATCGTCGGCGTCGTGCTCGCTTGCAACGGCTATGAGATCATCGATCTCGGCGTCATGGTGCCAGCGGAGAAAATTCTCGACTGCGCGGAGAAAGAAAAGGTCGATTTCGTCGGGCTCTCAGGGCTAATCACGCCGTCGCTCGACGAGATGGTGCACGTCGCCACCGAGCTTGAGCGGCGTGATCTCAAAGTACCTCTCCTCATCGGTGGCGCCACCACGTCGCGCATGCACACCGCCGTAAAAATCGCGCCGCGCTACAGCCGGGACACACTGCACGTGCTCGACGCGTCTCGGGCCGTGACCGCGGTGAGCAGTCTCCTGAGCGCCGACGCGCGTGCTGCGTTCATCGCCGATAATCGCAGCGAACAGGAACGTCTCCGGAAGAGCTTCGAGGAACGCGACCTGAAGCTTCTCGCCTACGGAACGGTCCGCGATGAAAGGCCCGATCTCGTGTGGAATTCGGAGACGATCGCAAAGCCTGATTTTCTCGGCACCCGCGTCCTCGACCCCATACCGCTCGCGGGCATCGTTGACTATATCGACTGGACGCCTTTTTTCAATGCCTGGGAGCTCCGCGGAGTCTATCCGGACATTCTCGACAAACCGGATGTTGGCGAGGCGGCCCGCGAGCTATTCGAGAATGCCCAGACGTTGCTGGGCGAGATTGTCGACGGCAAAAAGCTCACGGCGCGCGCGGTCTACGGCTTTTTCCCCGCAAACCGGGACGGCGACGACTTTATTGTTTATGTAGACGAGACGCGCAGCATCGAGAAAGCGCGCTTCCACACGTTGAGGCAGCAGCAGGAAAAAAAGAGCGACAAACCCTATCTCGCCCTCGCGGATTTTCTCGCTCCTTTGGGCCATCCGGATTATTTCGGCGGATTCGTCGTGACCGCGGGAATCGGGGCGGAGACGCTCGCCAAGAAATACGAGAGCGACAACGACGACTACAACGCCATCATGGTCAAAGCCCTCGCCGACCGGCTCGCCGAAGCGCTCGCCGAAAAAGTACACGAGCAGGCACGGCGGGACTGCGGCTTCGGTCGCGATGAGAACCTCACGGAACAGGAGCTCGTCCGCGAGCGCTATCGCGGCATCCGCCCCGCACCCGGCTATCCCGCATCGCCCGATCACAGCGAAAAAGGACTCTTGTTCGAGCTCCTCGGCGCCAAGAGGGCAACTGGCGTGTGCTTGACCGAGACCTATGCGATGCTCCCAGCAGCCTCCGTGAGCGGTCTTTACTTCAATCACCCCGACGCCCACTATTTCAGCGTCGGCAAGATTGGACGCGACCAAGTCGAGGATTACGCTCAGCGTAAGGGTGAGACCTTGGACGCCGTCGAGCGCTTCATAGGCCCAAACCTCGGCTACTAGAGGCTAGAGAATCACGCAGCGCCGCAGCATCAAATCGCTGTATCGCTTGCCAACCACCTCGACGATGAGGTGTATAGGCTCCCAATCTCGCACCGGTCGAACGGACGGCTGGGCGAGGCTACATTCCACGAAGGAGAGCTCGTAGTCGATGGAAAGGAGAAGCGGTTCGTGGACATAGGGGTCTTGGTCGACGAGCTTGAAACCGTCCGCGAAGTCTTTCATGTTGGCCGGGGCGACGGTCCCTTCTAGAAGCACGAGCTTGCCTTTGTACTTGGCGTCTATCTCAGCCGTCACATTCGGGAAGAGGTACTCGGCGTAGAGCACCTCGACGTCGCGATACGGAAGCTCGCCGTCCCGCGCGAGCTCGGTTGCGCGCTCCCGGATGCGAGCCGCGGCGTCAGGATCGGGGCGTTTTTCGAATGCCTTCACGAGAACGTCTAACTCGCGCTGCGCCGCGAGGAAAACCCCAGGACCGAGCGCCTCGGCACGGGCGGCGGCCGCGGTGGCCTCCGCCTCATCCAGAAGCGGCGCTATCTGCGGCGGGAGACCAGGCGTGTCTGGCGACGGCCTTTGCGTGAATCCCTGTTTCAGGGGCCGGCTCTCGGTAACATCTGGGGCGGGCTCCCGTGGAGTGGGTGGCGTTGGCTCCGGAGCCTGGCAACCACCCAATAAAGCCATAAGCACGAGGAGCCAACGGGTCATCTCGTCGCGAGGCTAACACAGCACGACAAGCCGCAGCAAAATCTCGATCCAGAGCCAAGCGCAGCTCTCGCCGAAAGCCGCGGGCCTCTTTAACGTCAGCCCACCCATATGCGATCTTCGACTAACAAAACTACAATCTACTTCCAGTCTCTATGGAGACTCATCCTGAAGATCAAAGACAAAGGCGTCCCCTTTTGTGCGGCGTTCTACCTGGTAAGCGTCCTCGTGTATTGCACCGCCACCTATTTCTCGACGAAGGGTGTGCTGCTGCAAGACGTGGACGATCGTCTCGTCGCCGGAGCACGCACCGCCTTGTTTCTCGCATCCGAGCAGCACCACAGCTCCGATGCCAGCAACGCGCTCGACCCCGATGCCTATTACGAGCTCCAGGAGCGCTTGAACGCGCTGTGCCGCGATCGCAGCCTCACCTATGCCTACACGATGATGGAGAAGGACGGAGAGGTGTATTTCACGAGCTCGAGTTTTGGAGACCGCCCGGACGCCGTCATCGCGGATTTCGGAATGCCCTATGACGAAGCGAGCGACGAGCTCAAGAACGCCATCATCAACGAAGAGCTCACATTCGAAAATTACGAGGACAGCGAAGGCAATTTTCAGTCCGCTTTCCTTCCGGCGCGTGATGATCTCAAGGACAAAGTCGATGCGGTCAGCGGCGGCGCCGCATCTCAGCGCGAGCGGATGCAGGAAACGGCGGCCGCAATGGAGCAAATGACTCTCGCCGCTTCCGAGATTGCGCGCCACGCAGGACGGACCTCGGATACGGCTGACAAAGCCCGGCTCGAGGCCAGACGGGCGAGCTCGTCGTGAGCGAGATGGCGGATGCGATCAACAAGCTGCGGGAGAGCGCAGCGCGCACGACGGAGGGTCTCAACGAGCTCGGCACCCACGCGGAAGGCATCGGACGGATCATGGCGGTCATCCAGGACATCGCCGACCAAACCAACCTTCTTGCCCTGAATGCCGCCATCGAAGCGGCGAGAGCCGGTGACGCTGGGCGCGGTTTTGCCGTCGTCGCCGACGAGGTCCGCAAGCTTGCCGAAAAAACCGTTGACGCGACGCAAGAAGTCGACCGGGCTGTGCGGCAGATACAAGAGGAGACGCGGCGGAACGTCGCGACCATGAAGCACACCGCGGAAGCCGTCTCGAAGAGCTCGGAGCTCGCAGAGGACGCTGCCGAGGCGCTTCGGGTCATCCGCGACAGCGCCACCGAAAGTGCGCAGCTCGTCACGAGCATCGCTGCGGCTTCCGAGGAACAATCGGCGACGCTCGAAAGCGTGAGCCGCACGACGGACGAAGTGAACGTCATCGTCGGCCGTACGGCCGGTCACATGAACGACGCGAATCAATGCATGGAAGAGCTCTCGCAGCATGTTCGCCACGTCCGGGACGTCGTGCAGAGCTCAAGCGCCGCGTTACGTAGCGATCATTGCATAGAACAGGAAACGTTGTCGCGTGAAGAAGCTGCTCTGGTTGTTCGTTATCTTTGCCGCCGCAACGACTGTACGGGAAGCGGTCGACTATTTTGGGCCGATGGCCGCGGCGTTTCGGGCTTATCGGGAGGAGGCACACAAACAGGCGCTCGAGCGCGGCAAGAAGAAGGTCTTTCCGCCACATCGAGGGGAACATCGTCAAAGTCAGCCACAAGCTCGAATCGTCGGAGCGACCCGATGAGGACACAGTGAGGCTCGTCGTCCTCGAGGCAGTTCATTTCCAGAAGAGCAGCGAAAGGGAGCGTTCGGCAACCGCCGTGTCGCCCAAACCCGGCAATACGTGCTCATGGTCCGCATCGATGGCGAGTGGCTCCTCTCTCAGCTCGAGGAAGACGCGACCATGGTCGTCAACCTCTCGGAGATTGCCGAGAGCCTGCTCGAGTGACCGTGCAACCGTAAGCAGGCTCTGCTGACGCCTGTTGTGATATTCTTCGCGGGGCAACTTGTTGGAGCAAGAAAATGAAGCGACTTTTTGGTTTCCTATCCGTTTTTGCCGTCATCGTTGTGGCCCAAGTGCTCACAGCCCAGGACGGCCCGACCTCGGTGCAAGCCGGCGTCTATACGGACGCCCAGGCCGAACGAGGCGAGAAATTTTTCGGCGAAGCATGTATGGTGTGTCACCAGCCGGAGGAGTTCAGCGACGGCGGTTACATGGAAGGCTGGTCCGGACAGTCCGTCAATGACTTCGTGGAGTTCGTGCGCTCGACCATGCCCGAGGACAACCCCGGCCGGCTCAAGCGTCGAGAATATACCGACATCATCTCTTACTTTTTCAAATTGAACGGGCTACCTGCCGGAGAGACCGATTTAGAGCCCAAAACGCTTCGGGGCATTCAAATCGAAGGTCCCTACGGCGACGCGAGCCAAGACCGAGATTAACGCGATTTTTTCGGTAATCGCGCAAGACTGACACCGGCACGGCAAGGACCGCGATGATAACCAAAGGCATCATCCTAGCCGGAGGCTCGGGGAGCCGTCTCTATCCCATGACGACGGTGGTGAGCAAACAGCTCCTCCCCGTCTACGACAAGCCCATGATCTATTTCCCGCTGAGCACACTGATGCTCACGGGGATTCGCGACATTCTCGTCATCACGACCCCGCGGGATCAGTCTCTGTTCGAGAGCTTGCTCGCAGACGGAAGCCAGCTAGGCATTCAGATCCGTTATGCCGCGCAGCCGAAGCCTGAGGGGTTAGCCCAAGCCTTCATCATCGGCGCGGATTTCATAGACGGCCAAGGCGCCGCCCTCATTCTCGGAGACAATCTGTTCTACGGCCACGAGCTCACGAACAACTTGCGCTCGGCGGCGGAGCGCAGCTCGGGCGCGACCGTCTTCGCCTATCGGGTTCGTGATCCGGAGCGATACGGTGTGGTCACGTTCGACGGCGACGGGCGAGCCATAAGCCTCGAAGAAAAACCCAAGAACCCCGCGTCGAACTTCGCCGTCACCGGGCTCTATTTCTACGACGAGCGGGTGGTGAATTATGCCTCGGCGCTGAAACCGTCCCCACGCGGCGAGCTCGAGATCACGGACTTGAATCAGCTTTATCTGGACACGGGCGAGCTACATGTCGAGACTCTCGGCCGCGGTTACGCATGGCTCGATACCGGAACCAAGGAGTCGCTCCTTCAGGCCGCGATGTTCATCGAGTCCATCGAGCAGCGCCAGGGGCTCAAGATCTGTTGCCCGGAAGAAAGCGCCTATCGCATGGGGTTTATCGACAAGAAGGCGCTCCGCAAGCTCGGTGAGGCCCGCGCCGAAAGCGAGTACGGGCAATATTTGATCTCCATTGTCGATCAGGACAGCTCGCTGTGAAGGTCACGACGACAGCTCTACCAGAGGTTCTGCTCTTCGAGCCCAGATGTTACGAGGACGCGCGCGGATTCTTCCTCGAGACTTTTCGAGAAGGCCGATACCGCGACGCCGGGGTCGACGCCCGCTTCGTCCAGGACAATTTTTCTCATTCGACAAAGCACGTGCTGCGCGGGCTGCACTTCCAAAGGCACGAGGGAAAGCTCATCAGTGTGGTCCGAGGAGAGGTCTTCGATGTCGCCGTGGACATTCGCCCCGACTCGGAGCGCTTCGGCCAATGGGTTGGAAGTCAACTGAGCGCGAGCAACCATTGGCAGCTCTACGTTCCCCCGGGGTTTGCGCACGGGTTCTGTGTTCTCTCTGACGAAGCGGACGTTTGGTACAAGACGACCGACATCTATCGGCCGGAGGAAGAAGGCGGCATTCTCTGGAACGACACGCGGCTCGCGATCGATTGGCCTATTTCCGAGCCCCTGTTGTCCGATCGGGACGCCGAGAATCCCGGGCTCGATGAGCTCGACCACTCGGCGCTCATCACTCGCGCCGAGCTTGCCTAGCGATCCATCTCGGGACCCGTAGATGGCTGTGCGCGGCCATCGTCGGCCGTCGACCATCGCCCAGGACCTCGCGCAGCGCCGCGATCCGACCCCTGACGGTGACTTCTTCGCAACGAGCTCGTCCGAGCGCTCCGCGATGGTGCGCGCGATCTTTTAAGCTAACTCCTCGACCAGGGGCGTAACCTCATCGGAGCTTCGCCGTTGCACGCTTGCGCCAAGAACGCGGCTCGTCTCGGTGCCGATGATTCTTGCGACGATATGGAGCGAGGTGTCCGCCTCCATGACGGAACCGCTGATCAAAATTTGGCGCCAGTCAACTGTCCCAATTGTGTGGCCCGCCCGACGCCGACCATGCCCGACAGATTCAGCTCCTGCTCTGCCAGTAGCTTGTCGATTTCGACTCGACCCACAAGACATATATGCTATCCGACGACCAGGTTCGCGAACAAAATATCGCTGACTTTCTCGCCTGACAACCGAACGACGCCCCGCCGCTCGAAGTGCTTGCGGAGGCAACCTAAGCCGCAGAAATGCCCATCAGGGCGCGAACGGACCGGACGTGCTCACCCGCGACCGCGGCGTGGACCCGTCAACGAAATGCTCGACCGCCGCGATGTAGAGACCCAAGTGTTGGGCGACCGCATCGCGATCCGAGCGTCCCGGCCACTCATCTCCCGGGGTGTGGATGTTGCCGAAGCGCTTACGTCGCTTCGTGGCCTCGTTTCTCGAAAGCCCACGATAGGACGGACCTTGCCACAAGGTGATCCCGACGAGGCCGCGCACGAGAAACGGTGCGGTGTCGAACGCAAAGTGCATTCCTTCCTGCCACGACTCGCTCACGAGATGCATCGCCACGCGTTTGCCGATTACGGACAAAGCTTCGCTCACCTCGATTCCCTGGCTCGGAAAAACGATGAAATCATCGGTGGGCGCCACCGGGTTGATACCGTCGATATTGAGCACTATAGCGGTGTCGCCGAGCGGCACGAGCGGATGGACGGCATAGAAGCGGGCACCTAACGCTCCGTGTTCTTCCGCCGTGGTGGCGACGAAGACGAGTGTTCTATCGAGGGGCGCATCGCTCGCGGCAAAATGCGCGGCGAGCTCGATGAGGGCACTCACGCCCATCGCGTTATCGAGTGCTCCGTTGTAGATGGGGTCGCCTGACGCGTCCGGCTCGCCGATACCATAGGCGTCGTAATAGGCGATGAGCAGGACCGCGCCAGCGTTTGGATCCTTCCCCGCAAGGGTTGCGACGACGTTTGGCGAGGAGAAGCGCCGAACACGCGAGCGAAGCCGTATTTCGAGCTCGACGTCCTCCGTCGGGTCGAGGACGCCACGAGAAGCCTCGACGCGCGCGACAACCTCGAGCCCGCGCGCGGCCTCCCAATCCGGCGCCCAACGCGGCTCGTCTGGTCAAGACGGTGGCTCGTCGACAATAAGAACAACGCCCCGAGCGCCGAGCTCACGCGCTCGGGCGAGCACGATGTCCTCGTGCCGGTCTCCAAGCCTCAGCGCGATGATGGCGCCGGCGGCATCTTCAATTTTTTCGAAGACGACAGGTGCTTTCAACTCCACCATCTCGTTCGCGGTCTCGCTCGATAGCCTGAACGCCTCGGCCAGGACTACGCGCGCCTGTCGGCCGCGAGGACTTTCAGCGAAGCCTCCTCTGGAGCCGCTCGCGCCACGAGCGGAACTTCATGGAGCTCAGGAGCAAGACCGGCCTCGCGCAGCTGCTCGAAGATATAACGTGCGGCCCGATCGCCTCCCTCGGTCCCGGGGGCGCGGCCTTCCATCGCGTCCGAAGCTAGCCGGGCAACATGCTCATCGAACCGAGACTCGGACACGAGCTGGCCCGAGACCCATAGCATCCAAAAAAGCTTTCGACATAAGTCTCCCTTGGGAGGCTGGACGCTCGGGCGCGCCACTCGGTTAGCTCGAAATACTCAGGAGGCGCTTTTTCTGGACAGTTCCTCTTCGAGGTCAGTGCGTGGGCACCAACCGTTTGAGCTCTTCGGTCCAGTTGAGGACGACATGGATTTCGGCGGCCTCCGCGTTCTCGCTCCTGCGAATCATGAGGAAACGCTTGCCGTCGGGACTGATGTCGTACTGACGGCCACCTCCGCGCACGTAATTACCGGCAAACAACTTCCGTGGTGCCCCTGCCTGGAACGTCGGCTTCGTCCGAATCGGAACGGCGAAGTAGTCCATCGTGTAGCTCTTCGAGATCGAACCGCGCGTCCCCCATGTCTCTCAATTAAACGGTCACCGGCTAGATAGACCTCACCCATTCCGCCTTTGCCAATGGACTCGCGGATCACGTAGTGCGCGAGCTTCTGACCATTTTCAAGCAACACGGCGCGACGACCTTAGGATGCTGAGGCTCTGCAGACAACCACGTCGTCGCCCCCTTACTCCTCCACCCACCCGAGCGTTCGCTCTACGGCCTTCTCCCAGCCGCTATAGAGACGCGCGCGCTCGTCTGCCGCCATTTTCGGAGCCCATTCCTTGTCCACCGCCCAGTTATCCCGAAGCTCGTCCTCACTCGTCCAAAAACCCACCGCGAGCCCGGCGGCGTAGGCCGCCCCGAGCGACGTCGTCTCGCTCACCTTGGGCCGCACGACCGGCACGTCGAGCATATCGGACTGAAACTGCATGAGAAGCTCGTTCACGACCATGCCGCCATCGACTTTGAGCGCCGTCAGTTCCACGTTCGAGTCTTTGCGCATCGCGTCGAGGACATCCTTCGTTTGGTAGACCGTCGCCTCGAGGCTCGCGCGAGCCACGTGCTCCTTGCGGATGAACCGTGTCAAGCCCACCATGACCCCGCGCGCGTCGCTGCGCCAGTGCGGTGCGAAGAGGCCGGAAAAGGCCGGCACGAGATACATCCCGCCATTGTCCTCCACGTTTCGGGCGAGCGCCTCGACCTCCGGCGCGCTCGAGATGAGCTGAAGGTTGTCGCGAAGCCACTGCACCAGAGCCCCGGCGATCGCGACGGAGCCTTCGAGCGCGTAGACGGGTGCTCTCTCTCCTATCTGATACGCCACCGTCGTCAAGAGTCCCGAGCGCGATGCAACGATCTCCTCTCCCGTATTCATGAGCAAGAAACATCCGGTCCCATACGTGTTCTTCGCCTCCCCGGAGGCAAAACAGGTCTGGCCGTATAGCGCCGCTTGCTGATCCCCAAGGTCTCCACAGACGGGTACGACACCGCCAAACGGTCCATCGGCGCGCGTCGAACCATAGTAACTTGGGTCTGAGGATGGCCGTATCTCCGGCAACATCGCTTCCGGGATTTCCATGATCGATAAGATCTCCGGATCCCAGTGCAGCGTTTCGAGGTTCATCAGCTGGGTACGGCTCGCATTGGTGACATCAGTGACGTGCGCTCCGCCATCCGGGCCACCCGTCAGGTTCCAGATGAGCCACGTGTCCATGTTGCCGAACAGCGCGTCGCCGCGCTCGGCGGCCGCGCGCAACCCATCGACCTCATTGAGCAGCCAGCGAATCTTGGGTCCCGAAAAATATGTCGCCAGTGGCAGGCCGGTTTGCGCCCGAAATCGGTCTTGGCCCCCGTCCTCGGCAAGCTGACGGCAAATCTTGTCCGTCCGCATGTCCTGCCACACGATGGCTGGATGGAACGGCTCGCCCGTCTTCCCATCCCATATCACGGTGGTCTCCCGCTGGTTCGTGATCCCCACCGCGGCCACAGCCTGAGGCGTAGCCCCCGCTTTCTCTAGGGCGAGCCGGACGACGTCTTGCGTTTTCTGCCAGATCTCGCCCGGATCGTGCTCCACCCAGCCGGGCTTGGGGTAAATCTGACCGTGCTCGATTTGGTGGGAAGCGACCACTTCCCCTCCATGGTTCACCAGCAGACACCGCGTGCTCGTCGTACCCTGGTCCAAAGCCGCTACCACTTTTTCCACTTTATTCTCCATAAATCCTTATGTCACAACATTTTACACATATCAAGCCCTGTAGGCGCGATACGAGTAAAGAGCTAAAGTAAAATCTTAGGATCTTGCATAAAAACAGTTGCAAAATAGTGATTTTCCGTGTACATTCCTTCGTACGGATGGGAGGGGTCGCACTCCACTGAAACGCTTCTTGCGCGACTCAACCTTTCCGCAGGAAGAAATACCAATCTCACCAGGACGAAGTTAATGCAGGGCCAGGACGGACCATCGAGACCCATTCTTCTCGCGTCGCTCCTGGCCCTCACTTTTTGCCTAACCGGGTGCACGCTCGAGGATACCCTGCTTCCAACGGGTGAAACTGGGTCGGATGCTGTCAGCGGGGCCGCCAGCATCGCTGCCAGCGGCAATGGTGCTTTTGGCGTCACGGCGCCCATTATCGCGGATCCGCTCTCGGGGGGCACGGTTTCGGACCCGCAGCCTTCGCTCACGGTGCTCAACTCCGCTCACCAAGGCGGCACGACCCCAACCTATCTCTATCAAGTCTCGACGGAATCGAGCTTCGTGACGTTGATCGCGCAGTCGGCGCAAATCGACGAGAACGCAAGCGGCAGAACTACATGGACAGTGAACCGCGCCCTTCCCGATGGCGACTATTCCTGGCGCGTACGAGCACGCTCAGGCGCCACGGAAAGCGCGTTCTCGGCGACCGCTCAGCTTAACGTTAGCGGGGGCAGTGTTTCGAGCCCGCCGCCGTCGTCGCCAAACCCTCCGCCCGGCCCCACCCCGTCCGGCAGCATCATCGCAGATCCTCTGATTGGGGGAAGCATAGGCGAAGTTCACGGCGGAAGCTTCACCAACGGTGGCTGGGTCGTGAGCTCGCCGGGGAACTTCATTCGCTACGAAGTGCCTCCGATGGCTCGCGGTTGGGTCGAGTTCGAGACGAGCGGCCTCCGGCCTGAGAACCCTGCACATAACCAGTTCATGCTCTTCGGAATGTGGGACCCCACGGCCGGACCGTTCCGGGCGAATCCGTTCCGCGTCAATATCCAAAAGCTTCATCCGAACCCGCACAACCCGCCCTATCTCCGGTTACGGTGGATCGCGAACGGACAGCAGCACGACGACGGGGCCAAGTTTTTCGCGTGGGATCCGAGCCACACTTATCGTTGGCGTCTCGAATGGGGGCCGGATGGCTCTTCGAATAGTGCCCGCCTGTACCTCGACGGCGCCTTGATGATCCAAATTTCCTATAGCCGGGCTTACACCCCGAACGTCCACTTCATCGAGCTCGGGATCGGCGAGCGCGGTGAATCCATTACCGGTGTGAGGTATTCGAATCTCGTGATTGGAAACTAAGAGCCTCGGGACCGAGACGACCCCCTCGGCCCGAACAGCCTCCGCTGAAGTCTTATCCTCTTCACCGAGACTTCAGAGGAGGCCCCCCTCCTGCGGGCGGGGGTCGGTGCTGCCGGCTCCCGCTTTTTTTCGTTATCGCAAAAGATCTCCAGACCCCGCTCTCGCTAGGGCTTTCGACGGCTGGTATACTGAAGCACCGACTGGGAGCATTCGCTCCCAGTCGGACGTCCACATGAGCAGCACGAGCCTCACCAGCAACCCACAAAAAACGCGGGACGAGCGCCAAAGCCTCGTCGTGCTCGTGGACGACGATCGCAATCTGTGCGATCTCGTGGAGCGTTTTCTCGAGCGCGCCGGCCATCGTGTCCAAATCTTCCATGACGGCGAGACCTTCCTTGCCACTCTCGGCACGATAATGCCGACGCCATCTGCCTAGACTTGAGCATGCCCGGAATTGGCGGCCTCCACACTGGAGCTCATCAAAGATCGCCAGGAACAGCTTCCCGTTATCATTCTCACGGCTGACCATGCGGTCGCGAGCGTAGTGGACGCGATGCAGCGCGGAGCCTATGACTACATCGTCAAGCCCATCGATCGCACCAAGCTCATCACGACCATCGGCAACGCTGTCAACCACTACCGCATGTCGATGCGGCTCCGGCAGCTCGAACGTGAAATCGAAGGCGAAGGCTACGCCAATATCATCGGAGAGTCTCGCCCAATGAAAGAGCTCTACCGGCAGATGGACCGCGTGGCCGCGAGCGACATCACCATTCTAGTCCACGGCGAGAGCGGCACCGGCAAAGAGCTCGTGGCACAGGCTATCTACCAGGCCAGTGGGTGCAGCTCCGGCGCTTTTGTCGCCCTGAACTGCGCAGCGATCGCGCGGAAGTCACCCGCATCGCTAAGGAGCTCGAAGAGTACCTCGCCGAAGTAAAGTGGCAGGCCCGCAGCTAGCCCCCTCCGAAAA
>Ga0310121_10003285_pt1 | contig 14818 bp, 10 predicted proteins | sample CB27_Tmax_986_MG_FD_203504 | JGI IMG/M metagenome (GOLD analysis project Ga0310121, IMG submission 203504) | Marine microbial communities from Western Arctic Ocean, Canada - CB27_Tmax_986 | ecosystem: Environmental > Aquatic > Marine > Oceanic | place: Canada: Western Arctic Ocean | collected...
AAGATCGAAATAAAGAAGAAATAGTTAAAGATATTAAATCCGTATTAGAAAGCAAGGTAGCACCTTCAGTTGCCGAACACAATGGCTTTATCAACTATATGGACTTTGATGAAAAGCTAGGAGTATTAAAATTAGAAATGGCTGGATCATGCAGTGGTTGTGCTATGTCTAAATTGACTTTACAACAAGGTGTAGAAAGAACAATGAAACACTTTGTTCCTGAAGTAACTGCAATTATAAGTGAAGACGATTTACAAGCAACTGAACAAGGTTACACACCTTTCATGTCGCAAACTATGCATCCAGAAGAATAATAATAATGGACACAGCATTCATAATAGGTAATGGCGAGTCTAGAAATATATTTCCAATAAAAGATTTAAAAAATAAAGGTATAATATATGGTTGTAATGCCATATACAGAGATTATCCTAATCTATGTGAACATATTGTTGCAGTTAATCCTCCAATGTACGAAGAATTAAAAGAATGGTATAATGAAACAAAGCCAAATTTAAAAATTTACGGACCTAACGACGTTAGCAAATGGAATTATATTCTTTCAAGCGATAAAGAAACTGATCCACCACCAAAAGGTTTAAAACTTTATAGAATATGGAGAGGTGGAGACCTTAAAAAAATGAATGTGATTCGTACTATAGATTTTACAGAACACAAAGGCTCTGGAATGAGTGCTATACTAATAGCCGCTGAAGCAGGAATTAAAAATATTGTTATACTTGCATTTGATATTCTAGGTGCTAGACAATGGTTAACAACATTAGCCGCAAGTAGAGAACAAAATAACATATATAAAAATACGCTAAATTATCCATCAAGAATGAATATGAAAGCCTATCTAAAATATGAATGGCTATTTCAATTAAGACAAATAATCAGAAAATTTCCAGATACAAATTTTTATTTTATTAACAGAAAAGAATACATAGATCAAAATACATTTTTACGATGGTACTTTGACCAACCAAATATAAAAACTGGAATTTACGCTGATTTACGAAGATGGATTGAAGGCCTACGTGATGATATTCATTGGATGAGATTATAAAGTTATTGTAGAACTTGCATCCATCGAATATATTTTTCTCATCTTAATACCTACTTTTTGAGCAAATTTCTTAGTATCACAATAAGAACAAACGTGTTTATAATCATTTGATGCTCGTATTGGATCTATTTTAGCTCTAGGTCTTAAAAATGTTACCCCACATGAGTCACACTTAAAATAATATATAGTATTTTTTCGATGAAACGTATGATATACGCCTAATTTACTTTGACGTTCATACAATCTCATTGTTTTCAACGTTTCTATGAACATATAAGTATTTAATAAATACGTATTATAATAATATGGCACGATTAAACATAGACACAGGAACAGAAGGAAATGTAGCGACAGGCGATACTTTACGTACCGCGATGACGAAGATCAATACGAATTTCGAAGATGTATATGGACTTGTTGGTGATCCTTCGACTGGTCTTTTAACAAATTCAACAACAAATGGTGATATTAAAGTACAACCAAATGGAACAGGTATTGTTGAAATAGATCAACTACAAATAACAGATGCCGCAATTACAAGTTTAGTAACAAATGGTGACGTAACTATTACTGCAAATGGCACAGGTGATATTGTACTAGGTGCTGTAACAATTGCAGATAACAAAATTACCACAAATACATCAAATGACGATCTTCATATTGCCGCTTCTGGTACAGGAAACGTTGTAGTAGATGCAATTAGAATTAATGGAACTGAAATAAGCACAGACGATTCAACACAAGTAACCGTAAGAGACGGGTTAACAGTTACTGGTGCAGTAGTTATGATGAGTAGTTTACCTACTTCTGATCCATCAAATGCTGGTCAGTTATGGAATAGCTCAGGCGATTTAAAAATTAGTGTTTAATAATAGCCACTAACACACAATAACACTTTTCACTAAATATTGTCATATATGGCTCAAGCTCTAATTAATGTAGGTACAACACCCAATGACGGTACTGGTGACGGCATCCAGATAGCTGGTTCTAAAATTAACGACAATTTTGAGGAACTTTACGCAAAACCGTCGGTACTTTCAGATATACGATTTTTTGGCAACAAACTTGTTACACAATTAAGCAACGCAGATATTGTTTTTGAACCAAGTGGAACTGGTTCTATTATAATGGCCAATCTACGTTTCAATGACAACAACATTGAAGCAATAAGAACAAATGACAATGTTAATATTATACCAAATGGAACTGGTGGAGTTAAAGTAGCAGGAATTAAAGTTTCTACTAATGAAATTCAATCTTGGAGATCAAATGATGATATAGTTTTTACACCGTCTGGTGGAGGAAAAGTTACTTTTGGTGCACTTTCATTTTCAGGTAATAATATTACATCTACAAGATCAAATGATGATATAAAAATTATACCTGCAGGAACAGGATCAATTATATTTGATGGAATAAAATTTTCAGGTGCTACAATAAGTTCAGATGATTCATTTACAATTAATATTAATGAAGGATTAATAGTTGATGGTACTTTAAATGTATCTGGAATACCAACACTAACTGGTGCTGTAACAATGGCAAGCACTTTAGACGTTGCATCTGGATTAACAACACTGGCATCATTAACAACAACAGGAAGTACAACACTAACTGGAACAGTTTCAATTGATAATTTATCTTTCAATGACAATACTGTTGGCTCGAGTTCAAATGCTGATATTAATATAACTCCAGGTGGTACTGGAACAGTTAATATTACAAGTCTAACAGTTGATTCTAACATTAAATTATTTGACAACAAAATACAAACTATACTATCTAATGCTGATATAATTTTATCAGCAAGTGGTTCAGGTAGCGTTACTATTCCCAAGATAGATCTTAATGAAGGAACTATGGATGCAGTAATAGGTGATACAACACCAGCGGCAGGAACATTTACTACATTAACTTTTGATCCAGCTAATACTGGAACTTTATCTACAACTGGTGTTACAATTACTGACAACGATATAACATCATCTCTATCCAATGATAATTTAGAATTCCGTGGAAGTGGTACAGGTGGCGTATCGTTTAATGGACTTTTACTTCCAAATGCAGATGGCGGAACAGGCCAATTATTAAAAACTGATGGAAGTGGAGCATTAAGTTGGGGTAGTTCAGGAATAATTTTAGGATATTCAGATATTCAAGACGCCAAACAAACAATTGGCTTTGCATCAGCGACTCAATTAACTCCAAACACTGCTATTATTGCTCATGAATCAATTGTTGGAGCAAGTGCTAGTACTATAGACAGTTTTGATCAAACACAATATGATAGTGCATGGTATCTAGCATTGACAAGAATGTTAAGTCAAGATAGTAGCGTTGAATATAGTGTAGCAAAATATTCAATACTACACGGTACAAGTGATGGCAGTACTTACGATGGTTTTGGTTCACATTCAAGTATAACAAGAACAGGTGACATAGAATATTTTGATGGCAGTACAAGAACAGGTAGAGATGCACATATTGAAACTAGTTCTGATATTTCAGAAAGTAAACTTAGAATATTAGGACAAGGTGGTATCTTTGCAGATGGCTCAACACGATCATCTGTGAATGCTGTTACCGCTTACAGAATTGGATTAGGTGATGATGATTCTTCAATAGCTGAAGGAAAGGCTACAACAGTTGTTCATGCAGATTTAGATTCTGCAGAAGCGGCTATCGATACTTGGGCACACGCAGATTACAGAGGTGCAAAATATTTTATTTCAGTCAACAATACTACAACAAACGAAGTTAGTAATATTGAATGTATTGTTATTCACAACGGAACAACTGCTTTTATATCAAGTTATAATGATATTCAATCAGGTAATAATTCTCTAATCACTCTAAACGCAGACATAAATGGAAGTAATGTAAGATTACTTGGTGCTAATGGATCTGCCGGTACTTGTAGAGTAACAATGTATAGAATATTATTAGCTGACGACGAATCAGATTCTTCTGGAACATATATTAATGTTATTGGAGCAAAAACAGTTACTAATACTGGAACAACTACAATTGATACAAATTCTTTTAGAGGAACAGCAACACCAGATATGTCTTCACAAAAAGTTATATCATCATTTACAAACACAGACTATGATAGTACTTGGTATCATGCAGTTACAAAAGATTCAACAAATGTTGAATGGTCTATGAGTAAATGGTCTCTAGCACATGGAACTACAAATGATGGCAGTACAAAAGATGCTTTTATAACTGACTCTAGTGAAATAAGAACTAGTCATACTCCACTAACAGTTATGGACGTAAACATATCAGGTTCAACTGTACAATTATTGGCAACAGCAAATAATGATGGTTCAACAACTATGAAAAATGCAATCGCTTATTATGGAATTGGTTTAGGAGACAACACAACCACTGCAACATCAGGAAAAATTAGTACACACGCAGGAGTAACAATAGGAGGTATTACTGAAACAACAATCGACCACGCAACCGCATCTGGACTAGTAACTTCACTTCTTGCTTCAGAAAGAACAGTAGCATCATTTACTGCTGGCAGTTATGATAGTCATTGGTATTTTATTGTTACAAGAGATCTTAACGGTACTAGTTTTGAAGCACAAAAAGTTTCATTAATGCACAATCTAACTGATACATGGGTTACTTCATCATCAGTAGTACGAACAGATCCAGCTGATACCCATCCAACATTTGACGCAGACATTACTACTTCCGGTGATAGTACAGCAACAGTAAGATTAAGAGCAACAGACAGCGATGGTTCAACAACACCATCAAACACAATGGCATATTACAGAATAGGATTAGGTGATGACGATTCTACAGGATACACAGGGGAAGAAACAGACGAAACAACTATTGCCAAAGCAACAATAGGAAGTACAGTTGCAAATTTAGATACGTGGACAGCATCTAGTAATACCGCGGTGAAATATTTTATATCTATAAACAATTTAGAAACAGGTGAAGTTGGTAACATGGAGGCATTATTAACTCATAATGATGTCACTGCTTATGTCTCAACTTATAACGAGACCTATTCAGGAAGTAATTCATTATTAACTGTAACAGCAGATTATGATAGTGGAACGGTTAGGTTAAGAGGTTCAGCAACTGCAGGATCAAACACAAGAGTAACAGCATACAAAATATTACTTGCTGACACAGAGTCAGCAGAGACAGGAACAAACACTAGAACAATTGCAAACGTTACTGTATCAAGTACGGCAACAGCAATTGATACTTTCACTGATGGAAACACTGGCACAGAATCTGGTTATGACGCTTGTCATTACATTGTAACTGGACAGAGGGGATCGGTTAAATTTGTAACAGAAGCAACAGTAGTTACAGATGGAACCAATGCTTATATTTCACAACAAGGTGATGTTAGCACAAAAAGTACTCCAATGTTAGAACTTACTGCGACACATGATGGTTCATCAACTGTTACAGTTTTAGCATCATCAACAACAGGTGCTTCAACACTTGTTAATGCATATAGAATAAATTTAAAAGCACCAACAGAACAAATTACTACTATTGACAGTTGGGCACATGGATCCTCTAGAGGTGCAAAATATTATATTGCTATAAAAGAAACAGATAGTGGATATGTTAGTAATTTAGAATGCCTAGTTACACATGATGGGTCCAATGCTTTTTTAGTAATATACAACGAACACTATTCAAATTCAACTCAAGGTTCTTTAGTTACACTAACAGTAGATATTAGTGGCACTGATGTTAGATTAAGAGGTTTAGGAACTATAGGCAATCTTAAAATTAAATTTTACAAAATAATGTTAGGAGATAGCGAATCAAATGCATCAGGAACAGACGCAAATGTTATTGGAGCAGTTACTATATCAAGTGCCTCAACAGCAATAGATACTTTTGTTGATACTGATTATACCGGAGCACATTATATTATAGTTGGTTACAACTCTGGTGAAACAGCGGCTTCAATTTGTGAAGCAACCGTATTAACTGATGGAACAACTGCTTTCGTAAATCAAGGACCAATGATTAGTTCTAAAGAAACAAATCAAGTTTTATTAACAGCGGCGCATGATGGGTCATCAACTGTTACATTATCGGGAGCATCAACATCAGGAGGTTCAACTACTGTTAACGCCTATAGAATTCATATGCTTCGAGGTGATGGTACTGCTTATGATGAAGTTGATGAGTTTGCATCTGCTGACTACCAAGGCGCACATTACGTTATAGTTGGAAAAAATGCGGCAAGTGAATCACAAATTTTAGAATTAACAGCAGTTACTGATGGCGTTGGTGCATACATTACAGAAACAGGTCCAAATATTAGTACACACTCAACCACAACACCATTAATGGATTTTACTGCTGTATATGACGAGAGTAAATTAAAATTAAGAGCAGAAAATACACAAGAGGGAACTACTACAACTCTTAATGCTTGGAGAGTACATTTGGCAAGGGCAGATGGAGACACTTCAGGAATTAAAGTATTAGATACTTGGTCTGCAACAACATACAGAAGTGCAAAATACACAATTTCAATATCTGATACTTCAAATGGCAGATACGAATCATTAGATTTAAACGTAACGCATGATGGAACGAATGCTTATTTGGCTACTTTTGGAAACGTAACTAATCACACATCCTCATTAGTAACATTTACAGCAACAATAGTAAGTGGAGAAGTCAACCTTACGGGGCAGATAAGTAATACTGACACACACGAAATAACAGTTATAAGAAGGGTTATAAAAATTTAAATGGCACAAATAACAATTAATACAGGGGCAAACGCAAACGACGGTACAGGTGATTCATTACGTGATGCAATGATCAAGACGAATACCAACTTCTCGGAGTTGTATTCATCACCTTTAGGAGCCAGTGCTGTTACTATTTCCGGAAATAAAATTAATGCTAACCAAAGTAACGCAGACTTAGAATTACAACCAAGTGGTACTGGTAGTATATTAATGCCTGCCATTAGAATTAATGATAATAATATTGAAGGTGTACGATCAAATGAAGATATAAATCTTGTTCCATCAGGAACTGGCTCTGTAACATTTGGTGCAATAAGTTTCCAAGGAAATGAAATTGTTGGTACAAGATCAAACGAAAATATAGTTTTAAGTCCAGCAGGTACAGGCAGTGTTGTAATTGGAGGACTTTCATTTGCAGATAACAATATTACAGGTACAAGATCAAATGAAAATATAAATCTTATTCCATCAGGAACTGGTAAAGTTGTATTTGGTTCTATAGGAATAAATGGCACTACTTTAAGTTCTGATGATTCATCATCTATTAACATTAACGAAGGATTAATTGTTGATGGTACTTTAAATGTATCTGGTATATCAACATTAACAGGAGCGGCAACATTAGGATCAACTCTTGGTGTTACAGGATTAGCTACATTATCATCATTAACTGTTACAGGTGCAACAACATTTGGTGGTGGTGGAATAACTGTTGACAATCTTACAATTAACGATAATACAATTTCATCTAGTTCAAACGCAGATATTAATTTAAGTCCAGGAGGTACTGGTAACGTAATAATCAGCAGTCTAACTATTGATAGTAATATTAATATTACAGATAACGAAATTAAAACAACAGCATCAAACTCAAACTTAGAACTAACAGGAAGTGGAACAGGACAAGTTGTTATAGCCAAAGCAGATATTAATGGTGGTACAGTTGATGGTACTGTTATTGGAGGTGGAACTCCTTTAGCAGGAACATTCACAACTTTAACAGCAAACACATCAGCAGTAATTGATGGAGTTACACTATCTGATAACGAAATAAGTTCAAATGCTTCAAATGCTAATTTATATCTAACTGGAAATGGTTCTGGTGGAGTTATGGTTAGTGGTTTTACATTTCCAACTACAGACGGATCAAGTGGACAATTTATTAAAACAGATGGTGCAGGAGCATTAAGTTTTGCAACTGCAGGTGCAACTTTAACCTATTCAGATATTGCAGATGCTACGACTACTGTTTCTTCATCTACTCAAAGTGTATTAAACACATTCGCCCATGCATCATATAGAAGTGCAAAATATTACATTTCTTGGACTGACACAGAAAATAGCAAATATGAATTTGTAGAAGCCAATGTTACGCACGACGGATCAAATGCATTTATTTCAACATTTGGGTCTGTAACTAATTTCGCAATTGATGATACTACTACAACTACCATGACTCCAACTTTTGCGGCTGATATTAATGGTAGTAACGTAAGAATACTTGTAACAAATCCTACTTCTGATAGTATGGTGTTTAAATTCCAAAGAATATCAATAGACGTATAAAATTACATTCGGTTTATAGATTTTTCGCTAAATAATCTTATAAAGAGGATTAAAGCATGGCAATAGATACAATTAATATAGGAACAACAGCAAACGATGGGTCTGGTGATCCATTAAGAACAGCATTTACAAAAATTAACACAATGTTCACTGAACTTTACGGTACGTCCGGTGAAGGTGTTGCAATGAAGGACGACGAAACTCCACAATTGGGTGGTGACTTAGACGTTCTTGGAAGAAGAATTACATCAACAAGATCAAACGAAGATATTGTAATACTACCTAACGGTACAGGTGGTGTAGTTGCTTCGGGAATTAGATTAGCAGGCACACAATTAAGTGCAGATGATTCATCTGCAATTACAATAGCAGAGGCTCTACAAATAAATGGTGCAACAAATATTGACGGAGCAGTAACAGCTACTTCTACGTTAACAGTAACAGGAGCAACTACTGTTGCGGCAATTTCGGCTTCTGGTGCGGCAACATTTACTGGCGGAGTTACAGCAGGTGCAGTAACAACAAACGTAATTACATCAAATGGTTCCAACGCAGATCTTTCTATTCAACCAAGTGGAACAGGTGATGTAGTAATAAGTGCATTAAGAGTTAATGGTACTACATTAGACTCATCAGATTCAACAAAAGTTACTATTGCTGAAGCAGTAGATATTACAGGTGCCGTAACTGCGGCTTCTACTGTTGGCATTACAGGTGCGGCAACGTTAAGTTCAACGTTAGCAGTAACTGGTGCAACGACTTTAACAACTACAAATATTGATAACATTAACATTTACGACAACTACATTACATCAGATTCAAATGCTGATATTAACATTACAGCAGGTGGTACTGGTAACGTAATTGTTGGTTCTCTTACTGTTAACGGTACTGCTATAAGTTCTGCAGACTCTTCTTTAATTCAACTTAATGAAGCAGTAAACATTTCAGGCGCAACAGACATAGCAGGTGCATTAACAACTATTGGTCAAACAATTACAGGTAACGTTTCAATCACAGGAGCAACTACTTTCGTAGGAGCAATAGCAGTAGGCGACTTAAACATATTAGCAGACGGTACAATCACAACAGATTCAAATGGTGACTTCGTTGTTGATCCAGCAGGTACAGGTGCCATAGTATTGACAGGACCTATCACAGCAACAGGTGTTCAGACTACAACAGGACAACTGAATGTTGACAACCTTAGATTTGACGGCAATACTTTTTCAGCAACATCAGGTGGTATTACATTAACACCAGCGGATGGACAAAACGTTGTAGTAAGTGGAACTAACGTAAATTTAGTTGCAGGTGAGGCTAACTTTACTGTATGTGAAGCAACAACTCTTAGAACAGACACACTTCAAAACGATACTTCAGATGGAGATTTAACAATTTCAACACAAGGTACAGGAGTAGTAACAACTGCTTCACAAGTAACTTTAACAGGATCTTTTAAACAAGCAATACACACTTTCGTGGCAACTGATGCAATTACAGAAGCAGAACACGCAGGTAGAACGTGCTTACTTGGAGTAACAGGTGGTGCCGCATTAGTTACATTAACACTACCAGACGCAACAGGTTCAGGTGCAACATACAAATTAATAGCAACAGTTGTGAACTCATCAAGCTATGTAATCAAAGTACCAGATGCCAATAACACTATCGACGGTATCATGCTTTACTTAGATGAAGACGGAACGGCAGTTACAGCATTTCCAACAGTGGCGGCTAGTGATACTATCACACTTAATGGTGGTACAACAGGTGGTCAAATAGGTGACTATCTTGAACTAGTTGATATAGCAACTGACCAATGGCACGTTAGAGGTGTTATGAGATGCCTTGCAGGTGTTAATCCAGGTACTTGCTTTAGTGCTACTGTATCATAATAATACATACCATAATAATACTTAAAACTCCAATAAATACTGACGAAGGAGTAAGTTTTTATGTCAGTACCAGTGTGGACAACCACAGCAGGTAAAATTGCATCAATTGATGAAGTAGTCGCATATTCGCTACAATTAGAAGCGAATACTGCCGATTCTACAGCTATCACTTACTCCGTAATTGCAGGAAGCCTACCTTCAGGAATGGAACTTACTTCAACAGGCTTACTGACAGGAACTCCAGCCGAGGTTAGCAAAAGAACTCTTTACACTTTCGTAGTGCGAGCCACGGCTGGTTCAAATATTACAGATAGAACATTTACACTTGATGTAAACGGTGAAGATGCTCCAACATTTACAACAAATGCTGGAAGACTTAATACACCTATTACAGGTCATTACAGAACAGATGATACAACTGCAACAGCAGATACAACAAAAACAACTGCTGATACAACAGGTAACGTAGTTCTGTTAGATGGTAGTTACATAAGTTATCAATTAGGAGCAACAGATACAGATACACAAACAGGACAAAAATTAATGTTTGAAGTTGTTAGTGGATCTTTGCCACCTGGAACTACAATAACAAACACTGGAAAAATATCTGGAATTGTAGAATTAACAGCAGACGAAAGGTTTGGACCAATTGGAGGTTATGCTTGGAGTGATGGAAAAATAGGTTATGATGACGTAGTATTTGACAGAACAGTATTTTCAATATCAAGATCAGTTAACTATGATTTTGTTATACGAGTAACTGATGGTGTATCATACGTAGATAGAGATTTTAGTATATTTGTTTATTCTGCAGATTTCTTTAGAGTAGACAGTGTTGAAATATCGGTTGATGCAGACACTCTTGATGGTTATCCATTATTAATGTCAGGATTACCTACTAGAAAACCAGTATTCAAAACAGATGCTGACTTAGGTACATTTAGACATGACAATTCAATGGTAATAAGCATTGACGTTTGGGATTTTGATGCTTTACAAGGAGACTTAGAATATGAATTATTAGCAGGAACATTACCTACAGGTTTAAAACTATCTAAAGTATCAGGAGAACTTTACGGTAGAGTAGGAAGACAAGCGGCAATAGAAACAACATATACTTTCCAAATTAGAGCAAAAAGAGTAATAAGAACTGGAGTACAAGTATCTACTGACAAAGAATTTACTTTGAAAATAGTTGGCGATATTAATATTGGTATTGGATTTACAACTCCGACTATAATAGGTACTGTTACTGCAGGAATACCTTGCCTTTTAAATGTTGAAGCAACTGCAGATGCAGATGACAGAGTTTTAAATTATTCTGTAACAACAGGTTCATTACCTCCTGGAATAACATTATCATCAAATGGAAACCTTATTGGTATAATAGATAAAGATGATTTTGTAGATTCAACTAGAGCATATACATTTACAATATCAGTTAGTGATCAATACCAATCTGCGGCAACTGATAAAGAATTTACAATTAATGTTGATATACCATATACATCAATAGAATATGGAAACATGGTAGCACATTCAACTTCATTAATTGATCAAAATATATTTTACAATATTGCACAAGATCCAAATATTAATTCTCCAGAGAATATTTACAGACCAGAAGATACAAACTTTGGAATGAAATTAAATCCTGAAATGTTATTAATTGCTGGATTACAAGAACAAACATTAACAGTACTCCAACAACAAATGGAACAAAATCATTCTCCAAAAACTTTATACTTTGGAGATTTAAAAACAGCAGTGGCAAAAGAAGACGGTGTTATAAAATACGAAGTTGTTTATATTGACATGAAAGATCCTTTAGAAAATAATTCAGGTAGTTCAGTAGCATCTTCTGTTACATTAAGAAGTGCTATTGCTAAACCTATGTTAGGTCCTAGAGCGGATGGCGCCAATGCAACGGCAGATTATACAGAATACACAGTTACAACAGATGGTGGATTATCGTTTTCATCTTCTGGTTCCAAAGTAAGATATGCAAGTCAATTATCTGCAGATTTAGATTTTATAGCAACACTATATCCTAATGCAGTTGCAAATATGAGAAGCAGAATGAAAGATTTAGGACACAAAGAATGGACAAACTTACCACTTTGGATGAGAACAACACAAGATACATCTGGTGTTCCTCTTGGTTTTGTAAAAGCCGTACCAATTTGTTATTGTAAACCAGGAAAATCTGCTTTGATTAAAAAAAGAATTACTGATAAATCATTAACTTTTAAAAATATACATTTTATAATTGATAGATATCAAATTTCTAATAGTAAAATTGCCACAAGTACATTTACTGGTGACGGTTCAACTACTAACTTTGATTTAGGCGAAATTGTGCATGAACAAGATATTTTGATAAAAAAACAAACAACTGAATCAGATGGCTCAACAATAATTGTGGTAAGAGCCTATGTAGGCGATAATGTTACAGCAGACAATAATGTGAGTCCTGACTACTTAAGAGCAGACGGAACATTAAGGTCAGCAGATTTTGAGAATGAATGTACACTATCACATGACACAACTAACGTAAAATCAACACTAATTTTTACCAATGCACCTGCTGATGGCGCAATAATTACAGTAGATAGATTGGCGGATAAATACCTAGTATTTAGAAACAAAGGAATTTAATAAATGGCAAGCAATATTGTACCAGGTAACGTAGACGGCACTTATCCTAAAGCAGGACAAGACAATTCTTCACAAGGATTTAGAGATAATTTTAATTCAATACAAAGTAATTTCACTGAAGCAAAAACAGAAATTGAAGCATTACAAACAAACAAGGCTAATTTAAATGCTTCTAGCGATTTTGCGGATAATGAAGTCACAAGAGCAACATTTAAAGATACTGCTGAAAAAGTATATGCACACGGTACAACAGGTGGTTCAATAGTTTTAAATCACGGAAACGGACATTACCAAACAATAACTTTGAATGCTTCGGTTACTTTATCATTTTCAAATTGGCCAGCAACAGGAAATTTAGGTAGAATTATTTTAGATGCTACTTGCACCAATGTGGCACACACAATAACAATTCCAAGTGCTGTATTAGTTGCAGATAGTGTAACAGGTGGTGATGGATCTTCTGACACAATTACTCTTCCAGACACTAAAAGATTTTTGTATGAATTCCTAACTCCAGATGGCGGTACAACTATATTGATGAATCAAATAGGTAAAGTATACATCTAATAACAAGGAGGCAAAATGTATTTTCATCCAATGCAAGAAGATATATCAGCATTATCCGACGAGGATATTTCAAAAAGAATCAAAGAACTTTCTCGTAAAGTAGGAACTGCTAGACGTTTTGGTCGAAATCCACAACTACTTGCAGAACTACAAAGAGTATTACTAACTTACCAAGATGCAATTAGACAAAGAAGAATTGAAGAGTGGCATAAGAATCATAAAAAGTTAAGAGGTGAACCAGATATGGGTGATCTAATCAACATTGAATAGTAAGTACAGTTGATGTCACATTCGTTCAGTTGGGAAACAAAATTCAAATCAATTATTATTGTAGACGGCGAATTATTTTCTAATGAATATAAAATAAAACTTTTTATAACTCCACACACAGCAGATTTAAAAGAACAAACAGAATATTTTGATAGATTGAAAAATCTTTTTGAAATGGTCCTAGCAAATACAATTACTACCTGGAGAGACGATCCTCTTTACCATACTTTACAAAAGTCTTCTAATAATAGATTTATAGAGTTACCAAAGCCACCATACGATCAAATCATGACGGCAGTATGTTTTTGCAAAGCAAATGCAATACTAGATTCTAAAATTACCGTAAATGTTTTAGAACTTTCTAGTTGGCAAGGTGATGGTATTACATATTCCGTTGACAAGAACAGCAAAGAACTGTTATTATTAGACATACCCAATTGGTTTTCAAGAAAGTATGAAAATTTTGATCCATGGTGGTTAAGGGCAGATACGGCAACATATGACAGAGAACTTGATAAAGGCATTTACACAGGCCACTTTAGTTGGAATAATAAAATACCGATTGACAAGAGGCACGAAGACCATGCTAAAATATTTGAATTTAATCCAAAGGTTTTAGATGGTGGCAAAGATAAAAATAAATGATACCGGTGATTGCATTTACACCGAACAAGACGTAATAGATTTACTTTATACTAATCCAGAATTTGATATTTCAAAATTATTTTTTGAAGATATAAAACAATACAACGATAGTATTAAAAACACTGGATTAGATTTACCAAAAATAAACACAGTACCAAATAGGCCTGCACCAGCAGAATTTGATCAACAACAAATTAATAATTGGTATATGCCACAAGAATATTATGCTATAGACGTTAAAAATTATTTATTAGACAAATGTCAAACACAAGAAGAGCGAGATAGAGTAGAACTAGAATATAAACTGTTTGAAGAAAAAAAGTTTATCAAAGTATTACAATTTTTAATTTACTTTGTAGACACCCTAAGAGCCA
>Ga0310121_10003287_pt1 | contig 14812 bp, 28 predicted proteins | sample CB27_Tmax_986_MG_FD_203504 | JGI IMG/M metagenome (GOLD analysis project Ga0310121, IMG submission 203504) | Marine microbial communities from Western Arctic Ocean, Canada - CB27_Tmax_986 | ecosystem: Environmental > Aquatic > Marine > Oceanic | place: Canada: Western Arctic Ocean | collected...
GTGTCGATGGCGGTGGAGCTGATCACGCCGGTGGCGCTCGAGAAGGGGCTGCGGTTCGCCATCCGGGAAGGTGGCCGCACCGTCGGGTCCGGCACCATCGCCGAAATCGTCAAGTAGACCACCGAGAACACCACAGCGAAAATACCAAATGTTCAGCGACAAGATCCGGATCCGTCTCAAGGCCTACGATCACCGCGTGCTCGACCAGTCGACCTCGGAGATCGTCGACACCGCCCGGCGCACCGGCGCACGCCTCGCTGGCCCAATTCCGCTGCCAACAGACCTCAATAAGTGGACCGTGCTGCGGTCGCCGCATGTCGACAAGAAGTCGCGTGAGCAATTTGAAATGCGGACGCATAAGCGATTGATTGACATCTTCGAGCCGACCTCCCAGACGGTCGATGCGTTGATGAAGCTGGACCTCCCTGCCGGTGTCGACGTGGAGATAAAGGCGTTCGGGAAGGATAGCCAGTAATGCGCCACGGAGACAGGAGTCGGAAAACAGAAGGCAGGAGCCAGCACGTGACTGGCGCGCCATCCAGAAGTGATGGACGCTGGAGCCCTCACACTTTCTCTCGTCCCCTGTTTGCTGTCTCCTGTCACCCGGGGGTTCCATCTAGACAGGCGGAACGACCATGGTGACCGGTATTCTCGGGAAGAAGATCGGGATGACACAGTTGTTTGGCGCCGACGGCGCCGTCATACCCGCGACCGTGATCAAGGCCGGTCCGTGCGTCGTCGTTCAGCGCAAGACGGTCGAGCGGGACGGCTACGAGGCGGTGCAACTCGGGCTTGTGGAGCAATCGCCGGCCAACGTCAACAAGCCGACGGCCGGTCACTACAAGAAGGCCAACGTGCCTCCGACGCGGATCCGGCGGGAGGTCGGTCTCGTCGCTGGGAGCGACGGTCCGGCTGAAGGCGAGCAGGTCGTCGCGACCCTATTCGCCGACGGTGAGCGTGTGGACGTCATCGGGCTGAGCCGCGGCAAGGGGTTTCAGGGAGTTATAAAGCGGCACGGTTTTGGCGGCGGTCGCGCGACGCACGGGTCGATGCATCACCGCGCACCGGGATCGATCGGAGCGTCCTCCTATCCCTCGCGGGTTATCAAGGGAATGCGGGGTCCCGGTCGGATGGGCGGCGACCGGGTCACGGTCAAGAATCTGCGGGTGTTGCAGGTGGATGCTGAGCAGCACCTGCTGATCGTCAAGGGTGCGGTGCCAGGCGCGCCGGGTGGGCTCGTGATGGTGCGGAAGGCGGTGGTGGCGGGGCCGGGGCCTGTGGCCGCGGAGTCGAACCAGAAGCAGTAACGACGGACGGAAACGCCCATGACACTGGATGTCGTCGATTTACAGAACGAGAAGGTCGGGTCGCTCGAGGTCAGCGAGGACGTGTTCGGCGGCCGTGTGAACACAGACGTGATCTGGGAAGCGGTCGTGCACCAGCTCGCCTGCGAGCACCGCGGAACCCACGCGACGAAAACGCGGGGGCGGGTCAGGGGCGCCGGGAAGAAGCCGTGGCGGCAGAAAGGGACTGGTCGCGCGCGGGTGGGTGACATCCGCACCCCGTTGTGGCGGACGGGTGGCACGGTGTTCGGTCCTCAACCGCGGAGCTACGCGTATTCGCTGCCGAAGAAGGTGATCCGCGGCGGGCTACGTGCCGCGTTGACCCAGAAATTCAAGGACGCCGCGGTGCTGGTTGTGGACCAGTTGGCCGTGGAGGAGCCCCGGACGCGTCATGCGACTGAGCTGCTGGGGCGGCTGGACGTGGCCGGCAAGGCTCTACTGGTTGATGTGCAGCCGGATGCGAACCTGCTGCTCGCGGTGCGCAACATCGGCGGCGTGCGGATTTCGTCCACGCGGCATGTCGGTGCCCGGGACGTCATGGACGCCGGCCGGGTCGTCATGACTCGGGCCGCCATCGAGCGACTGGAGCAGGTGCTGGGATCATGAAAGAAACCGAAGTGATTCGCCGGGCGCTCATCACGGAGAAGACGACGCTCCAGCGGGAAGAGGGCCAGATCATCGTGCTCGAGGTGGCGATGCGGTCGACCAAGGTCGAGATCAAGCAGGCGGTCGAGCGACTGCTGGGCGCGAAGGTGTCGAGTGTGCGGACCGCCATCAATCACGGCAAGATCAAACGCCAGGGGCGGTTCTTCGGCCCCCGTTCGGATTGGAAGAAAGCATACGTGCGCTTGCAGCCAGGCGAGAAGACGCCGGAGTTTCTCGAAGGCGCGTAACCGGATCGGATGCGTCGCGTAATGACGCGAGCAGGACCATGACCATTCGTAAATACAAGCCGACGTCGGCGGGACGGCGGTTCCAGACGGTGCAGACGTTCGACGAGATCACCGCCACGAGACCATACAAACCGTTGACCGAACCGTTGCCGAAATCCGGTGGTCGGAACAACCGGGGACGCGTGACCATCTGGCAACGTGGCGGCGGACACAAGCGGACGTATCGCATCATCGACTTCAAGCGGGACAAGCGGGACGTGCCAGGGACGGTATCCACCGTTGAGTACGATCCCAACCGGTCGGCGCGCATTGCGCTGGTGACGTACGCCGATGGCGAGAAGCGCTACATCCTCCAGCCGGCCGGCGTGACGGTGGGCGATACCGTCGTCGCTGGTGAGCGTGTGGACATCCTGCCGGGTAATGCGATGCCGCTCAAGAACATCCCACTGGGCACGCAACTGCACAATGTGGAGCTTAGACCGGGCAAAGGTGGACAGATCGCGCGGAGCGCTGGGTCGACCGTGCAGCTGGTGGCCAAGGAGGGAAACTACGCCTCGGTGCGGATGCCGTCAGGCGAGATACGTCGGATTCTGGGAGAGTGTTCGGCGACGGTGGGTCAGGTCGGCAATGTCGATCACGAGAATGTGTGCCTAGGCAAGGCTGGCCGAACGCGGTGGCTCGGCCGCCGACCCAATGTGCGTGGCATCGCCATGAACCCGGTGGACCATCCGCTCGGGGGCGGCGAGGGCAAGGCGGCCGGCGGGCGACACCCTGTGTCCCCGTGGGGCATGCCGACCAAAGGGTACAGAACCCGGAGCCGGAAACCATCCGACAAGTTCATCACCCAGCGCAGGAAACGGCGCAAGTGATGGGGCGGGTGGGGACCACCGGGGTCGAGGCGAGGCGTCTATGAGTCGATCACTGAGTAAGGGGCCGTTCGTGGACCTGCCGTTGCTGGAGAAGGTCGAGATCATGAATCGCGGCGGAGACCGGAAGGTGATCAAGACCTGGTCGCGGCGCTCGACCGTTATCCCGGAGATGGTTGGCCATACCATCGCGGTACATAATGGCAAGAAGTTCATACCGGTGTATCTGACCGAGAACATGGTGGGCCACAAGCTGGGTGAGTTCTCGCCGACCCGGCTGTTTCGCGGGCACACCGGCCGACGCGACAAGACCGCGTCGGTCACTGGGAGGCCCAGATAGCGATGAGCGAGGGGCGAGCCACGGCCCGATACGTCCGGACGTCGGCCCAGAAGGCGGGGCTGGTCATGGACCTCATCCGGGGCCAGAGCGTGGACCACGCGCTGTCCACGCTGCGGTTCGCCCGTAGGCGTATCGCCCGTGATATCGAGAAGGTGCTGCGTTCCGCGGTGGCGAACGCGCAGCAGAAAGCGGGTGGTGGTGAGCTCGACCGGATGTTCGTGTTGAGTTGCTACGCAGATCAGGGGCCATCGATGAAACGGATCCGTCCGGCACCGATGGGCCGGGCCTTCCGCATCATCAAGCGCACGGCGCATCTGACGGTCCGGGTGTCCGAGCGTCCTGAGGTGGTGACGCGGGTGGCGCCGCCGGCGCCGGACATCGGAGACGCTGCGGCACCGAAGAGGTCGGTCAAGCGGGTTGGGAAGACCGTGACGAGCAGAACGGCACGGAAGACGACGGCGCGCGCGTCCACGACAACGGCGAGGAAGACCACCAAGAAGGCGACTGCGAAGAAGGCAACCGCCAAGACTAAAAGGACGAGCGCGGTGAAGAAAGCGACCGATTAGCGTGGGCGGGGTTAACTAGATGGGACAGAAAGTTCATCCGTACGGGTTCAGACTTGGTTTCAACAAGACCTGGCGGTCGCGCTGGTACGCGGACCGCGACTACGCGAAGCTCCTGCACGAGGATCTCGCGCTTAGAGCCGATCTAAAGAAGCGCTTTGCGCATGCGGGCGTGTCGAAGATCGAAATCGAGCGCGCGGCCAACAAGCTGAAGATCGACATCTGTACGTCGCGTCCGGGCATCATCATTGGGCGCAAAGGCACCGAGGTCGAAAAGCTCAAGACGGAGATCCAGACACGTACGAAGCGCGAGGTCTTCATCAACATTCAGGAGATCCAGAAACCCGAGCTTGACGCCCAGCTGATCAGCGAGTCGGTCGCCTTGCAACTGGAGAAGCGTGTCGCGTTCCGCCGGGCGATGCGCAAGGCGGTGGAGTCCGCGCTGCGATTCGGTGCTCGTGGGATCAAGGTCCGGGTCGGTGGACGGCTGAATGGCGCGGAGATCGCGCGGAGCGAGTGGTATCTGCATGGCCAGCTGCCGCTACAGACGTTGCGGGCGGACATCGACTACGGTCGTGCGGAGTCTCATACCACCTATGGCCAGATCGGTGTGAAGGTGTGGCTGTACAAGGGCGACCGCCACGAGCCACGGCTGGCCCGGGATGAGGAGTATCGTGCACCACGCCGCGCGGCGAGGGTGTAGCCAAGGCGCCACGCGTGAGGGTATTTCGCCATGTTGTCGCCAAAGAAAGTAAAGCATCGGAAACAGCAGCGTGGACGTATGAGAGGTAGGGCCTGGCGCGGCTCGACGGTGTCCTTCGGTGATTACGGACTCCGGGCGATGGAGCCCTGCTGGCTGACTGACCGTCAGATTGAGGCGGCGCGTGTGGCGATGACCCGCTTCATCAAGCGCGGTGGGAAGATCTGGATCCGGGTGTTCCCGGATAAGCCGATCACCAAGAAGCCTCAGGAGACGCGGATGGGGAAAGGCAAGGGTTCGCCAGAAGGGTGGGTGGCGGTTGTGAAAACCGGTCGGATATTGTTCGAGATGGAAGGTGTCGATATCGTCGCCGCGAAGAAAGCGATGCGTCTGGCTGCGGCGAAACTGCCGATCCACACGAAGTTCGCCACCCGGTTCGGCGAGGCTGGGGTGCAATGACCAAGATCGCGGAGTTGCGTGAGCTTGGCGCGTCGGATTTGGAGCAGCGGGAGCGTGAGCTGGCGGAGCAGCTGTTCCGGTTGCGGCTGCAGAAGTCGATGGGACAAGAGGAGGCGGCCGGCAAGCTGCTGCAGACCCGGCGTGATCTGGCCCGTGTGAAGACCTTGTTGCGGGAGGTCGCGCCAGCCGGCGCGACGCCGAAGGTCGACACGGACGCGTAGCGAGAGAAGCATCGAATGGGAACCAAAGCAGAGCGTCAGGGCGTGGTGATCAGCGACAAGATGGATCAGAGTGTCGTGGTGGCGGTTGAGCGTCGCGTGCGCCATGAGCTCTACGGAAAAATCCAGCGGCGTACCTCGAAGTTCATGGCACACGACGTGGCCAACGACGCCAAGGTCGGTGACGTTGTGGCCATCATCGAAACGCGCCCGCTGAGCCGCCGAAAGCGGTGGGCGGTCACGCGGGTCATCAATCGGGCGCCCGTGATCTAGCGAAGGTCGAGGGGCAGAGGATTAATTAACATGGCCGCTAAGTTCCGATTTAGAGGGCCCTTGTAACACCGCTACGCGGGAGCGTCGTCACTACGCGATGTGACGAATGCTTCGCCGCACCGAGTCGGCACGCACGACTAGCGGAGTGAGCACTGACGATGATCCAGATGCAATCGATTCTCGATGTTGCGGACAATTCTGGGGCCCGCAAGATCATGGTGATCAACCCGCTTGGCGGCGCGACCGGCCGCCACGCGAGGCTGGGTGACCTCGTTACGGCGTCGGTCAAGGAAGCGGTGCCTGCGTCGGCGGTCAAGAAGGGCCAGGTCGTTCGGGCTGTGATCGTACGCACTAAGAAAGAGCATCGTCGGCGGGACGGCAGCTACATCCGGTTTGATCGAAACGCGGCGGTTCTGGTCGACGAGCAGGGGGAGCCAGTCGGTACCCGTGTCTTCGGTCCTGTGGCACGGGAGCTCCGTGAACGCAAGTTCATGAAGATCGTCTCCTTGGCGCCAGAGGTGCTGTAAGCGAAGGGGTCAACTCTCCTGCTCTCCTGTGAACGAAGAGATGTCGAGCATTCAAACACCGGTTCGGAAGAACGACAACGTCGTCGTGATATCGGGGAAGGACCGGGGTAAACGTGGCCGAGTGTTGCGGCTCGTGCCCGGTAAGAACCGGCTGATCGTCGAAGGTGTGAACCGCATCAAGCGCCACACGCGGCCGAATCCTGGACAGAACGTCAAAGGTGGCATAGTCGAGAGTGAAGCGCCGTTTCATGCCTCGAACGTGCAGTTGGTGTGTCCGGAGTGCGGCGCGCCGACACGGGTCGGCCGGCGTCTACTCGGTGACGGTCGAAAGGTACGGATCTGTCGCAAGTGCGACGGGGTCATCGATCGATGAGCCGACTCAGGGAACGGTATCTGGAGACGGCGGTCCAGGCCCTCACGAAGGAGTTCGGGTACACCAACGTGATGGCGGTGCCGAAGATCGAGCGGGTCGTGGTGAACATGGGGTTGGGTGAGGCGACCCAGAACGCGAAGCTGATCGACGCGGGTAGCGACGATCTGGCTCGTATCACTGGTCAGAAGCCGTTGACGACCAGGGCGAAGAAGTCGGTGGCGCAGTTCAAGGTGCGTCAGGGACAGCCGATCGGGGTGAAGGTCACGCTGCGTCGCGATCGGATGTACGAGTTCCTGGACCGGCTGATTTCGATTGCCTTACCGCGTGTCCGGGACTTCCGTGGGGTGTCGCCCAAGGGGTTCGACGGTCGCGGGAACTACACCCTGGGGTTGCGGGACCAGTTAATGTTCATCGAGATCGACTACATGAAGGTCGACACGTCCCGCGGGATGAACGTCTCGGTGGTCACGACCGCCAAGACCGACGAGGAGGCGCGACGGCTACTCCAGTTGATGGGGATGCCGTTCCAAACGAACTAGAGGGCACCGATGGCCACGACCGCGAAGATCGTCAAGGAAGGCAAGCCGCCGAAGCACAAGGTTCGGCTCCGCAACCGCTGCCGGCTGTGCGGCCGGCCGCGCGCGTACCTGCGCAAGTTCGCGTTGTGTCGATTGTGTTTTCGGCGATTGGCGCTCGAGGGCGATATCGCCGGTGTGACCAAGAGCAGTTGGTGACGGCCCCGGTCCGCGGGCGCGATGCCGCGGCAGGACAGCAAGAGCACTGAAGAGACATGACTGATCAGATCGCCGATATGTTGTCGAGAATTCGTAACGCGACCGCCGTACGGCGGCCACGGGTCGACGTCCCCGCATCTCGGCTCAAGACGGAAATCGCACGTATTCTGCAGGGTGAAGGCTATATTCACTCTTTCAAGATCGTCGACGTGGTCGTCGCAACGGATCAGAGCGCGCGGTCGATGATCCGCATACAGCTGAAATACGGGTCGCGTGGCGAGAAAGTCATCTCCGGCATCCAGCGGGTCAGCCGGCCGGGTTGCCGGGTGTACTTCGGCCGGGATCGAGTGCCGCCGGTACTGGCAGGACTTGGCACCAGCATCCTCACGACCTCGCGGGGAGTCATGACTGGGCGCGAGGCCGTGAAGGTCGGTGTGGGTGGCGAGGTGCTGTGCAACGTCTGGTAGGTCTCATGGAGTCACGTCATGTCGCGAGTGGGTAAGAAGCCGATTCCGATCCCGGAAGGAGTCACAGTGCAAATCTCACCAAGTGCGGTTGAGGTCACGGGACCGAATGGGACATTGCGTCAACCCCTGCCACCGGGCGTCATCGTTGAGGTGAACGATGGAGCGCTGGAGGCGAAATTGGAGCGTGATGATCGCGCCCTGTCGAAGTTTCACGGATTGGGGCGAAGTCTGGTTGCCAACGCGGTTACGGGTGTGTCGAAAGGGTTCAAGAAGGAGTTGGATATAGTCGGCATCGGGTATCGGGCCAAGGCGACGGGCCGGCAGCTCACGCTGGCGCTGGGATATTCGCACCCGGTGCTGTTCGACATTCCGGAGGGGATTGGGGTCACGGTGGACAAGCAGACCCACCTCGTCGTCTCCGGTGTCGATCGGCAGGCAGTCGGACAGGTCGCCGCTGACATCCGGCGTCTCCGGAAGCCGGACCCGTACAAGCAGAAGGGAATCCGCTATACCGGCGAGGTGCTCAAGAAGAAAGTGGGCAAAACCGGAGCGTAGGGTTGATGTTCCGCAGTCCGCCAGCCGAAGCTCGCCGCCTGGCTCTGGGGTGAGGCGGGAATGGGGTTGGTGGACGGCAGCTTGCTCACGGTTGGTACGTGTCATGAAAGTGGAGACGAAAAAGGACCGGCGTAGGCGGATCACGCTGCGCCAGCGCAAGAAGATCACGGGTACGCCCGAGCGGCCCAGATTGGCGGTCTTCCGGAGTCTGGGGCACATCTCGGCCCAGGTGATCGACGACACGACCAGTACCACGGTCGCGTCAGCATCGAGCACCGAGCCTTCAGTAAAGGCAGGCTTTGCCGACGGCGTCAGGGGGGGCAATGTGGCCGGGGCGCAGGCCATCGGCAAGCTAGTGGCCGAACGGACACTGGAGAAGGGTATCAAGAGCGTCGTGTTCGACCGCGGCGGGTTTCTGTATCACGGGCGGGTGCGCAAGGTAGCGGACGCTGCTCGGGATGCCGGTCTGAAGTTCTGATTCCGGACACTCTTATGAGCGAGATGCGACCGAAGATAGACCCCGGCAACTTCGACCTGAGTGACACGGTGGTGTTGATCAACCGGGTCACCAAGGTGGTCAAGGGTGGCAAGAACTTGAGCTTCAGCGCGCTGGTGGTCGTGGGCGACGCGCACGGCGTGGTGGGGTTCGGTGTCGGCAAGGCGAAGGAGGTCCCCTCGGCCATCAAGAAGGGCATCGAAGCGGCCAAGAAAGAGCTGATCCGCGTTCCGCTCCAGGGAACCACGATCTCGCACGTGATCATCGGCCGGTTCGGGGCCGGGCGTGTCCTGCTGAAACCGGCGCCGGAGGGCACCGGTATCATTGCGGGCGGTGCCGTTCGCGCTGTGATGGAGTCGGCCGGCATCCAAAACATCGTGACTAAGTCGCTGGGTACTGACAACCCCCACAACGTGGTACGGGCAACATTCGCAGGGCTGGCTGAACTCAGAGACCCGATCGAGGTCGCTCGGTTGCGTGGCGTCGATCTGGAGGATCTGACGGCGTAGAGACGATCGCCCAGGAGACAGGAGAAGCCGGAGGGCTTCGCCGCGTTCTTCAGCGCTCCGGCTGACAACGGGATCATGACGAAGAGAGTAAAGACCGGACGCGTTAAGGTGACGCTGGTACGGAGCACCATCGGGTTCGACAGACGTCAGGCGGCCGTTGTGCAAGGGTTGGGGCTACGGCGGCTCGGCCACACCGTCGAAGTGCAGGATGTTCCATCGATACGCGGCATGATCCAGAAGGTCCGGCACCTGGTGCGTGTGAGCGACGTAAAGGGCTGACGACCATGAATCTCAGCGATCTCAAACCACCGAGGGGCGCCAAGCACGCCAAGAAGCGTGTGGGTCGAGGCGAGGGGTCCGGCTCCGGCGTCACGTCTGGGCGTGGTCACAAGGGACAGAAGTCCCGGTCAGGATTTCGGCGAAAGCGCGGCTTCGAAGGTGGTCAGATGCCGCTTCATCGGCGGGTCCCGAAGCGTGGGTTCTTTAATCCGTTTCGTGTGGAATACGCCGTCGTTAACCTCGATACTCTCGCCGAAGAATTCAAGGCGGACACCGTTGTCACGCCGGAATTGCTACGTGAGCAAGGGTTGGTACGGGCTAACGTCAAGCTGGTCAAGGTGCTCGCGCGCGGAGACATCCAGACGGCGCTGACAGTCAAGGCGCACAAGTTCAGCCGGAAGGCGAGCGAGAAGATCACGGCGGCTGGCGGACAGGCCGAGGTCATCACGGCGTGAAGGTTGCGACGGATAAGTGCCTGATCGGTAGGAGTCGAACGGATGCTTGACAGCCTTCGGAACATCTTCACGATCTCCGATCTCCGGACGCGCGTGCTGTTCACACTCGCGGTTCTGGCGGTCTATCGGTTCGGGAGTGTCATTCCGACCCCTGGGGTGAACACCGCGGCGCTGGCTATCCTGGCTGAACAGGCGGCCGGGACCATGTTCGGTCTCTACAATATGTTCTCAGGGGGCAACCTCGCGCAGGTGACGATCTTCGCGTTGGGCATCATGCCCTACATCAGCGCGTCGATCATTTTGCAACTGCTGACGGTAGTGTGGCCCTACCTCGAGCGGCTGTCGAAGGAGGGGGAGCTCGGCCGGCGCAAGATCACGCAATATACGCGCTACGGAACGCTGGTGCTGTGCGGCGTGCAGGCGGTCGCGATCGCGTTCTGGCTGGAGAGCCAGACCAACATCGCCGGCGGGTTGCCGTTGGTCTACAACCCCGGTTGGGCGTTCCGCCTCCTGGTAGTGCTCACGCTTACCACGGGCACCTGTTTCATTATGTGGCTGGGTGAGCAGATCACCGAGCGCGGGATCGGCAACGGCATGTCGCTGATCATCTTCGCTGGCATCGTCGTGAACCTGCCGGCTGCAGTCCTGAACACGATAGACCAGCTACGCACCGGGCAGATGGGGCTGTTCCGCCTGTTGATTCTCACCGTCGCGATGGTGCTGGTAATCGGGGCGGTCGTGTTCATCGAACGGGGCCAGCGCCGGGTCACGGTGCAATACGCGAAGCGCGTCGTGGGACGGAAAATGTACGGCGGCACGAGCACGCACATTCCGTTGAAGGTGAACACCGGGGGTGTGATTCCGGTCATCTTCGCGTCGTCGCTGCTTGCGTTCCCGGCGACCATCGCGTCTGCGTTGCCAGCAGGCGGGTGGGCCCAGAGTTTCACCCAGGGGCTGTCCAATGGGATGCCACTCTACTACCTGCTGTATATGGCGGGTATCATCTTCTTCGCCTACTTTTACACGGCGATCATCTTTAATCCGGACGATGTTGCCGAAAACATGCGGAAGTACGGTGGGTTCGTGCCGGGCATCCGGCCCGGAAAGCGAACGGCCGAGTATATAGATACGATACTCACGCGGATCACGCTCGTGGGGGCGATCTATCTCGCGGTTGTCGCGGTGCTACCGGATCTGATGATCGTTGGGTTCCGAGTGAACGCGATTCCGTTCATCGGCGACTCGCTCGACGCGGTGACCCCGCGGTGGATCACCGACGGGCTCGGCGTCACTTTCTATTTCGGTGGAACCTCGTTGCTGATCATCGTCGGTGTGTCGATGGACACGGTGCAGCAGGTCGAGTCACAGCTCATCATGCGTCATTACGACGGGTTCATGCGGAAGACGCGCATCAGAGGACGGCGTGGCTAGGACGGCAGTGACTCATCGCCTCGAACGCCCAGACGGAGGGTCGGTTACGTATCTCTGCCACCCTCGTATCAACGGTTGGCATGCTCCCTCGTTGCACCGTGTCAGGCGGCCGCGGCGCCCGTCTCGGTGCCAGTTTAGGGTGTACCATGGCAGCTTGCGTCCGTGTCGGAAGGGTGCGACCACGGGGGTCGGCCTGGCAGGGCGGACGGCCGGTAGACGGGAGCGACGCGTGAGCAACGAGAGACGGACACCAATCAATCTCGTGGTGCTCGGCGCGCCGGGGGCGGGTAAGGGCACCCAGGCCGTCGATTTCGCGCGGCGGCATCGGATTCCGAAGATCTCGACCGGTGATATCCTGCGTGACGCTGTGCAGCGTAGGTCCGAGCTGGGTCAACGCACCAAGGAGGTCATGGACACTGGCGGGCTCGTCGCCGACGAGTTGATGGTCGCCATCGTGCGGGAGCGACTCACACGTCAGGATTCCGCCGACGGGTGGGTCCTCGATGGGTTCCCGAGGACGGTGGCACAGGCCACGGCACTCGACGAGATCACGGTCGGTCAGGGAGTGCTGATCGTGGTCGATATTTCCGTGCCGGACGACGCGCTGATAACGCGGCTGGCACGGCGCCGGGTGTGTGGGCAATGCGGCGACGCGACGAGCGTCGCGGCCGGTGAAGCGGTGACCCGATGCGCGCGCTGTGGCGGAGAGCTGGTCTTGCGCAGCGACGACACGGCGGCGGTTGTCCGCGAGCGACTGCGGGTCTATGCCGAGGCGACCAAGCCGCTCATCTACTATTACGCGAGCCGGCTGACGTTTCGCGCCATCGATGGTCAGCAGAGCCAGCCCGCGGTCGCGGCGGCGTTGACGGCGGCGGTCGATGACGTGCTCGCGGCCGTGTCGGTCCGCATCTCGGTGTCGGAAGGGGCCGCCGGATGATCGTGCGCAAGTCGCCGGCCGAGCTGGACCTGATGCGCGCCGCCAACGCGCTGGTGGCGGTGGTGCTCGCCGAGCTCAGACCGCTCGTCGTCTCCGGGGTGACGACACAGGAGCTGGACGAGGTCGCGGAACGGCAGATTTTGGAGGCGCGTGCGGTGCCGGCCTTTAAGGGCTATCAGGGGTATCCGGCAACGTTGTGCGCGTCCGTCAACGAGGCGGTTGTGCACGGCATTCCGACGGTGACCCCGCTGGTTGAGGGCGATATCGTCTCGCTCGACATGGGGGTGCTGCTCGACGGATTCTACGGCGATTCGGCGATCACGGTCCCCGTTGGCCATATTTCAGACCGTGCCGCGGAGCTGCTACGTACAACACGAGAGGCGCTCGATCTGGCAATCGAACAGGTACAAGTGAACGGCCATGTGTCAGACATCGGTCACGCGGTGCAGCGGCATGTCGAGGCGCGCGGGTTTTCGATCGTGCGTGAGTTCGTGGGGCACGGCATCGGCGTCAAGTTGCACGAGGAGCCGCAGATCCCGAACTACGGCACGCCGGGTCGCGGACCACGGCTCGCGACGGGTATGGTGCTCGCGATCGAGCCGATGGTCAACATGGGGAAGGCAGCGGTCAAGGTGCTGGGCGATAAGTGGACTGCGGTGACTCGGGACGGCAGTCTGTCGGCGCATTTCGAGCACACGGTGGCCGTCACGGACGACGGACCTGAGGTGCTGACGCAGGCCGCTGCCACGCTGGACTCAGCGATGTCAGCAGCTGGACCGGGGCCGAAGGTGGCGGTACACGGGTCGGCGGCGTGGTTGTCATGAGCTTAATTGCGGGACGTGTTTCGTGAATCGCCGGATCGACGCCTGTCAGAGTGTCGTCGAGGAACAGCTACCGGACACGCTGTTTGCGGTGCGGTTCGACGATTCCAACCGCCGGATCGTGGCGCATGTCGACGCCTCGCCACGACGTAACTTCGTGCGGTTGTTGCTCGGGGATCGCGTCACCGTGGAGTTGACCGCGCGGAACCAGACCCGCGGCCAGGTCACCTGTCGAGCGCGGCGATGGAGTGTGGAATGAAGGTGCGGACATCGGTCAAGCGGATGTGTGGCAAGTGTAAGATCGTGCGGCGTCACGGCGTGGTGCGTGTAATCTGCACGAACCCCAAGCACAAACAACGGCAAGGGTGAGGCTGGACGATGGCTCGAATCGCAGGTGTTGATCTTCCACGGACCAAGCGTGTTGAAATCGGGCTGACGTATATATACGGCATCGGCGATCATCGCGCGGGTGTGATTCTGAAGGCGGCTGGGGTCGACCCGGCCGTTCGCATCAAGGATCTGTCAGAAGATGACGTGCGCAAGATCAGCCGGGTTATCGAGGAACAGGGCGGTGTTGAAGGTGATCTCCGCAAGGAGACCACGATGTCGATCAAGCGGCTCATGGAAGTTGGCTGCTATCGGGGGCTGCGGCATCGCCGAAACCTGCCAGTGCGGGGCCAACGCACGCAGACCAACGCGCGCACGCGGAAGGGCCCGCGCAAGGGCGCGGTGGCTAGGAAGAAGACCAGTTAAACCCGGTCGGTCGGCGGTGTGAGCACGGGGACGGTCGAGAAAGGACTGTTGGCGAATGGCGAAACTGGAAACGGTCGATGCGTCGGTTCCGACACCGAGTAAACGACCGGCAAAGCGGAAGAAGACATTCAAGAAGAACCGCGAGAAGCGGGTCGTCCACCACGGCATCGTGCACATCCAGGCGTCGTTCAACAATACGATCATCACGATCGCGGACACCGAAGGGAACGTGGTGTCGTGGTCGAGCTCCGGCGCCATTGGATTTCGCGGATCGCGCAAGGGGACACCCTTTGCCGCAACCCAGGCGGCGGTCAGGGCCGGTCACGGCGCCAAGGCCGTGGGGATGCGAACCGTCGATGTGCGCGTGAAGGGACCGGGCGGTGGACGTGAGTCGGCGATTCGTGCGCTGCAGGCATCGGTCGGCTTCAGCGTGAAGTCGATCCGCGATGTCACGCCGATTCCGCACAACGGGTGCCGTCCGCCGAAACGACGTCGAGTGTGAGACTCCAGACGCGAGGAGAACCATCAGCATGGCACGATACGCAGGACCCGTATGCCGGCTCTGCCGGCGCGAAGGGATGAAGCTCTTCTTGAAAGGCGAGCGATGCTACGCCGAGAAGTGCGCCATCGAGAAACGCAACGTCCCGCCAGGGCAGCAAGGGCGTCGGCGTCGTCCCAATAAGGTAATGGGCTACGGGTTACAGCTTCGTGAGAAACAGAAGGTCAAGCGCACCTACGGCGTGCTCGAAAGTCAGTTCAGACGCTACTTCGCCGCGGCCGAGCGCCAGCGCGGGATCACCGGGGAGACCCTGCTGCAGTT
>Ga0310121_10003289_pt1 | contig 14807 bp, 9 predicted proteins | sample CB27_Tmax_986_MG_FD_203504 | JGI IMG/M metagenome (GOLD analysis project Ga0310121, IMG submission 203504) | Marine microbial communities from Western Arctic Ocean, Canada - CB27_Tmax_986 | ecosystem: Environmental > Aquatic > Marine > Oceanic | place: Canada: Western Arctic Ocean | collected...
AGTCTGATCGCGAACAACTGGTGGGCGGCGAAAACTCGACGAACCAATTTCCAAATAAATCTCAAACGCCAGGCTCCAAAACCCAAGCGGAAACCTCTCAGTGAGTCACGACCTTTGGTTCCTGAGATTTGTCATCTGAAATTTATTTGGAACTTGTGGGTTCGAGTTTTCGCCGAATACGACCGGTTCCAGAATTCCCAATGCGACGTCGCAGTCGATATGCACGCTCCGAACCAACTCCCAGGTTGGGCGTGAAGGGAGTGGTGGGGCGACGGCGCGGGAAGGGTGGTGAGGGGGCGGGGACGGTTTGGAGTTTGATCGCGAACAACCAGTCCGCGGCGAAAATCTCACCGGCCAAGTTCCAAATAAATCTCAAACGCCAGGCTCCAAAACCCAAGCGGAAACCTCTGAGTGGGCCGCGACCTTTGGTTCCTGAGATTTGTCATCTGAAGTTTATTTGGAACTTGTGGGTTCGAGTTTTCGCCGAACACTGCCTGTCCACCCTTTTGGGGGAACTCCAAAATCCAGCATTCAAAACTTTGAAGAATGGAGTTGATCCTGGATCTTGTTTGGAAATCGGAGCGTGGGGTTCGCTACGAACACCAAATCGGCCCGCCGCTCCCCGACATTTCCGGTAGCAGGATCCCTCTCGGTAGGCTAAGACATTACTCGTGTTCAGTTCCTTACGCTATTTCCCTCCCCTCCTGGCTCTCGCCGTGGTGATCGCGCTGGCGTCAGGTTTCGGCCAGGAGACCAAGCCGGTCGTGCGGGCCTACGTCGGCGCGCGCATCATCCCGGTGACCGCGGCCGACATTCCGGACGGGGTCATGATCGTGAAGGGCGACGCCATTGCGGCGGTTGGCAAACGGGGCGACGTCGCGATTCCCGCGGGCGCGGAGGTGATCGACCTGAAGGGAAAGATTCTCTTTCCGGGCATGATTTGCACCCATTCCCACATCGGTCGGGTGGAGGGCGGTGACCGCTCGGCGCCGATTCAACCGGAAGTGCGCGTCCTCGACTCGGTGGATGTGCTCGACAGCAGCCTCGAAAAGGCGCGCGCCGGCGGATTGACCCTGGTGAACATCATGTCCGGGTCCGGGCACCTCCTCTCGGGACAAACCATTTACCTGAAACTGCGCGATGGCAATACGATCGAAGATCTCGCCGTGAGGAACAAGGACGGATCGGTGGCGGGCGGGATCAAGATGGCCAACGGGACGAATTCCATCAGCGGCTCTCCCTTTCCCGGAACACGCGGCAAGTCGGCGGCGTTGGTGCGGGAGCAGTTCTTGAAAGCACAGCAGTACCGCGAAAAGCTGGCGAAGGGCGGAGACGATGCGCCGGAGCGCGACCTCGCAATGGAAGCCCTGGTGGAAGTGCTGGAAGGCAAGCGGGTAGTCCACCACCACACGCACCGGCACGACGACATCCTGACCGTCTTGCGCCTCCGCAAGGAATTCGGGTTCAGGGTGGTGCTGCACCACGTATCGGAGGCGTGGAAGGTTGCGGATGAAATCGCGGAGGCCAAGGTGTCCTGCTCCATCATCTTTCTCGACTCCCCGGGCGGGAAGCTGGAGGCGCGGGACATCGAGTGGAAAAACGGGGCGGAGCTGGAAAAGCGCGGCGTGCCGACCGCCTTCCACACCGACGATCCGATCAACGATTCGCGCTGGTTCCTGCGGAGCGCGGGTCTGGCGGTGCGGGCCGGGATGTCGCGGCAGAAGGCCCTTGAGGCGGTCACGATCGCAGGCGCGGAGATGATGGACCTCGCAGATAAAACGGGCTCGTTGACAGCCGGCAAGCAGGCGGACTTCGTCATCCTGAACGGCGATCCCCTCTCGGTCTACACGCGGGTGCTGGAGACGCACGTGGAGGGAAAAAAGGTCTTCGACCTGGACGACCCGAAGGACCGCCTGTGGGCGGAAGGCGGGTTTGGTGCCGGTCACCGGCGCAAGGCGGAGGGATGCTGTTTCACGAAATGAACACGACCCGCCGGACCCCGAACCCGAGGTGGCGTGCCACGATGTTGGCCGCGGGCCTGGTCGCGGCGCCGCTCGCGTTCGCTCAGCTCGCGGTCGAAGCCGAAAAGCTCTACCCGATGACCGGCGATTTGAAACCGATCGACGCGGGCGTGGTCCTGTGTTCGGCGGAAGGAAAAATCGAGAAGGTCGGCAAGGCCGCGGATATCAAGGTGCCGGCCGGCTACAAACGGTTGCAGGCGATAGTGGCGATGCCCGGGATCATCGACGCGCACGCCACGGTGGGACTCTCCGGAATCCTGAATTCGGACAAGCATGACCAGGAGCAGTTGGAGAAGTCGGCGCCGATTCAGCCGGAGTTGCGGGCCGTCGATGCCTACAACGGGCGCGATCCTCTCGTGAGATGGGTGCGCGAACTCGGGATCACGACGGTGCACACCGGTCACGCCCCCGGTGCGCTGGTAGCGGGACAGACGATGATTCTCAAGACGGACGTGGCCTCCATCACCAAGGCGGAGGATACGATCCGGCCCTTTGCGATGGTGGCGGCGACCCTGGGCAAAGGCGGATTGGCGGAAGGCGACGGGAAAGCGCCGGGCACGCGCGCGAAGTCGGTCGCCATGCTCCGCGAGAATCTTCTCAAGGCGCAGGCCTATCAGAAAAAACTCGCCGAGAAAGACGCCGAGAAGCAACCCGACCGGGACCTGAGACTCGAGGCGCTGGTGGCGGTCCTGCGCAAGGAAGTTCCCCTCCTCGTCACTGCCCACCGGCATCACGACCTCGCCGCGGCGCTGCGTCTGCAGGAGGAGTTCGGATTCAAGCTGGTTCTTGACGGGGCCTCCGAGGCCTACTTCCTGCTGGAGGAGATCAAGAAGGCCGGCGTCCCGATCCTGGTCCATCCCACCATGGCGCGGCCCTTCGGCGAGCACGAAAACATGACCTTCACCCTCGCCGCGAAGCTGCACGGCGCGAAGATTCCCTTTGCCTTTCAGTCGGGCTACGAAGGCTACGTGCCGAAGACGCGGGTGGTCCACTTCGAGGCGGCCCTGGCGGTCGCCTACGGGCTCCCCTACGAGGCGGCCCTGGCGGCCTGCACGTCCGGAGCGGCCGAGTTGCTCGGCATCGCGGACCGGGTCGGCGCCCTGAAGCCCGGATTGGACGCGGACCTCGCCCTCTTCGATGGCGACCCGCTGGAAACCACCACCCACTGCACCGGAGTGGTGATCGGAGGGAAGGTGGTCTCCAGCCAGACGCGTTAGGGCTTCACCGGAGCTGGACATCCGCCGGGCGGGCTCCAAGGTTCGACATCATCATTACCCTCGTGAAAACGCTCCTCCCTCTCACCCTGCTCGGTCTTTCTTCGTTTGCCACTGCGGCCAACGAGCACGCGGCGGCGGAAGCCACCGCTGCCGATCACGGCAAGGGCGCCCTGGAAGCCACTGCAGCAGCCATCACGGAGGCCGACCTGCGGCGCTACGTGACTCGCCTCGCCTCGGCGGAATACGAAGGCCGCGGCACCGGGGACCGCGGGGAACGGATGGCCACCGCCTACCTGGCGACCTTCTTCGAGGGGCTCGGCCTGCAAGCCCGAGGCGACGACGGTTCGTACTACCAGGTCTTCGATTTCCGCGCCGGGATGGAACTGAGCGGTGCCAACAGCCTCTCTCTGAATCTCGATGAACCCGTGGGCCTGGTGCGCCGGTTCACTCCCGGCGAGCACTATCAGCCGCTCTCGGTCAGCGCGTCCGGCCGGGTGGACACCGGCGTGGTGTTTGCGGGATTCGGCATCGCGCACGGCGACTACAACAGCTTCGAGGGACTGGAAGTGAAAGGAAAGTGGCTCATGGTCTTTCGCGGCAATCCAAAGGAACGCAAGGAGCTGGTCCGCTTCGGGCCCCTGGTCGCGAAAGCGAACCTCGCGAAGGAAAAGGGTGCGGCGGGAATCATCTACGTGAAGGGAACCAATCCCGCCATCTCCGCTGAACTGATGCCGCCGGGGACATCGGTCGGCGGGAGCAAGCCGATCCTTCCCGCTCTCACGATTACGGATCGCCTCGCGGCCTCCCTTCTCACCGGCCAAGGCGACGTTGCGGAATTGAAGGCCTTGTTCGAATCCTACAACGAGGATAAGCGGGCCGCGGGGTTCCCGCTTCCCTACCGCATCGCGGCCGAGATTGGGATCGCAGCGAGGAAGGATTACGGCCGCAATGTCGTGGCGTGCCTGGTGAGCGGCGAGGCGCCGTCGAAGGAGGCCATCGTGATCGGCGCCCACATCGATCACCTCGGCCATGGAAACCGCGGCGGAACCCGCGCCAAGGGCGAGGAGGCCGGGGGGATTCACTTCGGAGCGGATGACAACGCTTCCGGGGTGGCGGTGGTCATGGAGCTGGCCCAGTTCTTTGCCGACCGCAAGAAGGCCGGCAAGCTGGCTCTCAAGCGCGACCTCATCTTCGCGGGCTGGTCGGGCGAGGAACTCGGCCTGCACGGGTCGCGGCACTTCGTCGCAGAGGCCAAGCGGAAATTCGGCGCGGAGCTCTACCCCGGCATCGCGGCCTATCTCAATCTCGATATGGTCGGCAAGCTGCGGGACAAGAACCTCATCATCCATGGGACGGGATCCAGCAAAGCCTGGCCGGAAATCCTCGATGGCGTCGCAGACCGGGCGGAGTTCCAAATCGAGCGCTCCCCGAGCCCCCACATCCCGACCGACACGACGCCATTTTACGAGGCCGGTGTCCCGGTCCTGGCCCCCTTCACCGGCCTGCACGACGACTACCACACCCCGCGCGACACGGTGGACAAGATCGACTTTCCCGGGCTCGGAAAAGTGTCGCTCTACCTGCATGCCCTCACGGTGGCGCTGGCAGACCGGCCCGAGGCGCCCGGTTATGTGAAGTTCGACCGGACGCAAGGAGCCGCGCCCAAGGTGCGCATCGGAATGCGTCCCGAGAACAACGAGGGAGGCGGGGTGCGGGCCGCGCAGGTCATGCCGGATTCCCCGGCTGAGCGGGCCGGACTGCGCGAGGGCGACGTCCTGCAAAAACTCGACGGGGCGGAGGTCAAGGATGTGGAAGGCTTGCTCGCCGCACTGCGCAAGCTCGAGGCCGGACACGAATACGAGGTCGTGGCGCGGCGCGGCGCCGAAGAGGTGACCGTGAAGATCGTTCCGGAGGCGCGCTAGCTGCGGAACACTGAATCGTAGCCGGTTCCCTTTCGCGCCTTCCATTCCTCCGGGCCGGGCGTCATCCAGTCCTCGGGATCGACACCAAGCCCATCTGCGATGCGGTTGATGTAGTTGAAGTAGCTGACGACCTGCACCGCGATGGTGAGGGCGTCGTCGTCGAAGCCGGCCGCCCGCAGCGGAGCGAGGTCCGCTGGCCCCGACATCTCCGGGGGCGAGGGTGAGCTTCACGGCGTAGTCGCAGAGGAGGCGGTCGGGCGGCTCGAGGTCGGCCTGCCGGTAGTCGTGGACCAGCTGGCGCGCGATTTCCTTCCTCCCTGACTCGCGTCCGAACTCGGCCGCATGCGAGAGCGTTCAGTAGTAGCAGCCGTTGATGTTGCTCACCACCGCGGCCAGCATTTCGCGGCGCGGCGCGGACAGGGCGTTGGGCGCCTTCATGAGGTTGACATAGAGCGCCATCGATCCACCCAGCACGGCGGCATCCCGGCTCATGAGCTTGATGATGTTGGCAACCCCGCCCGCCCGCTTGCGAGCTGCGTCGTAAATCGTCGCGAGGGAGCCTTCCGCCGCTTCCTCCGCGATCAGTTCGATGTAGGCCATCCCGAAGTCGATCACAGCCCCCCCTTCGCATCGAGTGGCGAATCGTCGCCACAGCTCGCGATCCCGCCCGTTCGGCACGCGCCGGACACGGTGGGTCCCGATGGTCTTGTCCGGGCTGCAGCTCCACCGTTCCCTCTTACCATCGGCGGGTCCGATTCTTCCCCACGGGCAGGCTCAGGCCCCCCGGAAAGCGGCCCGGTCCGATCCGGATACCCCGCGCGGGGGGCTCCCATGCGGCCGGATCCCCCCGCCGGGCCAGGCCCGATAAGAATTGCTCACATGAGACGTATCCGTTGAGCCGCAGAAGGCCTTCGCCTTGATTCGTTGTGAACAACCACGCGCCCTTGCCCGCACCCCCCAAAAAGAGCCTGACAGGCAAACTCCGTAGATTCAGTCTGGGTGTGATGGCGATGGGACCGCGACGGCGTGCGATAATTACAGGGGCTCTCGTCCTGGGCTCCCTGGTGGCCGCTCCGCCCAGTGAGGGGCAGGATCAGGACCCCGCTCTCAACCTCTACTTCGTGGCGAACGGAGCCTACAACCGAAAGCTCTACCCGGCTGCGATCGGCGGCTTCAACGAATTTCTGCAGAAGCACCCCAATCACCCGAAGGCCGACATGGCCCGGCAGGGGCTGTCCCTGAGTTTCTACGCCCAGAAGCAATACGCACAGGCCATCCCTCAACTCGCGGCCCTGCTGGCCAAGGCCAACCTCTCCCCGGAGATCAAGCGCGATCGACTCATCATGCTGCAGGGTCAGTGCCTGTTGCGCAGCGGCAAGAAGGATGAGGCCAAGGCCATGTTCGTGGCGGAACATGGACGGCTGCAGGATCCCGCCTTCAAGGCCGCCGCCCTGGCGGTGATCTGCGACATCTCCTTCGGAAAACGGGAGTGGGAGGAAGTCCGGAAGTGGACCGCCAGCCTGTTAGGGACCAAGGTGACCCCCGACCAGGCGGGACGCGGCCTCTACCAGCAAGGATTCGCCAACCACCAGCTGAAGAAGTATCCGGAGGCGATCGCGGCGCTTGCCAAGGTGGAGGCCACCGGGGCGGACGCGATCTGGAAGACGCGGGCCGCCTACCTCCTGGGAGAGTGCCATACGATCGGGAAGAGTTACGACAAGGCGGAGCCGGCCTATGTCGCAGCGCTGCTGGGCCTCACGGGAGCCGATCTCGCCGAGTGTCACTGGCGGTTGGGTGTGACCCGCTTCATCCTCGAGAAATGGGAGTCCGCCGCGACCGAGTTCGAGGCCTTCCTCGTTGAAGAGCAGAAATCCCGGCCCGCCGACCAGAAGGTGGAGAATCCGCGGGTGATGGAGGCGCGCTTGTACATCGGCCGCTGCTACCTGCAGCGCGACGATTTCAAGCAGGCCGAGCCGCGGCTGAACGCGCTCATCGGTCTCAAAGGGCCCACCGCCGCCAAGGCGAACCTGTGGTTCGCCCGGGTCTTCACCCGCCAGGAGAGACCGAACTACGACCGCGCCGCCGACGTCCTGAAGGTTGCGGTCGACCCCTTCAAGAGCGCCCCGGTGATCAATGAGCTGCGCTTCGACTATGCGAACGCCCTCATGAGCCGGAAAGTCCCGGACTGGAAGACCGCCGCGCAGGTCCTGCAGCAAATCAACCTGGGAGCCTTCAAGCAGGCCGCGGAGGTGTTCGCGCAACGGGCCACCTGCTACCACAAGTTGAAGAACTACGCCCAGAGCGTGCAGATCGCCGACCAGTACCTCGCCCAGTTCGCCACCCACAACCTGGCCGGCGACACCCGTTTCCTGCGGGCCGAAAACCTCTTCCTGATGAACCAGCCCGATCCCGCTGCGAAGGCCTACCAGGATTTCCTCGCCGCCCACAAGGATCACCCGCTCGTCATGGCAGCCTCCTTCCGCATCGCGCAGATTCATCACCACCAGGGTCGCTGGGACCAGGCGCTCGCCTCGGCCCTGCCTCTGCTGGCCAAGAAGCCGGAAGGCCGCCTCTTCGCGCAACTCTCGTTCGTGGTGGGTGACAGTCTCTTTCGGCAGGAGAAATGGAAGGAAGCCCTGCAACCGCTGGAGGACTTCATCGCCACGCGCGTCGACAAGAAGAACAAGAACGCCCAGAAGGTTAGCATCGATCCGAACGTCGACACCGCCCTCATGCAGCTCGCCGTGAGCTACGACCGGACCGAGCAGCCGGTGAAGGCCCTGGAGCACCTCGAAACCCTGGCCCGCTTCTATCCCCAGCCCACTCCCCAGCTTCCCCTCGCCCTCGCCGAGCAGGGCCGGCTGGCCTACCAGCAGGAGAATCTCCCCCTCGCGCGCCAGGCCCTGGAGCGATTCCTGACCGAGGACAAACTGAACAAGGAACCCTTCAACAAGACCGCCCCCCCACAGCGCCCGCGGGTGCATTACTATCTCGGCTGGATCAACTCCGCGGAGAAAAAGTACGAGCCGGCCGCCGTTCACTTCGGGGAAGTCGCCAAGATCCCCAAGCACGAGCTGGCGCCCGACGCCGCCCTCCAGCAAGGCATCGCTTACGTGAGTGCCGAAAAATACGACGAAGCCTCGAAGCACTTCCCTGCCATGCTCGGGCGCTATCCGCAGCACGAAAAAATCCAGCGCGTGACTTACTACGCCGGGCTTTCCCTGGCGCGCCAGAAGCAGTGGGGGCCGGCCGGGGCCCACCTGAAAAAGGTCGCCGAAACCTGGCCGGACTCCGAGTTCGCAGACCAGGCCCTCTACGAGTGGGCGTGGTGCGAGCGTGCCCAGAAACGCGTGAAGGAAGCCGCGCAACTCTACGAGCAGTTTCTCGTCAAGTACGCCAAGAGCCCTCTCGTTGCGAAAGTCCAGAGCGAGCTGGCGGAACTCAACATCGACAGCGGAGCGCAGGACATGGTGATCGAGCGGCTGACCAAGACCATGGCCAGCGTGACCGACGAAGCCCTCAAAGAGGACATCCGCTACCAGCTCGCCACCGCCCACTATCGCAAGAAGGACTACGGGACCGCCGCGATGCACTTCGAGCAACTGCTGAAGGACTACCCGAAGTCGAAGCTGCGCGCCTCCATGTTCTTCCAGGCCGGCGAGTCGCGGCTCCGGCTGAAGGAAACCATCCCGGCGCGGGGCCACTTTGCGGCCGGCATGGCGATCGGGGGGATCGACGACACCCTCGCGGAGTCCATGATGATGCGCCTGGGCGAGACGCAGACCACGACCGGCGAATTCGGCAAGGCCCAGCAGACCTACCGCCAGTTCCTGAACCGATTCAAGGAGAGCACATGGATCCGCAATGCGCAGTTCGGGCTGGCGTGGTCGATGGAGAATACCAAGAACCCGGGCGGCGCCATCGGCGAGTACGCCAAGCTCCTCGATCCCAAGGCGGCGGTCGATCTCTGGACGGTCCGGGCCCGCTTCCAGACCGGCGAGTGTTACTTCAACCAACAGAATTACGAGAAGGCGGTGTCAGAATTCCTGAACATCGAGATCAATTTCAAGAGCTACCCCAGCTGGCAGGCCAAGGGCATTCTCGAGATCGGCCGCGTCCTCCTCGCCCAAAAGAGAAACGACGCGGCCAAGGAACGATTCAAGGACGTGATCACCCGGTATCCGAAAGAAAAAGCCGCGGTGGTGGCACGGCAATATCTCGAACAACTCCGCACCCAGTAACGAATCACAGAAAAACCATGATCAATCGCATGACCACATACACCCTGCACCAACGATGGAAAGTCATCTTCGGCACTGCCTTCGCCTACTTCCTGGTCTTCACGACCAGCCTGCTGGCCGCGGAGGCGGGCGACGAGGCCGGAGTCGACAAGGAAACGATGTTCACCCTCATCAAGAAGGGCGGACCGGTGATGATCCCGCTCGGAATTGCCTCGATCCTGGCGCTCGCCATCGCGCTGGAACGGTTCATCTCGCTCCGCCGGGAAAAAGTCCTCCCGAACGGCTTCCTGCAGGGTCTGGGCGAGGCGTGGGACGGGGATCCCTCCGGCCACAGTGCCGAGCAGTTCTGCGATGTCTCGCCGGGTGCGGCTGGTCACGTCTTCAAGGCCGGGATCCAATGGCGGGATGCCGGCTACCAGGCCGTGGGCAAGGCCATCGAGGATGCCGGGATACGCGAGGCCGACAAGATGAAGCGCAGCCTGCGCGGACTCTCCATTATCGCGGCGGTCTCGCCCCTTCTCGGCCTGCTCGGAACGGTTTACGGCATGATCGATGCCTTCCAGCAGACTTCGAGCAGTTCCCAGGCGGCAAAGATATCGGATCTCGCGAGCGGAATTTACGAAGCGCTGGTGACCACCGCGACGGGTCTGACGATCGCGATCCCGGCCATGCTGCTCTACCAGTTTCTCGCTGCGCGGGTCGACGGTCTGGTCGATCACATCGACGAAGTGGGCACCGAGTTCATCGCGAAGCATGCCCGCCTCACCGACTCCCATCCGAGTTCCGGGCCCGATCCGGATTCCTACGGAGAACTCACTCCGGCGGAGGCTTAAGTCATGCGTATTCGCACCAGCGACGCGGATTCGGGCGAGATGATCAACCTCTCGGGGATGCTCGATGTCCTCTTTATCCTGATCATCTTCTTCCTCGTCACGACCACCTTCAAGGAGGAAGAAGTCGATCACCTCGTGAACCTGCCTGTGGAAGCGCGCAACCAGTCGCTGACCCAGACCGCAGGGAACCTGATCAAGATCAACATCCGCGAAAACGGCGCCTATGTCGTGATGGGCAAGCAGGTGACAGAAGAAGACCTCTCGAAGTGGATGGGCGAGCAGGTCGAGACCAAGCCGGAGCTGAAAGTCCTGATCCGCTGCGACCAGGACTCGAAGCATCTCTATCTTGCCAACGTCATGTCAATCTGCCGCCACGTGGGTGTTCCGAAAGCGAACATCGCGGTGCGGACCGAGAGGCAGTAGTCACAACCGCGATTACGGGGCGGGGACATGGCCTGCCCTCTTAACCAAAGAGAACGATGACCGAACCGCAGGCAGCGCCACCCGTCCCGATCCCGGAATCGCAGGGAATGGACGAACGCATCATCCTCGGGCTCAACCGCAGGCAGCGCTACCGGATCTACGCCTGGGGTGTGGTGGTCCTGTTGGCCGGCTTCCTGGTGTGGGCCCTGATTTACCTCCAACCGCATCGTTGGTACAAGTACACCGACCAGGTAGCCTTCGAGCAGGTCGGGCGCGACGTGGATCTGGGCTACGTCCTGTGGGATGAAGCGGAGCGGTCCGAGAGCGGCTTCGTGACCACCGACGAAGTGGGTCAACCGGCGATCTCGTCGGACGGCGCGCGCATGATTTATGTCGCCGGGGAGGCGGCAGGCAATGCGGACCTCTTCCTGCGGCTGTGGGATGGCACGGACTGGGGGGACCCGCGCCCCATGCGTGCCCTCAACAGCGCCTTCCATGAAACCGCCCCGGCCCTCAGTGGCGACGGAAAACTGCTCTACTTCACCAGCGACCGCCCGGGAGGCCGCGGGGGCTACGACCTCTGGGTATCGAAATGGGACGGCGCGGAGTACGCCTGGCCACTTCCCCTCACCGGCCGGGTCAACACCGCCTTCGATGAACTCGACCCCGCACCCTCCCCGGATAACCTCGTCATCTACTTCGCTTCGAATCGCCCCCGGCCCGTCCCCGGCAAGACGGAAACGATCACGGAAGTGCTGGAAGATGTCGCGGAGTGCAGGGGCGACTTCGATCTCTACTCCGCGGACATGGCGGGCGACACCCCCTTCGACATGATCGTGGAGCGCCAGTTGAGCATGCTCTATTCCCTGCGGGAGGGTGCTCTCGCGGATCCGGAAGTGATGAAGAAGCTGGGCGGCTCGCCCCAGACCGAGTCGGCCGTCGACAAGGGGCTCGCCTACCTCGCCGGCATCCAGGAAGAAGACGGGCGCTGGGACCTCGTCAAGCACGGCGGGCAAGGCGGACACGACGTCGCCGCCACCGCCTTCGCCCTGCTCGCCTATTACGGACGCGGCGAAGTCCACGACGAAGAGTGCAAATATCGCGATACCGTCTCGCGCGGACTGAACTGGCTCATCGGCCAGCAGAACGGCGCCACCGGCGACCTGCGCGGCGCCAGCCCGACCGGCAATGCCATGTACGATCACGGCATCGCCTCCCTCGCGGTGGTGGAAGCCTACGGCGTCACCAAGGATTCCGCCATTCTCCCCAAGGCGCAGGCCGCCATCGATTTCATCGCGGACTCGCAACACGAGCAAGGCGGCTGGCGCTACCAGCCGAAGCAGCCCGGCGACCTCTCCGTGACGGGGTGGATGATCATGGCGCTGGCCAGCGCCGAGATGTCCGGGCTTCGCGTCGACAAGAAGACGAAGGAAGGCGCCGCGAAGTTCCTCAAGTTCGTGAGCAGCGGGAAGCACAAGGGAGCGTACGGCTACACCGGTCCAGGCGGGGGCACGCCTGCCATGAACGCGGCGGGGTTCTTTTGCGCCCAGCTGATGGGATCGTCCGCCAACACTCTGAAGGCTTTCGAGTCCTCCCACATCATCACGCAGCATGGATTCCGGGTCCAGGACATCTACTACGCCTACTACGGCACCGTGGCGGCCTATCAACACCAGGGACCGGTGTGGCGGGACTGGATGAAGAAAATGCATCCCGAGTTCCTCAAGACGCAGGCCCCCGACGGCTCGTGGAAGTTCGGCGGAAGTCACAGCGGCGCGATGGGCACGGTGATCTGCACCGCCCTCGTGACCCTCTGCCTCGAAGCGCACTACCGCTACACCCCCCTCTACGGTCTCGGCTGGGAACCCGACGAGAAAGGGCCGACCGGGGAGAGCATGGACCACGATCAGCTCGCCGAAACGCCGCTCTACCGCCATGCCAAGCACCTCGACCAGTTGAGTTCCCCGGCCGAAGACACCGCCCCGGTGGTCACCGACCACGGCGACTTCCTCTACTTCGCCTCGGCCCGCAAGGGCGGCCTGGGCGGATCGGATATTTACCGCACGCGAATCAGCGGGAAGGAGCCGACCGCGCCGAAAAACCTCGGGCCCGAGATCAACACCGAAGGCGACGAGACCAATCCCGCCATCCGCAATGCGGGCTTCCAACTCCTGTTCAACTCGGATCGCGAAAAGAATGCGGGCGCTCTTTACAGCGCCCGGAGCAAACGGGTGGTGCGCCGCTATGACTATTCCAAGATGCCGTCGGGCGGCTGGATCGCCTCCAACCTGGGCTGGTTGCTCGCCCTGGTCGCGGCGCTGGTCGGGTTCTTCTGGCTGAGCAAGCGAGCCCTCGCGGCCGGCAAGGCCGCCCCCGCCCAACCGGACCTGCCCGATGACGCCCCGGTGGATCCTGCCACCTGATTGACCTGCAAGCCCATGCCTGCCGAGGAACATCCCGAACCTGCCACCCAGCCTGCCGGCAAGCCGCAGCGACTGGCGCGCTGGATCGTTCCGCTCCTGGTCCTCGCGATCCTGGTGGGTATCGTCTTTGTGCTCTTCAACAAGCTCCGCCAGGAGGTGTGGTCCTACTTCACCGACGACGAGGGGACCCGCGTGGAGGTGCAGGACGAAAAGACCCGTTACGTCCTGTGGGAGGATCCCAAGCAGAACCTGTTCGCCGAGCAGGCCGAGCCGGCCGCTCCCGCAGCACCCGTCGACCCCGCAGTGCCCGTGGTGCCCGCAGCACCCGCCGACCCCGCAGTGCCCGTGGTGCCCGCAGCACCCGCCGACCCCGCCGGTCCCGCCGCACCCGCCGATGCGGTGAACCAACCCAGCGGCAGACTGGAGGCCTCCTTCTCCGCCAACGGCACCATGATGGTCCTGGTGCGCTGGGACAACAAGAAGGCCAACGCCGATCTGTATCTCTCGCAGTGGGACGGACGGGTCTGGACCCGCCCCGCCGCCATCACTTCCCTCAACACCAAATTTAACGAGCGGGGGCCCGCCCTCTCACAAGACGGCCGCTACCTCTACTTCAGCTCGAATCGCGAGGAGAGCCAGGGCGGCTACGACCTCTTCGTCGCGCGCTGGAACGGGCAGGAGTGGACCGGGCTGGAGGCCCTCGGCGGGACCATCAACACGCCCGCCAATGAAACCGGTCCGGCTCTCGCGACGGACCACTCGCGGCTCTACTTCTCCTCGAACCGCGCCGGGGGTGGCAGCAAGGACATTTTTGTCTCGAAGCGCCTCGCGGTGAAGGCGCCCGAGCCCGCGCCGCCGGCCGACCCGAATGCCAAGCCGCCGGAACCGCCGAAGCCGGTGGATCCCAACGCTCCCAAGGTGGTGGAACTCCCGCCCGTGCCGCTGTTTGCCAAGGCGGAGGCGGTCAGTCACCTCAACTCGGGCGCCGATGACGTGCAGGCCGCCCTCACCACGCGGGGCGATCACGTCTTTCTCGCCTCCGACCGCGACCGCAACGACAAGGCCGGCTTCCGGGTCTACTTCAGCCGCGTGGTGGAGGGTAAGTCCCTCCCGCCGGAGAAAGTCGACCTCTACATCAAGAAAGGGGATGTGACCGACCCGGCCGTGCGCATGGAGGGCTTCGACCTCCTTTTCAGCACCGGAACGGAAAAGAAGGAGGACGGCTACCGGCTCTATCGGTCCACCACCCGGGAGGTGATCGGCTATACCGACCTCTCGCGCTGGCAGCAGTTCAAGGAACTGATGAAGAACATCGCATGGTGGATCCTGCTGGCGCTGGCTGCGCTGGCGGCCCTGCTCTATCTCCTCGAGAAGTGGCAGGACATCACGAGCCTCTTCCACAAGTGCCTGGCGAGTTCGGCGGCGGTCCACCTCCTCCTCCTCTTCCTCATGATGCTTTGGCTGATTGCGAGGGAACTCGAATCGGGAGGTGAGCCCCAGTCGCCGCAAGTGGCGGTGAGCATCGAGGCCCTCGCCCAGGAGGCGCTGGCGATGGAAAGCGAACCGGACGAGGCCAAGATCGCCGAGACGAAAAACCTGGTGGTCACCGAAAAGTTCGACAGCGACTTCAAGATCCCGGTCTTCAAGGCGGTGACACCCACCACGAAGACCCCGGTCGTGACGAGCACTTCGAAGACCTCCCTCCTTCCCGACGTGCGTCCTTCCAA
>Ga0310121_10003292_pt1 | contig 14801 bp, 12 predicted proteins | sample CB27_Tmax_986_MG_FD_203504 | JGI IMG/M metagenome (GOLD analysis project Ga0310121, IMG submission 203504) | Marine microbial communities from Western Arctic Ocean, Canada - CB27_Tmax_986 | ecosystem: Environmental > Aquatic > Marine > Oceanic | place: Canada: Western Arctic Ocean | collected...
TCGCCGGCCGCCCAAGCACCAGCCGGTCTATCTGCCGAACCGTATGCGACCTCGAGCCTGACGAGCGATCTTACTCTAGCTGAGCCCGTATCGAACAATACGGATGGAGATGTCGGTGTCGACCTCAAGTATGGAATTACCGCCAACATCACCGCGGACCTGACGTACAACACGGACTTCGCCCAGGTGGAGGTGGACGAGCGGCAGGTGAACCTGACCCGCTTCAGCCTGTTTTTTCCCGAGGGCCAGGGGAGGTTCGACTTTGGTCGGGGTCCCTTTGGGGGTTTCGGTGGTGGAGGAGGTGGCTCCGAGCCCACGATCTTCTACTCGCGACGGATTGGGCTGAGTGGCGGCGAGGCCGTTCCGATCATCGGTAGTGGCCGCGGGTGACCGGCAAAGCGGGCCGGCTTGGGTTCGGGATGATGAACCTCCAGACCAAGAACCGCACGGGAGTTACACCCGAGACCAATTTCAGCGTCGTCCGGGTCAAGCGGGACGTCCTGCGTCGGAGCAGTATCGGTGCGGTGTTCACGAATCGGTCGGAGTCCATGGCGGTGGACGGCGCGAACCAGGTCTATGGCGTCGACGGCGCCTTCAACTTCGGCCAGGACGTCAGCTTCAGCGGGTTCTATGCCCAGTCGCGCGCGCCCGGCCTGAACCGCGACAACGAGAGCTATGTGGGCCGGGCCAGCTACGGTGGAGACCGGTATGGGCTAACCGGCGATTACACTGTGGTGGGTGACAACTTCAATCCTGAAGTCGGCCTAGTCCGCCGCGATAACTTCCGCCGGTATTCGACTCTTGCTCGGTTCAGCCCACGCCCGAGGTCGATCGAATCGATACGCCAGTTCAGATTGTTCACCCGATACGAGCGTATCGAGAGCCTGGACACGGATGCGCTCGAGACCGAAGTCTTGGGCGGAGGCCTGAGCGTCGAGTTCGAGAACAGTGACTAGCTCTCCATGTTCGGCCGTATCAACTTCGAACGATTAGACACGCCCTTGCCGGTTTCGGGTGATGTCTCGGTTCCCGTGGGAGATTACGACTTCAAGAGCGTCACGTTCAATTACAGCCTCGGTCGGCAGCGTCGGGTGTCGAGTTTTTTCTCCTTTCAGATCGGCGAGTTCTACGATGGCGATATCATGTCGGTAGGTTACAGACGCGGGCGCATCTCCCTGACCGATCGGTTCTCGTTGGAACCCAGCGTTTCGTTCAACGACGTAAAGCTGCCAGCCAGTGATTTCATGACCACCCCTGGTGGGCCTGCGTGCCGACTACGCATTCACGCCGCTGATGTTCGTCGGAAGGCTGGTCCAGTACGACTCGGATAGCGACTCCTTCAGCAGCAACCTGCGATTCCTGTGGGAGTATGGCCCCGGCAGCGAGTTCTTCGCGGTCTATGCCGATGAGCGGTCCACGCTGGAGAGAGGCATTCCGGAGATCAAAACGAGGGCTTTCATGCTAAGAATCAACAGGATCCTGCGCTGTTAGGCCCGAGCTTCATCGCGAGTCTCATCCCTAGGTCCAGGTGACTTGCACGTTTTCTCAGGGAGGCCATATTCTCGGTGCTTCCTGCGGGTGCTTCCCATGGAGGATTCCGCTGTCGTGCGTCCAGCCTGGAGGACCCTACCGTGAAGGTGAGCGTATCGGTTGTCTTAGGGGCGGCACTGCTTATGACGGGAGGTGCCGCGACGGATCTGCGAGGCCAGGCGCCCACGACCTTCATCGTCGAGAGTCCGACGATGACGACGGGAAGGTTCATGCCCCGGGACTACTCTCCGGACGGGAGAAACCTTTCTCCCCCCCTCGGCTGGAGGGGGCTCCCCGCGGGGACGCGCCAACTTGCCGTGATCTCTCAGGACTACGGCGCGGGCCGTCCGCCACCCTGGGTGCATTGGATCATCTATAACATTCCGGGCAATGCCGAGGGTCTCCCGGAGGGCATTCCCTTCGATCCAGATGACCCCATGCCCGCTGAGATCGCCGGGGCGGTTCAGGGAGACAATGGCTGGGGTCTGCCCGCCTACCGGGGCCCGGCCCCCCCGGGTGGGAGCGTGCACCATTACCACTTCGCGGTGTTCGCCCTCGATGAGGAGCTCAACTTGCCGCCTGGCCTGAATCGGGACGAATTGCTAGAGGCGATCGAGGGACACGTGATCGGCCAGGGAGATATGGTGACGCTGTACGAGCGGCAGCCCATGAATGCGCTGCCGGATAATTGAACCCGTTGCCCCGAGAATTAAACGAATATCGCGCAACCAGGAGAAATCATGACTGACTCGAACGGTGATCGTCCGGCCATCTCGAGGCGAGATCTGCTGCGGACCGCTGGGGCGGCCGGAGCGGCCGCGTTGATTCCAGACGCTGTGGGCGCGGTGACGGAGGAAACGTCAGCGATCGCATCACACACCGCGGCTCCGAAGCGACTGGCTGGTAGTCCGGCGCCATCCGACACGGGGCCGTTACTGGCTGGTCCCCTAACGAATCTGACAGCGAGCGAGACCGAGATTCTCAGCGCGATGGTCGATCGCCTGATACCCACGGACGAGTTGGGCCCAGGTGCGCTCGACGCCGGCGTTCTCCAGTACATCGATCGCGCCCTGAGTGAGGCGGAGTCCGATTCGGCCGAGGCGTATCGGTCCGGTTTGGCGGCCCTAGACACGTACAGTCGTTACACGCGGGGGGGGCCGTTCATCGACCTCTCGACCATGGATCAGGACTCGGTGCTCATCGACGTCCAGATCGGGGCCGCGACTGGCGCGGGCGTCGGCTTCGTGGGCAGTTCGGGCTCGTTCTTCAACATGGTGAGGAGCCACACCTGGCAGGGGATGTTCGGCGACCCGAAGTATGGGGGCAACACCGACTTTGCCGGGTGGGACCTGATTGACTACCCGGGCGTGCGTTTGCGGATGAGCCCAGAGGACCAGAAGCTTCTCGAGGTGGACCGGCTGGATGCTGTGCGGCGGTCTGCGTACGACTTTAGTATTTTCGAATGACCGTCAAGCGGTTGTTCGACCCGAGCTTCAACTGAGGGATTTAAGGTCATGCCAACACAGCTTCGAGAGACCGATGTCGTCATCGTGGGCATGGGCGCGGCGGGTGGCGTCGCCGCCTACCCGCTCGCGGACGCTGGGCTGAACGTGGTGGGGCTCGAGGCCGGGACTTGGCTCGACCAGCGCGACTTCGCCCCCGACGAGATCCGGAACAACTATCGCGATTGGCCCATGTTAGTGAGGAAGGCCGAGCTAGAGCGGCCCACATTTCGAGCCACCACGGCCACCACGGCCAATCGGGTCGGTAGCCACCCCATGATGAACGCGGTGGGGGGGACCACCCTGCACTACTGGGCCCAGAGTTGGAGGCTCAATCCTTGGGACTTCAGGGTGGTGAGCGAGACGACGAGGCGTTATGGGTCGTCCAGGATTCCTGCCGGCACCACCGTCGAGGACTGGCCATTCGGATACGACGAGCTGGAGCCCTACTACGATCGGGTGGAGCGCGAAGTCGGTATCTCCGGACAGGCCGGGAACGTTCGAGGCGATATCGACTCACGCGGGAATCGATTCGAGGGACCCCGTGAGCGAGACTTTCCCATGCCGCCGCTGCGATGGACAGCCTTCCATGATCGTATGGCTGATTCCGCACGTTCGCTGGGTTGGAATCCGTTCCCGGGGCCGGCTGCCGTCAACAGCCAAAGGTACGAGGATCGCCCGGGATGTGGCTACCATGGGTTCTGTGACAAGGGTGGTTGTCCGATCAACGCGAAGAACGCCACGCACATCACGACCATTCCGAAGGCGCTCGACACGGGGAACCTCAAGGTCGTCACTCGCGCGCACGTCACGACGCTCGAGGTGGGCTCGGACGGATGCGTGACCGGGGTCAACTACGTGGTGGGAAGCAACGAGTATTTTCAGCCGGCGAAGGTCGTCTTGATCGCCTCCTACACGTACGAGAACGTCCGCCTTTTGCTTTTGTCGAAGTCGCGCGCCTATCCCGATGGGCTTTCGAACAATCATGGGCAGGTCGGGCGGCACTACCTCAGCCATCACCAGGGCGCGGCTGTGAGCGCGCTCTTTCCGTACGACCTCAAGGCGTGGTACGGCCTGCCAGCTCAAGGGGTGGCGGTCGATGATTGGGCAGACGACAATTTCGACCACACGGATCTGGACTTCATCGGAGGAGGAAACCTCTGGGCCATGTCCGACCGCCGGCCGATTTCGGCAGCGAGCATGAGCACCTACGGGCGAGGCCGGAACTGGGGATCCGCGTGGAAGCGATTCATCCACGAGAACTCCGATCGCTCTCACCGCGCCTACATCCAGAAGACGACGCTGCCTTACGAGGACAACTACCTGGACCTGGATCCCCAGGTGACGGATCCCCTCGGCCTTCCTGTCATCCGCATCACGGGACAGTTCAAGAAGAATGAGCTGGCGATCGCCGTTTTCATGCAGGACAAGATGGAGGACTGGTATCGCGAGGCCGGCGCCATCGAAGTCACCCGGGGCGGGTTGGGTAACACCATGGGCGCTTCCACGCATGCCTACGGTGGCACGCGCATGGGCGACGATGCGGAAACCAACGTGGTCGACCGATGGGGCTTTTCGCACGAGGCGCCGAACCTTGGAGTCCTGGGCGCATCCGTGATGGGAACAAGCGGAGCGCGTAATCCCACCCTGACGAGTCAGGCGCTGTCCTGGCGTACAGCGGCGCACCTCGTCAATAGCTGGACGGATATCGCCGACTAAGCGGAGTACGCCCTAGAGATTGGGGGGCGGGATCGAAAAAAAATATGGGGACCGAAGGAGCCGCCGCTACTGCGAAGCGTCCTTCGATCCCCATCTGTAAATCTTCAAGAATCCGTCGGCGTCTCCGATCTTGATTCTAGGGTCTGACGTTCACCCTGATGTAACCATTGGTAAAGCAGCAATTGTCATTGTCGGAGCTGTCCGCCGCACTGAAGTTGTCCACCCGGGCTCGCATGATGTACTCACCCGGTACGGAGAACGTAACAATCACGTTGGCGGTGCCGCGTCCCTCCGAAAGCGGAACAACCTGGGGTCCGGTGGGGCCACGTCGTCGAAATCGAGCGGCGGGGCTGTCGTCATCCTCGTCCACTTCTGGGAGCGGGTTGGACTCGTGCCGCATGTACTCCACGCGTCCGGGACCCTGGAGCTGGGACCACACCACGCGAAGGGGAACGTTCGCGGAACGAAAATCATCCGGATCCCTCTGGGAGGGGTCCGTCGTGTTGACCGAGAGGGTGAGGGGAGATCCTACCGCCACGGTCTGCGTGCGTTCTAACATGATTCCCGGAGGGCCCCGGCCCACGCCCGACTGCGAATCGAAGGTAACGCTGGGAGGCAGACCGCCGTGCGGCCGGGGCACCCAGTCCAATTCGTACGCAATGGAACGGGTCCGGCCGGGCACCCTCGTGACGTCGCCGTTCGCTTTGGTAAGGGTCCACCAGACGTCCTGATCTTTCAAATCCGCCGGCAGAGTCACGGTGAAGATCCCGCGGTGGTGTCCGGGGAGAAAGACCGTCGGCTGCATTCCGCTGAACTGGGCCGGATCGATGGAATTGTTCTCCCCCACAGGGATGTACAGCGTGTCCAGGTTCGCATTGCTGTACCCGAAGGAGATGGTATATGTCCCGTCTTCATTCGCGTACCAGCCCTCCATGAAGGGGGCAAGGATGTGATTATTGGCAGAGTGGGGCTGCAGGGGCCAACGGCCGTCTGGGCCCGGTGCCGTCCGCTGGGCCTCGAGCACCGCCGGCCCGGCCAAAACACAACAGAGAAGCAGCGCGAAGGCCACGCCACCCCCGGTCCTACGAAACTGGTACATCATCGACTCCTTCCTGAATGCTCATAGTCGTACCGAAGGTGGAAACGAAAAAAGCGATGGGGACCGAAGGAGCCCGCGGCTGCTGCGAAGCGTCCTTCGATCCCCGTCGGTCAAGATCCCTCTGTAAAGCGACTCGGACCGTGTCAGTTAGAAGCCGCCGTCCTCCGCGCGTCCGCAGCAGCCTCTCTTTCTGCGACAAGCTCCTCGTATCCCTCGTCATCGAGGTGCGTCACGGCCATCCAGAAGTGTGACATCTCATCAGCGGTTCGGCTTCCGTAGTCGACCCACTGATCCGGGTCCGGATTATTGGGATTGGCGTCCGTGTTGTCGAACCACTGCTTCATCACGACGACGGCGCCGACCGGGACTAAGGGTGCCGCGTCATCCTCGAAAATGTGGCTCTGGTGCCAGGTCGCGCTCCAGTTGGAGACCATGCCGAGGATCTCCGTCCGTCCGGTTTCCGGATAGAAGATTTCCAGGGACGCGGACCGTAACCGTAGATGCCCGTGCGGTTGGAAGCTGTCGATACGGACCGGGTGGTCCCACGAGCGGAAGCCCTGGGTCATGGCCAGCCCGTTCGGCGGGATCATGAGGTCACGCTTACTCTCCATGAAGATATAGCTGATCAGGTCCTGCTTGTACTCGTACTCGTAGTCGGCCGGATGGAGCCAGATGCCCAGGTCCACTACATTGCCTTCGACAACGTCGTTCGTAGCAGTCATTCCGAGCCCGCCGGGATACGCGTGGATGTCCCAGCGAATATACGTGTCCGCTGGGAGCAACCGGCACACACCGTCGGGAATGATCTCACCCAGCTTGCCCATGGCGTACTCGGTTGCCCGGTCCCCCGTCCCCTGGAATGTGCCGTCTTCCTGCATGACCTGGAAGGTCGAGTTGGCGTGGTGGACCACCGTCACGGCGTCTCCACGGGGTTTCACCTGAAGGGCCTTGATGCAGCGCTCCTCACCCGGAGGCAGGCCGACCATTTTGACCGTTGGACGGTGCCAAAGGTCGAGGCCAGCCGCCGGCACGTCGAGCGGCGTCGAGGGGGCGGTGATGTCCGGCGGACCGTAGTCGGCCGCCAGCGTCCAGTCGTCTGTGGCGGGTAAGTCGGGCGGCGGCGGCATGTCGTCCGGATTGCCCAGAGGCGCTCCTTGGTCGACCCAGGCAACGACGGTGTTGATGTCTTCTTGAGAGAGCCGCCAATCGTGCTTGAGCTCTTGGATGCCGATATCGGTGTCGTAGTAATACGGCGGCATCACACGGTTCGCGACTTTGTCCCTGATGCGAGACGCATACCTCCGGACGTCGTTATACGTCGCGAGCTCCATGGGCCCGATTCCGCCGGCTCTGTGGCAGACCTGGCAGTTGTTCTGGATGATGGACGCCACGTCCGCGGCGTAGGTGAGGTCGTCATCTTGCGACGCGAAGCTGACCTGGGCCTGTGCTGTGCTTTGGAAGGCGAAGGTCGCGACGAGCGCGAATGTGGCGCCGCCGGTCAAATATATCCACAAGCGCGAACGTTGACTCAGATTACACTGGTCCATAATGGCCCTCTCCCTCATTCAGGTGAACTGCTCATACCATTTATCGAGCGACCCGGGTTCCTTCCTCTAGAAATTCTTACATCTTCAAATCTACGTGCCGATCCGAATCATGCAATACATGACATGCAGTGAAAAGAACTGATAACCGTGGTTCCTCCCGGGATTGGCAGCTCTCCACCAATTTGTGTGTGAATCCGAAAGAAGCGGAATCAGGATAGGTACTGTCACGCGATCTTGCGAGTTCCGTATTCCTCCGGGATCGCCGACACGGTTGGTTCAGACGCGGGACCCCTTGCAAAGGTTGAGAGACGTACCCGTACGGAGCGTCCCACCGTCTTGCGCCGAGGCCGGAATGCGGTACAGTGCCCGAGCGGTATAACCCTCGATCAACAGCACGATTAATAGCAAGGGAGTCTTACATGGCGGCATACACCTGTGACAAATGCGGGATGAGCGTAAACATGACATGTGGTCAATGCGGGCAGGACCTGGTCCATGACACGGTCACCCCGGACGACGGTAGCACCGTTGCGGTTTCGAAGTGCCCGGACGGACACGGCATGATCAAGTCGCCGTTGTGCTGCGCGCAGGACATGACCTGCTCCGTCTAGTGTAGTGCTTCCAAAGTCTTTAGCCCACGGTCGATCTTTGTGAGGATCTTCCGGGCCGACTTAGTCCAGACAAACGGAGTCGGATCCTGATTCCGATAATCCAGATAGGCGTTGATGGTGTGAATGAGTTGGGAGACGCTGTTGACGGCCAGTCGTTTGAGCTGCCGTTCATCGAGCTCACCGAAAAGGCGCTCCACGATATTGGTTCAAGGGGCCCCGGTGGCCGAAAGAATCCCTAGGGGGCTCAGGCCTCCTGTGTGCCTGGGGTCTCAGGCCCGGGTTGGATTTTTTACACCGCAGTTTGGGACTCCGGCGCACCTTGGGTCTTAGGCGTGGTCTGCATCCCCTCCGCGGCGTGGCCCTCCGCTGCCAGCCGAACTTTTACCTCGCGGCGGCGTGCGTGTAGGACTCTCTCCGTGTACCCGTTCGGCTCCCTACGGCCATCGAACACCAACTCGAGCGCGGCCTGGAACTCTGAGCTAGACGAGAGGTCGGGGGCCATGGGCCTGTAGTGGGAGTCTCCCTGGTTTTGCCCGTCGACTACGGCTGCCATGGCCTCGAACGTGCTCATCACTTGATCCACGGTGACGAGACTGTGATGAAGCCAATTCGCAATGTGCTGACTCGATATTCGCAACGTCGCGCGGTCCTCCATCAGCGCTACGTCATTGATGTCGGGGACCTTGGAGCAGCCGATCCCTTGGCCTACCCAGCGGACCACGTAGCCCAGGATGCCCTGCGCATTGTTTTCCAGCTCGTTCTGGATTTCCAGCTCGGTCAAGTCGCGATCGCCGAGCAGGGGTAGCGTCAGAATGGTGTCCAACTCGGCTCGCTCCCGGTTGGCCAACTCGGACTGAACGTCTCGGACGTTGACGCGATGGTAGTGCGTGGCGTGCAACGTGGCCGCGGTGGGCGACGGCACCCAAGCGGTGTTGGCGCCAGCTCGGGGGTGGCCGATTTTCGCCTCGACCATGGCATGCATGATGTCCGGCGCGGCCCACATGCCCTTGCCGATCTGAGCCACGCCGGGGAGGCCGCACTCGATCCCCACGTCCACGTTCCAGTCTTCGTAAGCGAGCATCCAAGGGCAGTTCTTGATCTCCGGTTTGGGGATCATGGCCCCGGCCGACATGCTCGTGTGGATCTCGTCCCCCGTGCGATCGAGAAACCCGGTATTGATGAAAATCACGCGATCCGCTGCGGCGCGGATGCACTGCTTCAGGTTGACCGTCGTCCGCCGCTCTTCGTCCATGATACCTATTTTCAGTGTTCGTTTCGGCATTCCCAGAGCCTGCTCGACCCGGCCGAACAACTCCACCGTGGCGGCGACCTCCTCGGGCCCGTGCATCTTCGGCTTCACGATATAGACGCTGCCCGCACGGCTGTTACATATGGGGCCGTCGCCGTGAAGATCGTGGAGGGCGCAGAAGGAGGTGATCAGGGCGTCGAGGAATCCCTCCGGGATCGGCTCGCCGGCCACCGTCGTGACGGCGTCGGTGTACATGTGAATCCCAACGTTGCGCACTAGGAGCAGGCTCCGCCCGGGCAGTCTGAGTGCCTTGCCCCTCGGATCTTGATACATGAGATCCTCGTTGAGCGTGCGCGTCAGGGCCCCACCGCCCTTCTCGAACGTGGTCGTGAGCGTCCCCTTCATGATCCCCAGCCAGTTGCGGTAGACGAGGACCTTGTCCTCCGCGTCGACCGCCGAGACCGAATCCTCGCAGTCCTGGATGGTCGTGACCGCGCTCTCTATCACCACGTCATGGACGCCCGCCGGATGCTCGGCGCCCACGGGGTGGTCACGATTGATCCGGATGTCAATGTGGAGGCCATTGTTCCGGAGGAGCAGGCTGCTGAGCCGCCCGTCCGTGAGTTGGAAGCCCGCGAAGTGGGATGGGTCGGCCAGTGCCGTCCTCCGGTCGTCTGCCAGCACGCACACGAGCCGGCTCGGACCGTCGTAGTTTTCGACAACGAAGTCGGCGACCTCCGAGTAGAGGCCTCGCCTCAGGGGAACGACGTCATCCAGAAAGCGCTCGGTCCACTCGACCACACGGGCCCCCCTCACCGGATTGTACGCGGCCCCACGTTCCGCTCCATCCTCCTCACCGATGACATCGGTACCATAGAGGGCGTCGTAGAGGCTACCCCAGCGTGCGTTGGCCGCGTTCAGGGCGTAACGGGCGTTGTCCACCGGAACGACGAGTTGCGGCCCCGCGATCGACGAGATCTCCGGATCTACATCCTTCGTGGTGATCTTGAGCGAGCCCTCCTCCAGGAGCAGATAGCCGGTCTTCTGTAGATATTTCTTGTATGCGACCGGGTCGAGCGCCTCGCTCGCCCGTTCCTGATGCCACGTGTCGAGCCCCTTCTCGTGACGCGCGCGCATGTCGAGGAGACGGTTGTTCTCGGGTCCGAGCTCTTTGACGATGGCCCCTAGGGAAGTCCATACCGCGTCAGCATTGAGCCCCGTGCCGGGTGCGACCTCGGATTGGACCAGGTCGTAGAGGGACCTTGCGATCCTCAAGTTGGCGATGGTGACTGGCTCGAATGCGTGCATGGCTGCGGGGCTCCTGGACCAGGATTGACACCGGGCGCGGCACCCGCGAAAGAGCGCGACGCCCGAGGCCGGCGTTCGGCCTCACCGCGTGGGCCGCCCTGGCATGCTGAGGGCAAGGCTCACCGTCACAACGAATTAACTTCCGGGGTGTGCAGTGGCAAACGGGGAAGAACCCATGGCTTGGTCGGTCGGCCTTTCTAATCTCATTTAGGGAACATAGAATTTCAACGTCTATACCCTTCCGACAGGGACCTCGGCTCGTGGACCACGTGTTGAACGAATTACAGGCGGCGCTACCCGAGCGGTACACGCCTGAACATGAAATCTCCCGCACGGCGATGTCCCGAGGGTATCGCGCGCGCGCGCGGCATCCCGAACGCACTGATCCAAACTCCTGGTGGTCGACCGTGTCGACCCAGGGCCTGGCTGTCTCCCTGATCCTAGCTCTGACGCTCGTCGGGCTCTTGGTGTTCACGAGTGCAGTTCACGCCCAAGCCCGCAGCAACCCCGAGGGTGAGTGGCGCTATTGGGGCGCCGACGCCTGGAGCACTCGCTACTCACCGCTGGACCAGATCGACGCTGACAACTTCGACGACCTCGAACAGGCCTGGCTGTGGCGGGGCGATAACTTCGGGCTGTCGCTCGACTACATCCTTCGTTCGACCCCGATCTACGCCGGCGGTAAGCTCTTCACCGTTGCCGGGAAGAGTCGCACGGTCACGGCCTTGGATCCGGCCACCGGAGAAGTGCTCTGGATGTGCCGGGAGCCACACACCACGCGCTGGGAACGGTCTTCGCGAAAGAGCCATGGCAAGGGCGTGGCGTACCACGAGGTCGACGGCAGGGGAGTGATCTACTTGGTGACACCGGCGTTCTTCCTGCATGCGTTGGACGCCGAAACAGGGCGGCCGCTTGAAGGCTTCGGGGCGCCGGTCCCTCTGGACGGGTTCGACGAAACCGGCACGGTCGATCTTCTCGAGGCGCTGGGGCACCCGTACGACGTCGACTACGGCATCCCCGACACGATCGGTTACATCACGAACACGTCGCCTCCGATCGTGGTGAACGGGGTGGTGGTGATCGGCAACTCAAACCTCACGGGACGACTCGATCCGCGGCAGGAGAACGTACCGGGCGATATTCTGGCGTACGATGCGCGCACGGGGGAACACCTCTGGAAGTTCAACGTGATCCCGCAGCCCGGCGAGTTCGGCCATGACACATGGGAGAGCGACGCTTGGCAGTGGAGCGGCAACGTCAACGCGTGGGCGCCTATGTCCGCCGATCCGGAGCGGGGGATCGTCTATGTCACGACCGACGCGCCCACGAACGACTACTTCGGTGGATTCCGGCCCGGGGATAATCTCTTTGGCAACAGCATCATCGCGTTGGACGTCCGGACGGGTGAGCGTCTCTGGCACTTCCAGGGCGTCCATCACGACGTGTGGGACCGCGACTTTCCGCTGCCTCCGACACTTGTGGATCTCACAGTGGACGGGGAGCGGATCCCGGCGCTGGTGCAGAACTCCAAACAGGCGTTCGTCTACGCGTTCAACCGCGTGACCGGTGAGCCCATCTGGCCGATCGAGGAGCGTTCGGTACCGCGCTCCGACGTGCCCGGTGAGCAGACCTCCCTGACGCAGCCCTACCCGACGCGACCGGCAGCCTTCGAGATGCAGGGGCTCACGGAGGACGATCTCATCGACTTCACACCGGCGCTTCGGTCGCTCGCGCTCGAGATTGCGAGTGAGTGGCGTCTCGGTCCCATGTGGAACCCTCCCCTCCACTCGGGAAACGCGGAGGGCAAGAAGGGCGCGGTCTTCTGCCCCGCCGCGGGCGGTGGAGCCAACATCCCGGGCGGCGGCGCCATGGACCCCGAGACGGGGATTATGTACGTGGCCTCGGTCAAGTCATGCGCGGCGTTCGTGCTCGTTCCCGGCATCGACAGGGATGCCGTTCTGACCGGTCAGTCGGGCCTGACCGTGGTGGACTGGCACCACTCACCCGTGCCGGGCGGGTTTCAGGGGCCTGAGGGCCTTCCGATGTTCAAGCCGCCGTACGGTCGCATCACGGCCATCGACATGAACACGGGGGAGCACCTCTGGTGGATCCCCAACGGAGACACTCCGGAGCGGATCAGAAACCATCCCAGATTACGGGGACTCGATTTGCCCAACACGGGGCAGTCGTCCCACGCGACGGCCCTGGTCACGCGGAGCCTACTCATGTATGGGGAGGGGCGGGCTGGTGAGCCCCGCTTCCATGCCGTGGACAAGCGCACCGGGGAGCGTGTGGGGACCGTTGAGCTACCGGCCACCACCGACACGGCGCCGATGACGTTCATGCACGAGGGCCGGCAGTACATCGTCATGGCAGTCTCGGGCCGCAACCTTCCGGGGTCATTGGTCGCGTTACGGCTGCCGTAGCCGGGCGGGACTTACGCGGGCGGGGCTAACGCACCTTCTCGTATTTAACCAACGTCCGGCCCGGAACCTCCGCACCATAGACGTTGCTGTCCCGATCCGCGGCGACGAACTCCGCGTTGCTCTCGATGAACGTCGTCATCCGCCCTGTCGTCGCGTCGCCGACCCGGATGCTGCGGACCCAATTATCCGGTCGTCGCTCGCTGTACCAGGTGGGTAACGCGCCCGTTTGCGTGTCGGTCACGTACATCACGTCGTCTCGATTGATGTAGATGCTGCTCGGCGGGCAGAAGTGGGTCCACTGCTCGAGGAAGGTTCTGTTCTCATCGAAGATCTGGATGCGGATGTTGCGGCGGTCTCCGATGATGATCCGCCCCTTGGAATCCATGGCGATGGCGTGCGCATCGGAGAACTCTCCGGCTGCGGGTCCCGGGCCGGATGTGCCCCAGCTTAAGGACGAACTCACCGTCGTCCGTGAACTTCATGACCCTGTTATTGCCATCCTCGCCGTGGCCGTCCACGGACGTAGATGTCTCCGGAGGGCGCGACCAAGACCTCGGACGGGCCGTTAGAGATCGGGCTCGGCGCCCCACACGCCAGCGATTCCGAGAGTCAGCAAGACCTCACCGTCCGGGCTGAGCTTGAAGACCTGCTGCCCCTTCCCCACGGCGGATCCCGCCTCGGCCCGAGCGCCCGTGGGGCTGTCGGAGACCCAGACCTTGCCGTCTCAATCGACGAAGAAGCCGTGAGGCCATGCGAAGATCCCTCCTCCGAAGTTCTCCACGAGGTTTCCGTCGAGGTCGAACTTGAATACGGGATCCAACTCCGAATCGATGCAACTGTTGGCGCCGCAGCGGTCCAGCACCCAGATGTGCCGTCCGTCGGGGTCCGCAAAGACGCCAGAGACGGCTCCCCACGTCTGCCCCGCGGGCAGCTATGCCCAGTCCGGCACGGTGCGGTATTCGCCGCCGGCCTCGATGGCTGGGTCAGGCGTCAGGAGGACCCACAGGAGCAAGAGTACGCCGGCCGCCGCCGCACCCATGGCTGGTACTAGGAGCGTCGGAACTTCGGGTTCGACTGTCAAGGATCGGAGAGCTTGAACACGTATAGCGCGTTATGCCCGCCCGGGCTCATCATTTCGGGTGTGAGGAAGTTGCCGATCCGCCAAGGACTCCCACCGCCTCTCCCAGTGGGAATACCGAAGTACTGAACCCCGTCGACCTCGAACGTAACGGGAAAGCCCATGACGGTACTTCCCAGCCGGCTCTCCCAAAGCTTCTCACCCGTCTCGACATCGTAGGCCTTGACCCAACGGTCGTAGTCCCCGACGAACGCCACTCCGCCCGCGGTCGTGAGCACGCCCGTGAGGAGTGGTGCGCTTTGTTGGACGCTCCAGACCTCTTCGAGCGTGCGTACGTCATACGCGGCCAGCTTTCCGAAGCGTTCTTCCGTGCCGGGCATTGGGAACCACATGCGATCGCCCCCCGATCCGCCACTGCCCGGGTCCAGGAGGACCTCTCGGCCGGACATCTCCATGCAGCTCTGGCTCAGCGGAGCGATGAGCACACCGGCGCCCGGGTGGTACGCGGTGGAGGGCCAGTTGTGGCCGCCCGCCGTCGACGGACACACCGACATCCAGTCTCCAATCTTCGCTTCCTGGATGTCCTCACGGTACTGAACGGCCCCGTTCTCCCGGTCGACAACGGAGAAGACGTTTTGGTAGACGGTTTCGGTGAGTCCCAGAAATCGACCGTCGCGCCGATCGAGTTTCCAAAGAATCCCGCTCTTTCCGATCGAGAGGTGTAGAGGCTGC
>Ga0310121_10003294_pt1 | contig 14795 bp, 13 predicted proteins | sample CB27_Tmax_986_MG_FD_203504 | JGI IMG/M metagenome (GOLD analysis project Ga0310121, IMG submission 203504) | Marine microbial communities from Western Arctic Ocean, Canada - CB27_Tmax_986 | ecosystem: Environmental > Aquatic > Marine > Oceanic | place: Canada: Western Arctic Ocean | collected...
GGATGTGCCTGGAACCGTTCCGGACCTAGCTTGCCGCCTATTGTAACAGCATGCGCCCCCGCCCCGTGCCTAGCGCATGGTGATTTTCTACCATTTTTTCGTCACTTGCCCGTTGGCAATCGCCGTGGAGGTCAGTCTGGCCGTTATCTGGGAAGCCAAATGGTTGTTGGCGCAAAGCAGCCCCTCGGACACACGGATTTTTCCGCGAGCCAATCCGCCTAGCCGTGACCGCCAGCGACACACGGCGGTGGGATTGCTAACTGCGCAATCCGGTCAAGAATCGCAGCGAACAATCTCCGTGGCACGGCCACTTCGGCCAGTTGGAATGTCACGTATGTGGCGTGCCGGGTTACCTTGGCCCCGATCTTGACCAGCTTCTCGCGTAGGGTGGTGAGCGACCAATGCTCAATTTCCGCGGGCAGGGCAAGCCGACACAAGAAGTTCGCCAGATTGTAGGCCAAGGCGAACAGTTGTAGTCGCGCCTGGTTGTCCTTGAACGTGTGGCAGGATAGCTCCGTCCACTTGACGGCGTTCTTGCCCTCCTTGATCCACTGCTCGGCTGTGCCACGACCGTTGTAGAACTTCACCACGTTCTTACCCCGTAATCGGCTACATTCAGAGTTTTCTGCTGATCGGGATGTACTGGATGCAACACTATGCAATCCTGTATTTCGTAACCCACGCCACCCGGCTGATTGTGCTGCTGAACTTGCTGTTCCTATCGTGTATACCTTTTCCCACTGGATTGCATGCTGTTCACGTCGGTGACTAACTAGAGGCTATTTTTGACTTATAGTCTTGTTTCGTCAGGTGTTACGTCGACAGAGACAACAAGGAAGTACCATCCCAGTGACGTATCAGACGCCGAGTGGGAATTCATCGCCCCGTACTTTTGACTCTGATGCACGAGGATGCCCCGCAGAGGACGTATCGGATGTGGGCTCTTCAACGCAATTCGCAATGTGGTGAAGAGTGGTATTCAATGGCGGATGATGCCTCACGACTTTCCGCCTTGGGACGCTGTCTACCAACAAGCAAAACGATGGCTTAAGGCCGGTGTCTTCGAGGCCATCGCCCATGACCTAAGAATCATTGAACGAGTCCTCAAACAACGAGACGGGAAACCCTCGGCTGTGGTTCTCGATGCTCGCACCATCCAATCCACTCCCGAGAGTGGACCCCGAGCCGGCTACGACGGACATAAGAAGACGGCCCGAAAGTGCATTGCCGTTGACACCTTGCGGAATCTGCTGTCGGTTGCGGTAACGGCCGCCAACGAACAAGAGCGGAACCAGGTCTCAGAATTGGCTGAAGCTGTTAAAAACGTGAGGGGGGAATGGTCGAACTCGCGTATGTTGACCAAGGTTACACAGGTCAGTCCGATGAAGAGCAAGCGGCAGACCATGGCATCAAAATGGAGGTCGTGAAGCACACCGAGGCGAAGCACGCGTTCGTGCTATTAGTACCACGTGGTTGGGTTGTCGAGCGAACATTTGGTTGGCTTGGTCGCTTCCGCTGTCTCGCCCGTGACTACGAACGTCTCAAAGACACTCTTGCCGGATATCATTGGGTCGCTTCACTTACCCTGCTGCTTGGCAGGATCATCAACTGAAAGTCAACAACAGGATTTAACAGTCGTGCTGTATGGCGCAACACAAATACTGTTCGTACTTTCTCCATAGCTACATTGGAACTACACCACTGTCTGGCAACGACTCGTTCCAGAGCACGTTTCACATGAAGTAATTCGCAGCATAAACCAGCGACCTACAATAGCGACTCTGCTTCGCATTGGTGCAATCGCGCTCTCATTCGTCTCACCCTGGCTGAGCTGGTTGATATTCCTGGCTACCCCACTCTCCAGCATTTCTCACCGAAAGCTTGATAAGGGTTTGGTGGAAACGCAGGCGATGCAGCTGCAGCACTTACGCATCAGAACGACAAGGTGAGGTCCACGGAAGCGAGGAACTGACTTCGACTTGACCCGTTCTCAAAGGGGCCTGGGGGAAGTTGTCCGTCGGCATCGAACCAGTTCCAACGCACCTCCGGTCGAACTATGATGTTTGGAGACGGCAGGTAATTCAATCCTACCGTTACTCCGTGGTACATCCCGGGGGCGTTTGCGGGAAAGCCGGCGCGCGGACTGACTCGAATACCGTCGACGTCATGAAACATGCCATAACGCAGTCCAGCCACCAACTTCTCATGGACCTGGTAGGCTAGGTAATGCGAAAAACCGTACCAGTAAGCAGTCCCACCTCCCGTTGCTACGTTCTGCTCAAAGCCATATGGTGCGTTTAGGATATAACTCGATCTTTTGGTGAACTGCCATTCAAAAATGAGGCTCTGGGTAAAGACTGTGTTGTCTCCGGCGTCGTCCTCCGCTCCCACGTCGACCGTGTATGTCAGAATCACATCGTCGAGAGGGGTCCATTCGACTAGTCCAACGACGTTCAGGATGTCATTGTTGTCATCCCACCGCAGCGTTCCACGATGAAACCCTCCACCTATCAGCCATTGGGGAGAGAGCTGCCACTCTGCGAGCATTCCCGTAACCGGGCGGGATTCACCATACCCATTATAAAACACTGAGTAGTCGAATGTGTAGTAAAAGTCTTGGGTTGGAATGTATCCTTCGTGCCCGAGGATATTATAGAAATGTCCGAGTCGCAGTGTGACGCTCTCGTATGCCAATTCGATAAAAGCCTGGGGCATGGCGAGTCCGTATTGCGATGTTCCGTTAAGCCCATTTCCCCCATCGCTATTCCACCGATTGCTGGAGTCACGCTCCATCTCCAGACCAAAAGATCGCAAAAAGACATAATCCGTACCGTAGACGAGGTCAACCTGTGCCCCAATGTCAACGGATCCCTGCCCCCCATTAGTTTTTTTGCCTATCGAGACGTAAAGCTGGTTAAATAAGTATGCGTCACCTCGGTAGACGAGCCCACCACCAGGTAAATTGCCCGTGCCCTGGGGGGGGTTCAAAACATTGCCTCCGCTTACGTTTAAACCCTGCTGGAGATGCCCCCCCACAAACCATTGGGTTTGTTCGATGCCGAAAATCTCTCGCAAAGTTTGTTGTTCAGAGGGGCATATGTGGCAAGCGGAACAAGAACAAGGCGACGGGGTTGGCTCAGCGCTGCAATCTGACGCCTTCAAATCAACGCATTTGGCAGAAGTCGCCGTAAGAAAAACACTGGCCACCGCTGCCCAGTGGATTGCGCGGCCTAGATGACATGTGTTCATATATGCAATCCGAGTCAAGAGTCTTCTCGTCGTCGTACTGAAGTTCGGTCGAATTCTGTTTGTCTCATAAGTTGATTTTGCATAATCAGGAGAATGGCTGATTTTCCCAACCAATAACCAATAAGAAATTTGATTTTCGCTAGGAATATGGAAAAGATAGGACCCCTAGGTCGCCATGGCGACCTAGGGGTCCTGCTTGCGTGTAGTGTTGGAGGAAGAGGTATCGAATGAGTTAGCGCCGCGGGCGCCAATATCGGGGCGGTTAGCCCTCAATTGCCCAGCCTCCGTCCGCGCCTTTCAACCGGCGCGGACGGAGGCTGGGATCGGCTTGCCAACCGTTAGAACGTGGCCATGAACGTGTCCATGTCCACGTACGTCAGTTCTGCCGGCTCGTTGTCCGAACCATTTATCGAGCCAGAACCGTCCCCGATGGATCGATCGAATCTGCCGGTGGAGCTCTCGCCGCCACCGAGCGCCACAGCCCACAGTGACTGAGGATCTTCTCAATCACGTCCGCCTGGGGCGGTTCGATAAAGGCCACCACCGCCATCTGGCCCCCACATTCCGGACACGATAATGGGTCCACCTCGTAGACCCGCTTGATCAGCATCGCCCAACTCTGACTGCAGCGGTTTGATGCCCCGCTGCTGGCATCGGCCGCAGGGGATGACTCGTCCGTTGCTTCCACGGCCGCCTCCTTCCGCATCCCCCGGCTCTTGTTGGAATACCAGCCGTAGTAGCGGATCAGATGCGCTCCCTTGGCGGGAATATGCTGCGTGAATTCCGCCAGGAAATCCAGCGGGGAGAGGATCTGATAATTCCGCTTGGGGCCCGCTTGTATGCCGTCTCCACCAGGGTCGGGGAAGGAGCGGCTCGATCCCTTCTCCGCCTGGTAAACCACCTGACTCGTTTCCGGTCACTTTCACCAGTCGAACCAAACTAAACGGGCACCGCGTGATGTACTGCACCAGACGCTCGATCCCCGCCTCGTCGTCGGCACGCAACAGCACCGACTGATCCACGCTAAACCCGCTGTGCTCCCAAGTGCGCATGTTCTCGACGACCTCCGGTTCGATCCTGTCCTCGGCCAAATACAGGGCAAAGACCGCTTCCTGCCAGGCGACCTCGAGCCGATCGAGATCGAGTTCGGGCTGTTCCAGAAAATCCCCGGCGGGGGTAAACGCGCCGCAGGTCAAAATCGCATGGAGATGAGGATGCCAATGCAGCAGCTCTCCGTGAGTCTGGATGGCCGATACCATGCCGGGTGACACGTCGTCGCGACCCAGCAGGCGCCGGACTTCCGCCTGGATGCAGGTCCAGACGCAGTGAGACAGTTTCCCCAGTAGCCTCCGATCAAAGCGGGTGTGCCGTCTCAGCCGTTTGGAAATCGTCAGCACGACTTGGCGGTGTGCGACCGGAGCACAGACTTCTTCGGCAACATGCAGTGCGGTCAATAACGTGCGTTTCTGGTGGCAGGAGGGACACGTACAGCGCTGCTTGCAGGAATAGGCGACGAACATCTCATGGTGGCAGTCGGGGCAGCGAACACGAGCAAATCCTTCTTCGAGATCGCCGCACTTGAGAAAGGCAGTCACAGAGCGGTCGACGACGGGTCGCCAGAAGCCGTACTTGTCCTGATAGCGCTCGTCGTAGACCTGCCGGAAGGTCTCAAAATGCTGATCCATCAAGCGCCACAGATCGGAGGCACGCGGATCGCGTGGGCGGTACAGTGGCAACGGTTTGGGGCACCGAAGATCCATGACCAGGCAGCACATCCGGGCGTCGCGGCGCATGGCGCTCCGTTTGGGCAAGCCACCGACAAGGCGTCTTGTGGAGGGTCCAGCGCCACTGGACAACAGAGAGATATGTACATAACAACAGTGTTGCTGCGCACACATTCTCGCTGGTGCTACGGCCCCTCAGGCCCACAAATGGTTGCGGCCGTGTGGGTTATGTCGTGAGTCTGTTCTCCCTGGACCTGTTCCCGCCTTGGAAAACCTGTTCGTCAACACATCACCAGCCGCAGTACGGTAGCATCCCGTTTTCGCGGCCGCTCGGTTGGTAAACTGGCGCAACACCAGCCGGACCGCTTTCTCGGTGAAGGGTGACGCGCGGAGGTGGCGCACACGAATGTAGTGAGAGACGCTAAAGACCCCTACCGAACGCGTTCGAGGGAGCCTGGCAGACTGTGCGTACGGACAGGAGGCATGGTGTCATGTCTCAAGCCATGAAACAGGATGCGGATGTCGAACACAGAATTGGGAATCGAACGGCTGTTACGAGACATGGCCCTCGCTGCCCGCTGGACCGACCACCAGTTCACGTTGTTGAGATGAACAGGCCTGCCTGGCGGCTTCCCCGTTTTCCCCGACCGTGGAGACAATATGAAGAAGATCACGATTTCCCTGGCCGTGGCGCTCACAGCGCTGTTCCTGGCTGCTTTGATTTCCGCAGAGACCGCTCCAAAGAGGTCAAACATTCTCTTCGCCATCGCTGATGACTGGGGCTGGCCTCATGCCGGAGCTTATGGTGATCCGGTGGTCAAGACCCCGACCTTTGACCGCCTGGCGAAGGAAAACATCCTCTTCAACCATGCCTATGTTTCTTCTCCATCGTGTACTCCATCTCGCGGAGCGATCCTGACGGGCAGTGGCACTGGCGCCTCGGTGGCGCCGACAACCTGCGGAGCGGAAGTCGGAATAATCATATAATGGAGGGCTGGCATTTGCTCGTGCGTGAATTATCTGGATACCTGCCTTTCTTGACACCAATGAATTTCGCACGGTTCTTGCCGAACGGCAGCCAGCGGGGCCTTCGCCAAACGCACGAAAATAAAGAACATGAAAGAAGAACCTCTACCGCTTGCTTGCGTTGGCCTCCTCCCCTAGAATTGGCCTGAAACAAGTGAGAGAATTCAGTCGGGCCGGAGGCCCGGAAAGGATTTTTTCAGATGAAGCAGAAACGTCATGCAGTGGACCAGATTATCGTGGAGCTGCTCCAGGCTCGCGACCACAGATTCAAACGGCAAGCGGACGGAGAACTGAAATGACGGAACTAAGTATCGCGGGCACCTGGACCTTGAACACTTGGCGCAAGATGGGCGACGACGGAAACTGGGCGTACCCCTTTGGTAAACATCCGCGAGGCATCCTTATCTACGCCCAGGACGGGGGCATGGCGGTGCAGATGGTCGTTGCCGACCGCCCCAAGCTCGACACGGCTGATCCCATCGGCGGCAGCGCCGAAGAGCGCGCGGGCGCGTACTCCTCCTGCCTGTCGTACTTTGGGGCGTACGAGGTTCAGGCGGACAAAGTGATCCACAAGGTCGACGCCGCGCTGTTCCCGAATTGGTCAGACACGGAGCAAGCGAGACCCTTCGTGTTCAAGGACAATGAACTCGTTCTTCAGGTGAAGGACGCCGAGGGCAACGTGACGAGCGAGATCCTCTGGGAGCGTAAGGCACAATCCGCTGCCGGGTGAACGCCAGGGCGGAACGAATTTTAGGAATGGATGAATTTCAGATGGATGATCGTCTCGACGAATTCCTAAAACTATCGGTAGCGTTGACGGGCTTCGGGCACCTCCAACTGATGGGTACGGGGGTCGGCGCAGAGTATCTCAAGACGGTGGAAGACATCGTTCCCGATGTGAGCGTGGCGCGGCTCTTCGATGCCGCCCGGAAGCTGTCCCCGTGTGACGAGCAGGCCGTTGAATCGCTTGTCACAGACAGAACGCTCGGTCCCATCGTCAAGAACATCATCATCATGTGGTACTGCGGGACTTGGAACCCGCTGCCAAAGGACTGGTGTGAAGTGCATGGCCGCTCCTCCAAGGACGTTGGCCACGTGGTGTCGTCGGCCGCCTACTTGGCGGGGTTGCAGTGGGCGACCGTTGCTGCGCATCCCTCCGGTGGGCTGCCCGGCGGGTTCGCTTCTTGGGCCTTTCCACCGGAAGAGGTACAGCCATGAGCGAGCGTGAGTTCGATGTGGTCATCGTCGGGGCTGGCGTTGCGGGTGCGCTGACGGCCAAGAGGCTCAGTGAAGCTGGTCTTCATGTGCTTTTGCTCGAGGCCGGACCTTGCTCACCCCGGAGCATTGAGGGCTACGATAAGCATCTGCGCACGTTCTATGAAGCGTTTGCCAAGGGCCCGGAATCTGCCTGGCCCGCCAGCGAAAACGCCCCGCAAGCTGACACGGCCGATATCAAAGACAACAGCGGCTACTTCATCCAGCACGGACCGGATCGTTACGGCAGCAGTTATTCGCGCCTTCAGGGCGGCTCGACGCTGCACTGGCTTGGGGTATCGCTGCGCATGTTGCCTGAAGACTTCGCCATGAAGGCGCGCTTCGGGGTGGGGTTGGACTGGCCGATTGGCTACGACGACATCGAGCCGTTTTACCGCAAGGCTGAGCGGGAGATGGGCATCTCGGCGAACGTCGAGGACCAGGCCTATCATGGGCTGACCTTCCCAGACGGGTACGATTACCCGATGGAGCGGGTGCCGCAGAGCTACTCTGACCAGAAGCTGGGGGACGCAGTCGACGGAAAGAACGTCTCGCTAGGAGACCACACGGTTGCGCTGAAGGTGCGCAGCTATCCCGCCGCTCGGAATTCAATGCCTCGAGGGTCTTACGAACCCGTGGGTGCAGTGGATACTCGCGACAACGGCCAACAGACAGATCCAGAGATGGGCGAGCGTTGTCAGGGCAATACCTCCTGCACTCCGATCTGCCCTGTCCAAGCCAAGTATCACGCGGGCAAGAGCCTTGCGAAGGCAAACCCCGCCCACTTGGAGATCCGTGCCCAGGCGGTCGCGTCGAAGATCAACATCGACACCGAAACGGGTGCGGTGAAGAGCGTCAGCTACCAGAGCTACGACGAATCCGGGCACACAGTCCTCGAGGCGAAGGGTAAGGCCTACGTGCTCGCCGCTCACGCGGTCGAAAACGCCAAGCTGCTGATCAACTCGGGCTTGGGCTCGGAAAAAGATCTCATTGGGCGCCATCTGATGGATCACCCGACGCTCTACGCGTGGGGGCTCTTCCCGGAGCCAGTGTTCCCCTACCGGGGGCCGCTCTCCACCTCGGGCATCGAGGAGCTGCGCAGCGGAGCCTTTCGCGCTCAGCACGCGGCGTTCCGGTTCGATATCGGCAACGACGGCTGGAAGGCGCCGACCGGAACGCCGGATGCGCTGGTACACAAGGAAGTGCTCGCCGGGAACCGCTTCGGAAAGGCACTGCGTCAGCGTCTCGCCAGCGTCCTGTCTCGTCAGGTGCGCATGTCCTTGGCTATTGAGCAGCTGCCCGACGTGGGCAATCGCGTGACGGTGGATCGCAGCGCACTGGACCCCTTGGGCAACCCACGGCCTGCCATCCACTACAAGATCGACGACTACACCAAGAAGGGCATGGCGGCCGCTCAGGACATCGCCCAGCAGCTATTTTCGCACGCGAAGGTCGAAGACCACAGCAACTCCGCTGATGTGAAGTGGTTCCCTTCCGTGAAGCACGGCGATACCGTGTTCGCCTACCACGGGATGGGTCACTTCGGCGGCACTCACATCATGGGGGCGGACGCGAAGCACTCCGTGCTCGATTTGAACCAGCGCTGTTGGGAGCACAAGAACCTTTACATGATCGGGTCGGGTAGCTTTCCCACGATGGGGACCTCCAATCCGACGCTCACGATCGGCGCGCTCGCGATCCGCACGGCTGAGCACCTCATCGCAGAACTCGGAGCGGGCACATGAACGTTCTACTCAACCACAAGACGCAAGAGATGACCGAATGATTTTTCCTGAAGGTTCAACACAGCGGACCAGCGTGAAGGCCGCATGCGAAAACAGTTATGACGTCGTGATCGTCGGCAGCGGGGTGTCCGGAGCAATCATCGCGCATCAACTCGCCGAAGCGGGGAAGCGCGTGCTCATACTGGAAGCCGGCCCCGCCGAGGATGCGACCTTGAGCGGCTATGAGGCGTATCTTCAGCGCTTCTATGCCGCCACGGTGAAGGACAATCAGGCTCCGTATCCGACGAACCGCAACGCGCCGATGCCGCGCAGCCCGAACGTCAAGAAGATCCCGGTGGGGCAGACCGACGCGTCGAACTACATCGTGCAGAAGGGGCCGTTCGCAACAGACTCCGTCTACACCCGCATCCTCGGGGGAACGACGATGCACTGGGAAGCCAAGACCCCGCGCTTTCTCCCGGAAGATTTCGAGATGAACAGCAAGTTCTCTCAGGGCGAGGACTGGCCGCTCGACTACGCCACCCTTGAGCCGTACTACCGAAAGACCGAGCGCGAGTTCGGCGTCTCCGGTGACGTGGAAGAGCAGCGGACCCTCGGGTTGCCGTTCCCCGATGGCTACGTGTACCCGATGTTCAAGATGCCCCACTCGTATCTCGATCAACAGGTCGACGAAGGGCTCGCGGGGACTCAGGTCACCCTTGATGGCGAGACCTATGATCTTAAGATCCGCAGCTTCCCCCAAGGCCGCAACGGGATCCCGAATCCAAAGTACGACGGCGGCAAAGGCTACAGCCCGGTGGGCGCCGTCAGTACCCACCAGGTCGATGCCGGCGAGCGCTGTCAGGGCAACAACAACTGCGTGCCGCTCTGCCCGGTACAGGCGAAGTACCATGCGGGCAGGACCCTGAGTAAGGCGCTCCAGACGGGCAACGTCGACATCCTCGCCCAGGCCGTCGCTTCCAAGGTGCACATCGACACTGACAACGGTCGAGTGGCGAAGATTGAGTTCAAATACTACCGCGACCCAAACTCGACCGAATTCGAGACCGCCACGGTGAGCGGCCAGCTCTTCGTGCTGAGCGCCAACGCGATCGAAAACGCTCGGTTGATGCTCGCCTCGGGCTTGGAGAGCACCAGCGGGCTCGTGGGCAAGAACCTAATGGACCACGCCTACCTGCTCAGCTGGGGGCTGATGCCTCAGGTGTGCGGCACCTTTCGCGGCACGAATGTCACCGGCGGCATCGTGGACCTGCGCGGCGGCTCCTTCCGGAAGCGTCAGGCAGCCTTCGCCATGGACATCCACAACGACGGCTGGGGTTGGGCCGTCGGGTCGCCGTTCTCGGATCTGAACTCGCTGGTGGATGACGGAAGCCAGTTCGGCAAGGGCCTTCGGCAGTCACTCATCGATCGGATTTCCAAGCAGCTTCTGTTGGCGTTCATGGTCGAGGTGCTCCCGGAGGAGAGCAACCGGGTGACCGTCGATCCGAACTACACGGATCCGCTGGGCAACCTGCGCCCCGTGGTCTCCTACAAGATCCCCGACTACACGCTGAAGGGGGTCGCCTACGCACGGGGACTCTCTAAGCTGATCTTTGAACGGCTCGGCGCAGAAGACCACACGCACTACGCCCCGGACGACTTCGGTTACGTCCTCTACCAGGGCGATGGATACAACATTCGCGGTGGGAACCACCTCGCCGGCACTCACATCATGGGGACGAGCAAAGACTCGTCCGTCGTAAACTCCGTTCAACGCTCTTGGGATCACGACAACCTCTACCTCGTTGGCGGCGGCAGCATGCCCTCCATTGGAACGGCCAACATCACCCCCACTATTGCAGCGCTTTGCTTCCGCAGTGCCGAACACATGCTCGCGCAGCTTGCCTGAGCCACCTGCCTTGGAGAAGAAATGAGCCTTTCACACATCAAGACAGTCGATGAACTCAAGCACTACCTGTACTTGGCGATACAGCTAGAGCACGCGACCATCCCCCCGTATCTCACGGCGCTGTACTCCATCGTTCCGGGTACGAATTCCGACGTGTCGCACATCATTCGAGTGGTGGTGGTGGAGGAGATGCTCCACCTTACACTAGCAGCCAATCTACTGAACTCCATTGGGGGTTCTCCCAACCTGAAGGGCAGGGGCTTCGTGCCCAAGTTCCCGACGCCATTGCCGGACGGGGAGACGGACTTCACCGTTTCGCTGCAGAAGTTCTCCAAGGAGGCCGTCGACACCTTCTGCAAGATCGAGCGCCCCGACACGGCCGGCGAGGGAGGGTCACGCCATAAGAAGAAGACGGCCGAAGGTACCCATCTGACCCCTGTACCCCATGACGACAGCCTTTCCTTCTACAGCATCGGCGAGTTCTACGAGGAGATCCGCCATGGCTTCGCGCAGCTCCATTCAGAGCTAGGCGACAGGCTGTTCTGCGGCGATGCGAAGCGGCAGTGCACCTCGGAGTTCTACTACTCGGGCGGCGGAGAGCTCTTCGCCGTGACTGATTTGAAGTCCGCGGAGGCGGCGATCGAGCTGATCTGCGAACAGGGTGAAGGCCTCGGTGGCCGCATCTACGACGATGAGGGTGAGATATCTCATTACTATCGCTTCGACCAGATCCGGCAGGGTCGCTACTACCAAGCCGGAGACACGCCGCACGAGCCCACGGGCCCCAAGTTCGAGGTCGACTGGGGCGCGGTCTATCCCATCAAAACGAATGCCCAGCTGGAGGATCTGAAGGGTTCTGACGAGCTGCACGGCGCTGCCGTCGCCTTCAATCAACTCTATCAAAGCTTCTTGGTGCAGCTCACGGACGCCTTCAACGGAGATCCCGCCCTGCTGCTCAAGGCTGTGCCCGAAATGTTCCGAGTGCGCGACGGGATCCTGCAACTGATGCACAACCCGATTCCGGGGTCCGATGGGGTCAATGCCGCCCCCACCTTTGAGATCGAGGGGGTGGACTGATGGCGAGCTCTGCATTGATGGATGGCTTTTTGGCGTTCTCGGCCGAGGCAACCGCATTCAGCACCTTCGAACTCCTCGGCACTGGTGAGGCGGACGCCTACCTTGAGGCCGTGTTGGGGGTCGTCGGCGACAGCGTTCTGCAGGAACTGATCGATGCCCACGCCAAGATCAGCGGCAGCGGTGACAAACGCGAATCGCAGATCCGACGACAGATTCTGGACGATCCCAAGCTCGGGCCGATAGCGCGGAACCTCATCAAGATGTGGTTCGCGGGGGTCTGGTACGAAATCCCAGCTGCCTGGAAGACAGCCTATGGAGATCTCGAGAACGACAATACCTTTACCGTTCGCGCGAGCGCGTACACAGAGGGTCTGCTTTGGAAGACCATCGGTGCAAACCCACCGGGGGCGAAGAGCCCTGGGTACGGCTCGTGGGCGGATCCCCCGCGGATCCCCGACCCAAGCCAAGACTTCTCGCTCCTTAAGGTGCGGCGCTAAGCGGCGCCCTCCGCCTTCCCTCATAACGGTCCGACGTCACCTCTCTTCAACGAAAGCACTCGATCATGTCCGACACTCTATTCCCCGCTGGCTCTGTTCATTTTGGTGTGACCCCGACGCTCTGGGCGAACGATGACTTCCCGGACATCGACATTGGGATCCCCTTTGGACAGATCGTGAGTGAGATGGCCCTCGCCGGGTTCGAAGGGACGAGCCGCGGCGGGAAGTACCCGCTCGACCCGAAGGTGCTCAAGCCCGAGCTGGAGATGCGCGGCCTGGTGATCTCGGAGCCTTGGGTGAGCACGTATTTCACCATTAAGGACATGTACCGCGAGACGCTGAAGAACTTCGACAAGGAGATCGAGTTCCTGCTTGGGATGGGAACGGGCGACATGGTGCTCGCGGAGCTGGGCGAGTCCGCACATCAACAGCCGATCGCGCTCGTGCCGAACACGCCGGAGTTCACCGATGCTCAGTGGAAGGCGTTGGGCGATGGGCTCAACACCCTCGGAGACAAGGCGAAGAGCAAGAACATCAAGATGTGTTACCACCACCACATGGGCACCGGCGTCATGACGATGGAGCATGTCGGTCGGCTTGCGGAGGTGACGGATCCGAAACTCGTCTCGCTTTGCTTGGACACGGGCCACCTCCACTTCGCCAAGGGCGACTGCCTCCAGTTCATCGATCTCTACTCGGCTCGCATCAAGCACGTCCACCTCAAGAATGTTCGCCAGCACGTGATGGATCGCGTGTACGCCGACAACCTCTCCTTCAAGGAGGCCATTCAGGCGGGCATCTTCACGGTACCCGGGGACAAGGAGGGAGTCCTCGATATCGGCGCTATCCTGAAGGCTCTTGCGGCGAAAAAGTTCGCAGGGTGGCTGGTCGTGGAGGCGGAGCAAGACCCGGCCAAAGCGACGCCGCTGAAGTACGCGAAGATGGCGCGCGAATATCTGCGTGAAGTTACCGGCCTCTGATCGGAAAAAATCGATGAGTTCCCAGCGACCGATCTATTTCAGCTTCTTCATGTTCGATTCGAACGCGCGCCTTCACGACGAGGGCGCACGGGCGGAGCTGATCCGGCACATGAAGGCGTTGGCGGGGATAGGCTACACCGGGTTTGAGCTGCACGTCGGGCGAGAGCCGGAAACGGAGAAGGCGTTCCCGTCCTACGAAGAGGAAGTGCAGGCCTACGCCGCGTTCCGCAAACAGGTGGACCATGCAGGCCTCGGGCAGATCCAGTTTGCGACGAATGTCGGCACCAGTCCGGACCTCGATCCGAGCTCGCCGGACGCAACCATCCGAGAAGCGGGGCTCACCTTTCTCAAGTCGCGTGTCGACATCACCGCGGCGCTCGGCGGCCGCATCATGATGGGGCCTGTCGTTATCCCCTATGCTGCCTTCATCGACGGGGTGTGGAGCGACGCGCTGCAGGACGAGCTCACCGGGCGCTACGAAAGCGCCGCTCCCATGCTGGAACTGCTCGGCCAGCACGCGAGACTCCAGGGCGTCAATGTAGCGATTGAACCGATCGCCCACTGGGAGACCCCGGGCCCGAACACGCTCGCTCAGACGATGGCCTTCCTCGAGCAGGTCCCCTCTGCAGAGATTGGCGTGGTGATCGACAGCGCGCACGAGATCCTCGACGGTGCAGGGCCCGAGATCTTCACCGAGCAGGTCAAGGCACTCTCGGAAGCCGGCCGACTCCACTACGCGCAAGCCTCCCCACCCGATCGCGGTGCTCTCGAGTCAAGCTGGTTGCCGTGGGATGCCTTCTTTACGCCGGTGCTTGCTCACTACAATGGGCCGGTGGCGATTGAGATATTCAACGCCATTCCGCTGTTCGCCGCTGGGCTTCGATTGAGCCGTCGCAAGTATTGGATCCCCGGCGTTGACGCCGAAAATGAATACCCCAGCGCTTATGCTGTTGCACAATCCTCCCTCGCCAAGCTCCGGGTCGAGTTCGCGAAGCTGGGCGAGTAACCACCCAACGAGACAAGAATACGATGTCAGAAGATGAGAAGCTGAAGAACTTGGTCTCCGCGGGTCGATAAATGGCACAGTCAGGGTAGGTGGGCGAGACCGATCTCAGCCCCTCGTGCCACTCCCGGGCAAGTGGAAGAACGAGGGTAACCTGGAGGGGGCCGGCTTTAACATGATCTCCCTCCCCCTTGCGCTGCAGGAGGGTCCGCACGTGAGCGTGAACACCCTCGCCGGTCTTCGAAGCCGCTGGCCGCGTTGCTCGGCTCCTCATTTGACTACGGCCAAAATCGTCCCTCGCGCATTGCCAGCAGCTTTGAATCCTCACCGAGGACTGGCAGGAAACTTTTGA
>Ga0310121_10003295_pt1 | contig 14793 bp, 12 predicted proteins | sample CB27_Tmax_986_MG_FD_203504 | JGI IMG/M metagenome (GOLD analysis project Ga0310121, IMG submission 203504) | Marine microbial communities from Western Arctic Ocean, Canada - CB27_Tmax_986 | ecosystem: Environmental > Aquatic > Marine > Oceanic | place: Canada: Western Arctic Ocean | collected...
ATTAGCTTGCTTGCCTGCAGATTGGGAACCGTTCGCGATGTATGTAGGGATTATTCCAACTGCCGGCGGAATTCCGATTGCCAGCGGGATTACGAGTGGCCTGGCCGTATTGGTGGCGGCCTTGGCACTGCGAGGTGCTTTGCGGTTGCGAGCGACGACGCTCGCTGCTCCTTGTTTGTGGGCGGTCCTTTCGAGTGTCTGCTTAGCGGCCGGAGCTTTGCTCGAGTCAAGATTCGACGGCATTGGGCTGTCGGCGCTTCAGTTTTCGATTGCTGCAACGACGTTTTGCCCTCTGATGGCAGTGCTGGGGGCCAAGCGGCCGCAAAATCGCGGTTGGCAATGGGTCGTATTGACGCTGTGGGTCGTACTAATATTGCCCGCGATCCAGGCGGTATTGCTGCCAGCAGGCGCACGAGTTGAGTTGTTCATCGCATGGAAACTCTTTTTGTGGGGGCTGATCGTCGTTGGCTTATTCAACTACTTGCCGACGCGCCGCTGGTTGGCAGCGCTAGGGTTAGCTGCGGGGCAGATTTTTCTGTTGCGAGCGCATTTGGGGCTCAGTTCGTCGCTGCCTACGGAGTGGTCCCTGACGATCGGTGTCGGCTGTCTCTTGCTTGCGGCGCTATTGATGTACCGGCCCAATCCGCAGCGGGCCGATCAGCGGCGATTGTCTGATGCGAGCCAAACGACCTTGGGCCTTTTTGACACGCGTTGGCGAAGTTTTCGAGATGCATACGGCGCGTTTTGGGCGCTGCGCATGTTAGGGCGGATCAATCATGCGGCCGCGCTGCGCGAGTGGCCGTTTCAGTTGAGTTGGTCCAGATTCGTGTTGGAGGATCGGCAACCGACTGCTGCACATCTGGCCGAGTTAGAGCAGACCATGGTGACGCTCTTGCGGCGTTTTGTGGATCAGAACGTTTGTTAAAATGCAAAGGTAGATCGCCACATGAAACTAAGCCGCATCTTCGAGTCGGTCGCCGTCGGGGAGGTTCAACTGAAATAATCCAAAGATCTCGTCGCGAGACAGGCGCAGCGTGTTGTTGGACTCGGCATCAGCATCTGGATCGAACACCGAACGAAACAACGCACGCTTTTCTTCCAGGACACGGTCGATCCGCTCTTCGATCGTGGCGGTAGTGATAAACCGTGTAACCGTCACTGGGCCAGCAGCGCCGATCCGATGAGCACGATTGATCGCCTGATCTTCGACGGCCGGGTTCCACCATCGATCAAAGAGAAACACGTACTGCGCGAACTGAAGATTGAGCCCCACGCTGCCCGCGCCGTAGCTCATCAACAACAGGTGCGAGTCAGGATCATCACGAAATTTTTCAATGATCGGGTCACGCTGCTTCGAACGGATCTTGCCGTGGTACTCCAGCGGATTAAATCGCTGTAGCCGATTGCTAAGTTGTTCGATCGTGTTGACCCACTGGCTGAACACGATCGCCTTTCGACCGCTGGCAGCACATTCTTCGAGGTCGGCTTCCAGGCGGTCAAGCTTTGCGCTCGTGCCGGTGGCCGGATCAAAGTTGCAGATTTGTTTAAGCCGCAAAACCAACTCGAAGACGTGTTGGATGGTGAGTTCCCGCTGCATTTCGTTAAGCCGAACGACCCCTTCCTCCTCGGCGAGCTGGTAGGCTTGTTGTTGCTCGGGTGAGAGTGACAAGTTGGCGTCGCGGAACATCTTGGGAGGTAGATCAATGTCGACTTGATCTTTGTTACGCCGGATGACGTAATCGCTGACCGACTTGCGGATGTCGGCGATCTTCATTTGTGGGCGCAAGCAGCCGGGTGAGACAAATTGAAAGATGCCGACCAGGTCCTCGGCGCTGTTTTCGATCGGTGTACCGGTCAGCGCCCAGCTCCGCCGGCGCGGAATCGAGCAAATCGCTTCGTTGGTCGTGCTCAGTCGGTTTTTAATACGCTGCGACTCGTCGATGATCATCAGATCAAACGGCTGCGGCACGTTCGCCGCGTACGGTTGGTCGCGCACTAAGGATTCGTAGTTGGACAAGAGCACGCCGCTCTGGACGTTTTCCCACAGCCAACGGCGGCGCGATTGCTTGCCTTCGATGACGGTGACCGTTAGCTCCGGCGCCCATTGGGCAATCTCGCGTTGCCAGTTGGTTACCAACGGCTTGGGGCAAACGAGCAAGGTGCGGCGCACCTGCCTTTGGTGAGCCAACAACCGCATCGCTACGACCGCTTGCATGGTTTTTCCCAGTCCCATTTCGTCGGCAAGCACCGCTTCCTGGCGCGGATACAAGAATGCGATCCCGTCAAATTGATAGGGAAAAGGTCGGAAAGGGAACGCAAGCGACTCACCGGCGAACAGGTGCTCTAGCGGAGGTTGTAGAAGATAGAGCAACCGATCTTCGAGTTTGACAACGTCCCGCGGTGGTCGAACGCGAGTGCGCGAAGAGAGTTGGGTATTGTCTCGCGGGACCAGAGGCGACAACTCAAGTGGGTGACTTGCTGACTCCGACTTGGAAGATCGCCTGTTTTCGGGACCTAATGCAGCGCACGCCTCAGGGAATAGGCACCCGATGGTCTTCACTTCGGACGCCGCTATCGCCACAGTCACTGCGGCGGGGGAGTCCAGCACGCAAATGTGCGTAGACGTTGCTGGTTTCGCCAGCCGCAATTCGACTTGCTGGGAATGGACCAACGGATACCGCCCGAGCGGACCCCGATTCTCAGGCGGCGGCTGAGTTCCCATCGGCCTCTCCCGCTGAGTGTTCGGTGACGCGCTGAGCCTCTTGGATCGCCTCGTGAATCCGCTCGAAAGGCTCTACCAAATCGACGCACGAGGCGAGCGGCGCAAGCAACTTACTCAGTTTTTCCTCCGACCAACTACAGGTCGAAGAACCCGCTAGGCGATATTTGCCCAATTCGAGCTCCGGTGAGTCCGCTTTAGTCGGCTTCGCTTTTGCGTCGAAGAGTACTTCTTCGAAAGGGGCGCACCCTATTCGTGCGGCCTCTACCTGGGCCACCCAAGCCAAATTGCCCTGCCAAACTAGGCCCAGACTTAGCATATCTTCCAGATCGGTCAAAACCGCCTGCACTGGCAGCCGGGCCTTATTTACCAAAGTTTGCCCGATTAATTCGCCTAAAACGTACGACCGCAACGTGCTGCCATAGAGGATTTTTTGAGCTTTCGTGGGCAAAACGGGCGTGCTGCAATGGAATTCCAACGGTCGTCCTAGCTCTGATAGCACTAGGTAGCCTCCGAAAAAGCCGTGCTGAGAGTCTTCGACAACGGTCAGAAAGCCGAAGGCTGGTAAGGAGTTAGGCGCGGCGACGTCCATCAAGGAGTTCTCATAGCGGGTAACGGATCGGGCGGCCCCGGGTGTCTCGCGTGATCTGCTCAGCATCCCCTCCATCGAACCAGAGCGGTCGCGAACTTTAGCCTGCCAGTGGCGACCGGAAACGGGTCCATAGCTAGATATTTCCTCAAGTTTCAGTAGAATGGAATGAAAGCCAATCAATTAGAAAGTCCATTTTGCCGTTCCCTGGTGGTTTTTCCACTCCGGATTCGCAGCTGCGATTCCTGGCGGGGCGGTCCTAGTGGAGCTGGGCCCCCATCGATAAAGGATACAAATTTTCGATGTCTCACAGTCAGCAACCGGCTCCACCGATGTTTTCCCAGGTGGATGTAACCGCAGGAGGCGCGCCTCAGACCAAAGCCCATGCCGACATGGAACAAGCGGAATTACTCCGCGAAGTCTTGGCCGCTCAAGATCGTACCAACGAAATCCTGGAAGAATTGGTCGGCGTCATGGCCAATAACCAGAAACAACGTTCTCAGGAATTGCATCAATGGCGCAGTGCTAACCCGGGATTGGCCGAATCGTGCCGCGAAGCGGCCGAATCGCTCAGCCGTGTGCAACTGGAATATCTGGAACGCATCACCGAAGAGATCAATGACACAGCTGAAGACATGGTCGATGGCGAGTTCATGCTCAATGAATTCGTCGATCGTTTCGGCCCACGGCTGGCTCATCTCAACGGCGTCATTCAAGTCTTGGCACAGTTGAGTAGTACTTCGACCGCTGCGTCGCAGCAAGCTTAGCAACAACTGCGGGCTGCGTCAGTCCCTAAAAGTGGCACTAAATGGGGCCACTAAATGTGGTGGCACTGCTCGCTTTCTTCCTTCCTGGCCAGCGATTTCCTTGCGTAGACCGCGGCATTGATCTTGGTGTGTAAATCGTGGCAGATCTCGATCCTCAGGCGATGCATTCTGCCCGCGAATTGCTAGATGCCCACACCGTTGAAATGGTGGGGTGGCATTTCCATGAATCGACGGGCTGTCCATTCTGGCTAGGAAAAAAGTCGGAACTGGATTTCGACCCGTGCACAGAAGTGAAGTGCTACGACGACCTGAAAAAATTTCCTTCGTTCGAAGATGAGTGGCTTCGTGGAGGACCGGTGCGACGTTGGGTGCCTCAAGGATTAGCTGATCAGCCGGTTTATGTTTTTGAGACGGGCGGCACGACCGGCACTCCCAAGAGCCGGATTGCGATCGATGATTTTCGGACCGACTATTCGTTGTTCAGCGAAACTTTGCCCGACAAGTATTTCCCACAGGGTGGCAACTGGCTGATGCTCGGCCCGTCAGGGCCGAGACGGCTGAGGCTGGCTGTCGAACATCTGGCCCAACATCGTGGCGGTATTAGCTTTTGCATCGACCTCGATCCTCGCTGGGTGATCAAGCTCATCAAAAAAGGCTGGATGGAGCATCTCGAAGAATACAAAAAGCACTGCATTGATCAGGCGATCACAGTGCTTACGGCTGGACACGACATTAAGTGTATGTTCAGCACGCCAAAGCTGATTGAAGGGCTCTGCCTCGAATTGGAACAGCGCGGCACCAGCATTGCCGAAATAGGCATCACAGGTATTTTTTCTGGCGGTACGGAGTTCACACCGCAGTGGACCCGCTTTTGCGTCGAAGAGCTCTTTGGCGGCCCGCCCGAAGAGAGCGGCATCTACATGACGCCCACCTACGGCAACACATTGATGGGTTTGGCTGCCAGTGGCCCTTGCAACGCAGGAAACAATTACAAAATAACCTACTATGCACCGCAGCCGAGAGCGGTCGTCGAAGTGGTTGACTTTGACAATTCCGACGAACTCGTTGGCTACGGCGAAACAGGTCGGGCAAAATTAACAACGCTGACCAAAGAGTTTTTCGTTCCCGGCTTTTTGGAACGGGACGAAGGCGAACGCGAAATGCCCTACGAGAAATATCCGTGGGACGGCATGAGCGGCGTACGGCCGTTTAGTCGGTTGGCTGATGCAACGACCGTGGGAGTTTATTAGCCACATGATCGAATTGCCGGCTATTCGTTGGGGCGAACCTTATCGGTCACTTGAAGTTGACGAAATCAACCACTTCTACACTGGCGAACCGGTAGCGCGGCTACACACAGTCGGTGCGGGTATTGTTCGTCGCGACTCAAAAAAAGCTCGAAATGCCCGGCACCTGCTGCAGGCGATGTCACCGGCGGAGTTGATAGAAAAGTGCAATGCGGCGGGCGAGCTGTTCGAGTCGGGCACGCTCACTGTCGGTGATTCACGGCAGTCGCCTAATGATTTTGTTCAGCAGCAATCGGCGACCACCGGAATGCCAATTTCGATGTGCAAGGCGAACGTCAAGAAAAACGCCTTCGTGCTGAAAAACATCGGTCAAATCCTTGACTGCCTCACACGGGGACTCGAACCGAATATCTTGGCACGCGGCTACGGCGAAGAGAGTCGCGGTGTCACCGTCAGTTCAAAAATGCTCGCTGCGATGCAATACTCATTGGTTTGCACGGCAATCACGAACGACGATGATTTTCGTCGAGACTTAATCGCTTCCACTGAGATTGACCGCTTGAATCTCGGGCCCATTCCGACCCCGCAACTTGACTGGCTGCAGCCGCATGAGGGGAACTTGATTGAGTTTTTGTATCGGAGCAGAGCGCTACAACTCTCTCATGACCACGCTTGATATCAAATCACCAACGCGAGTCCTTTTCGGTGCCGGACAAATCGTCGCACTTGGTGAGATCGCCGCTGCATTGGGTGCTAAGCGAGCTTTGGTCGTCTCCGACCCAGGCATCGAAAGAGTCGGTCACACGCAGCGCGGCATTGAGTCCTTGCAGATCGCTGGGCTTGAAACTCACATCTTCGACGGCTTGCAGGAAAACCCAACGACTGACCATGTAGACGCTGGCTTAGCAGTTGCCAAGGATTTTCAGCCCGACCTGCTGATTGCCATTGGTGGTGGTAGTTCGATGGATTGCGCCAAAGGGATCAACTTTCTGTACTGTTGCGGTGGGCGTATGCAGGACTACTGGGGCGTCGGCAAAGCGACGGCCGATTTGATACCGATGATCGCCGTGCCGACCACTGCAGGCACTGGGAGTGAGGCGCAGTCGTTTGCGCTGATCTCCGACGCCGAGACCCGTGTGAAAATGGCGTGCGGTGACAAGCGAGCCGCATTTCACACAGCGGTACTAGATCCTCAGCTAACAGTCACCCAGCCACCGCGGGTAGCAGCGCTGTCGGGCTTCGACGCATTGTCGCATGCGGTCGAAACTTATGTCACGACCAAGCGCAATCAAGACTCCTGTCGCTATAGTCTCGAAGCATGGCAGCGCTTGGCTCCCAATTTCCTAGTTGTTCTCAGCGAGCCCAACGATATCGTGGCGCGTGGGCAAATGCAGTTGGGCGCTTGCCTGGCGGGATTGGCTATCGAAAACTCCATGCTCGGCGCCGCCCATGCGTTGGCCAATCCGTTGACCGCAATCTACGGAATTGCTCATGGCGAGGCGGTCGCCTTGATGCTGCCACATGTGGTGCGATTGAATGGCACGCGACACGACAATTGGTACCAGGAGCTGTTGGCTTCCTCGGCCGACGAGCCGAATTCTCCGACCGATTGTCCCCAGGGCGGAGCGACGGAACTGGCCGATTTTCTCCGTCAAATCGCCAGCGCAGCGGGTCTCCCTGCTAGACTACAAGAATGTGGTGTCGATCGAGCGGAATTGCCCCAACTGGCCGAGGACGCCGCCGGACAATGGACGGCGAGCTTCAACCCGATCTCAGTTAGCAGTACCAAGTTGCTGCGTTTGTATGAACTTGCTTACTAATCTACTCTTTGCCCTCGCCTGCCTTGGGGCCACCGGTCCTGTCCTGGCCCAGTCCGATTGGCCGTTGGTACGTGGCGATGCGCTGGCGTCCGGCGTGGCCAGCTCGAAGTTATCGGCCCAGCTGGAGGTGCTGTGGAAACGTACCCTCAAAGACAGTGGTTTCGAAGCAACTGCCGTTATCACCAGCGGGCGAATCTATGTCGGAGATTTCGATGGCACGTTTCATTGCTTCAATCTCAAAGACGGGGAGCCCATTTGGAATCGCAAGTTTGAACAGAGCGGTTTTACCGCAGCCGCGGCACTGGCTGAAGGTCGCGTCATTGTTGGAGACTACAACGGCATTGTGTACTGCTTGAATGCCGAGAATGGTGAACAGCTTTGGTCTTACGAGGCCGCCTCAGAATCGTACGCCGCGCCGAACGTTCATAACGGCAAAGTGCTGCTGACGACCGACGCCGGGGAGCTCGTCGCACTGAATCTGCTGACCGGCAAGCCACTATGGCAATATCGTCTCGAAGCACCGGTACGTTGCTGGCCAACCGTGGTGGAAGGGCGTGTCTTGCTTGCCGGGTGTGACCAGCGATTTCACGCCGTTGACATCATCACCGGTAAAGAGGTCGCTGGGCTCGACATCGATGCCCAGACTGGCTCAACCCCGGCAGTGATGGACGGCAACGTCTTCTTTGGTACCGAGCAGGGAACGTTTTACTCCATCGCAGCAGCATCCATGGAAGTTCGTTGGAATTATCTCGACCCCAAGCGAGGGGCGTCGATCCGCGCCTCCGCAGCTGTCGAGCGCCGTTGTGTTGTTTTTGCGAACCAAGGGAAGCAAGTCACCGCGCTCAATCCGCGTAATGGTGAGCTATTATGGAGTTTCTCGGTCCGCAGTCGCGTTGAAAGCTCTCCGGTGATCGCCGGCGATTTGGTATTCTTGCCAACCAAACGCGGTCGACTGTTCGCCGTGGACATCGTCAGCGGCAAAGAAAAATGGCAATACGAAGCGGGCGGTTCTTTTTTAGCTTCGCCAGCAATTGCTGAGGGTAAGCTGGTGCTTGGCAATGAAGATGGGACGCTGTACTGTTTTGGAGAGAAGAACTAGCCGCCGATGAAAGCCGATGAGCACATGACAGAATCGACCAAAACTGAAGTTGGCAGCTACTTCATCAGCAACTATCCGCCGTTTTCGCAGTGGTCAGGCGATCAGCTGGGCGAAGTAACGACCGCTTTGGCAGCGCCACCGGCGAACGTGCCCTTGGGGCTGTATTTGCATATTCCGTTCTGCCGGAAGCGATGCAAGTTTTGCTACTTCAAAGTTTTTACTGATAAGAACGCGCCTGAGGTCGAGCGTTACCTGGCGGCTTTGTCCCACGAGATCGAGCTGGTGAGTCAACTGCCTGTCATGGGAGATCGGCCGTTTCAATTTGTTTATTTCGGAGGCGGGACACCCTCGTTTCTCAGTCCGAAGCAACTCACGCGGCTGGTCGATCGGCTGAGGGCGAATATCAGCTGGGATCAAGCAGAGGAAGTCACCTTCGAATGCGAGCCAGGCACACTCACTGAAGCAAAGATAAAGAGACTCAGCGACTTGGGCGTCACACGGCTGAGCCTAGGCGTCGAGCATTTCGACGATACGATTCTCCGCGAGAATGGCCGCGCCCACGAATCGGGCGAGATCTACAAATCGTGGCCTTGGATTCAAGCGGCCGGTTTTCAAAATGTAAATATCGACCTGATTGCTGGCATGGTCGGCGACTCAGACGCTACGTGGCAAGAGGCGGTCGGCAAGACACTCGATTTGGCGCCCGATAGCGTGACAATCTATCAGATGGAACTGCCGTTCAATACGGTCTATTCCAAAGATATTTTGGGGAACAAAATTGAAACGCCCGTGGCCGATTGGCCGCAGAAGCGGGCGTGGGTCGATTATGCCTTCGACCAACTCGCTCTGGTTGGCTATACCGTTTCTAGCGCGTACACCATGGTCAAAAACCCCGAGGCGGTAAACTTTAGCTACCGCGATAACCTTTGGCGCGGTAGCGACTTGCTCGCAACAGGGATTGCCAGCTTTGGGCACGTCTCAGGAGTCCATTATCAGAATCAGCCGGAGTGGAACGATTATTGCGGCACACTCGAAAACGGTGCGCTGCCGCTCAATCGTGCCTTGCGACCGACCGACCATCAGCGGTTGATACGCGAAATGATATTGCAGCTCAAGCGAGGATACCTTGAGGCGGGATACTTCCAGTCGAAATTCGGCGTCGATATTTTCGATCACTGGCGTAATTTGTGGACGGAGTACGAAAGCGAGGGTTGGGCGATTTTAAGCGATGGGCGAGTCGAGCTGACTCGCCAAGGCTTACTGCGGGTCGACGGCCTGCTGCCAGCTTTCTTTGAGCCCGAACACCGCGACGTGCGGTATACCTGATAATACTGACCGCGGCGCGGCTAATGAGCCACCGCCGTAATCGTTTTTTGTGGAAGGAAGCGAGTTACGGCGGTGGCACAGGTACATCGGTCGCGCCCGCCGTCAATAAAGTAGCCGCGGATTTAAATCGAGAGTCGATGGCCGATAAACTCACTTTCATGATGGGTGAATACGCAGCCGAATTCCCAACGGATCGTCAGTATGCGCGCAATCACATGTGGGCATTGCCCGTGGGAGATCATGGTTATCGCTTTGGCTTCGCAGCATACGCTGTGCGACTGTTGCAGGATGTCTATTTTCTTGATTGGGATATTGCCGCCAGCACGGCACTCACCGAGCGACAAGAGATAGGCCAAATCGAAAGTCAAAAAGCAGAGGCTTCGCTCTACGCACCGATATCCGGCACGCTGACGGCGATTAATGAAACAGTGCTAAAAGACCCGTCGGCAATCAATGTCGATACGTACAACGATGGCTGGTTGTTTGAAATTACTGGCGATGGCAGCGGCCTGTTCAACCCGGCTGAGTACCTAAAGCATCTGACCGCCGTCTGGGAAGTGACTCAGCGCACGATCAAGGGGCAGATGAACGGGTGAAAAGAGTATACCGTCTTGGACCTTGGCTTTTCTCCGGGTCCTGCACCTCGAGAACTGCAAAATCAGGAATTAAGGAGCAGCCGCTAAATAACTCTCCGTTATTTAGCGAAGCGGTTAGACTGGCGGGGAGTCCGTTTTTTGGTTTTTTAAAAAAAAGGATTCTCGCGAAGGCGCAAAGATCGCAAAGAATGGATGAGAACGATATAAGGGGGGAAGTTGCGGATGCGGCCATTGGCGCTAATCGTGAACTTGGTCCGGGACCGTCAACGGTCTCTTGCGAGTAGCAGCGGTCTTGGCGACAGGTAATCTCGGTTGGGGCGTCTCGGCGAGAGGCAATCTGGATTCGATTGAGGTGTTACAAAAAAGGACGATGCAGTTCTCCTGGGGGTCCTGCCGGTGAAGCATTGCAATTCCGCGGCGAACGTCAGATAATAGTGCCATGGTACATCGTCTCACTGTTGTCGTCTCGCAAAGTCGCAGCCAGAACCCCAAGAAGCGGGAACTGGAGGAGCAGGTCGTCGCCGAACTGCTCGGCGAGCGCGGAATCGACGTGACGGTCGTGCCGAATCTTTACGACTTGAAAGCTGACGGCTCGGGGATGCTCTGCCTGTCAGGTATCAGCGGCAATTTGGTGGTTTGTAGTTGGCTGTTTCCGCGTGCCGCGCGGTGGATTCTCAATCGTAATCAAATCTGCGGACAAGAAGGCGTCTCGCTGCTCAAATCGCAAGGCGAAAGCGATGACGACAATGAGGATAGCGACGGAGAAACGCCCACTGACGATTCCGAAGACAAACTGCGCGTGATCGACCGTCTTGAGCTGCCAGCGCGCAAAGTCTACTGTCTCGATCTGCGTGCTTACGACTCCTCGTCTGTCTATCTCGAAGAAATTCGACGTATTGCAGGCGAGCTAGATACGCCGACTGTGGAACTAACTAGCTGGATTAAGGGCAGCCCAAAGCCAGAACAGATGGAGCGGTACTTACGGACGGTTAGCGATGACATTGGCAACGGGGACACTGGCAATGGCGACACTGGCAATGGCGGGCGGAAGGCGGAATCAAATGCGGAGAATGGCGAAGTTCATTTCGCTTCGACCAGTGCGTCTGATGCTAACATCCGGCAGCTGACAGGCAGTAGCCCGATTGTCATCGACGAAGACGCCTCGCGCCGCTGGTACCCGGTCATCGATTTCGGCCGCTGCACCAATTGCCTGGAGTGCATCGATTTCTGTCTGTTTGGCGTTTATGGTATCGACGGTCAAGAGACGATTTTGGTCGAGCAGCCCGACAACTGCCGGCAAGGCTGTCCGGCGTGCAGCCGCGTTTGTCCCGAAAATGCGATTATCTTTCCGCAACACAAAACGCCAACCATCGCTGGCAGTCCCGAGGTGGGCGGCAATCTGAAGATCGATCTTTCACAGCTTTTTGGAGCCCCCGATCCGGGAGAGCCCGGTGCCGCGAATGCTGTGGACGTTGCAGCTCGCGAGCGCGACGAGCAATTGCTCTTGGCTGGTCGAGAGACGGTAGGCCTTGAGGTGGGGATCCCCAAACGCCATGCCGCCCAGCAGCATAGCGGCCAGCCACATGATGATCTCGATCGCCTGATGGATTCACTCGACGAACTGGAACTCTAAGAGGGGGCAGATTTCTAAGGTGGGACCGATTCTGGCACTTTATCCTGCAGGTATCCGTCCCTTGGCGAGGTACCTCGAGCCGTTTATGATGTTTGCGTTAACAAATGGTTAAGAGCTTACTAAGATTCGCGGGGAGCATGGGGCTAGATGGTCAAATGGAGCAGGCGGGCGCAGGCGACTGGCTCTCGACGAATTGTTGTCTTTTACACGTGGTGGCTGATCCTAGCAATTGCCGGACTCACGGCGGCTTCCCAAGGTGCGACTGCGCGCGCCCAAGAGGCTGAAGCTGGTGGCGCTGCTGAGCCGCGGCGCTTAATCGCCAGGCTGCTCCCCGATTGCAGCGCCTTGGCCGGCTCACCGGCGACCAGCATTGATTTGACCGATGTCTTTAGGGGAACCGAAGTCGACTCGGGCGAGCCGTTGGAGTTGTCGGTCCTGCGCAATACGGATGAAAAAGTCGCTGTTGCAACCATCGAAGACGGCAGGCTGACGCTCGACTGGGGCAAGATTGGCAAAACAGAAATTAGGATCCGCGCTGAGAACCGCAAGCTCGGCAAGCTAGTCGATGTCCGTTTCAATGCCGAAGTTTGGCGGCCAGACTACTTCAAGCTAATAATGACAGTCGTCGGCGGGCTGGGGATCTTCTTGCTCGGCATGAAAAACATGTCCGAAGGATTGCAAGCGATTGCCGGCGGTGGGCTGAGGCGGATGATCAGTTCGGTGACAAACAACCGGCTCATGGCCGTTGCAATGGGGACCCTGGTCACCACGCTCGTCCAATCGAGCTCGATTACTACGGTGATGGTCATCGGCTTCGTCAACAGCGGATTCATGAATCTCTCCCAGGCGATTGGCGTGATCATGGGCGCCAACGTCGGTACGACCATCACGGGCTGGATTTTGGCACTCAAAATCGGCAAATACGGCCCGCTCATTTTAGGCTTAGGGGCATTTGGCTATCTGTTTATGCGGAAGGATCGTGTCCGTTACACAGCGCTAGCTCTGATGGGCCTCGGCATGGTGTTTTTCGGTTTGGAAATGATGAAAAACGGTTTTGCAATCGTCAAAGAATTGCCCGATTTTGAAGCGTGGTTTGCCAGGTTTGATGCGAGCACCTATCTCGGCGTGCTAAAGTGTGCAGCGGTAGGATGTGTGCTGACGTTTATTGTGCAGTCCTCCTCGGCAACGCTCGGTATTACGATTGGCTTAGCGTCGATCGGCGTAATCCCCTTCGAGACAGCAGCCGCACTCGTTTTGGGGGAGAACGTCGGCACTACCATTACTGCTTGGCTGGCGTCGATTGGTGCGACGACTAACGCTCGCCGAGCAGCCTACTTTCATGTGCTGTTTAATCTACTCGGTGTCGCTTGGATCACAGCTGTTTTTCACGGCTACATCGGGTTGATCGATCAGCTCCTGGACCTCGGCTTCGTCCGCTGGCTAGCAGGTGTCGACGCCGAAGTTGGCGCAGCGGTCGGCGTAACGGTAAAGATCGCCACGGTCCACACCTGTTTTAACGTAGCCAACACCCTGCTCTTTTTGCCGTTTGCCGGTATTCTCGGCTCGCTGCTAGAGCGCTTTGTGCCACAAAAAGAAGGCCGGGAAAAACCGCATCTGACGAGCCTCGATATTCGCATGCTCGAGACGCCGGTGATTGCCATCGACCAATCGCGGGTCGAAGTATTACGAATGGCCGACGGGTGCAACAAAATGATGGACTGGTTACCGGAGATCGTCTCGCGTGAAGAACCTGACCAAAAACTGGTCCAAAAGCTTTTTCATCGCGAAGAGGTGCTCGACACCGTTCAGGACGAAATCGTCGCGTTTCTGTCAGACATGCTTGCTGCGAATTTGCCACATGACGTGATCGACGAAGGTCGCCGCCAGCTGCGGATGGCCGACGAATACGAATCGATCAGCGATTACATTACTACAATCCTTAAATTCCACCTCAAACTCAACAATCAGGGGCACCAGTTCACTTCAGGGATGCGGCAACAATTGGCCGAGTTACACGTCATGGTGCGAGACTACCTGCGGATGGTCACGACGGGCTACGAAAAGCGAGCGCCCGAAGTGATTACCAAAGCCAATTCGGTCGGTTCAGAGATTAATCACCGTGTCCGCCAATTGCGCGATGAACACCTGCAACGCCTCACCGACAAGAAAGTGCAGCCTAACGTAAACGTGGCGTTTACCTCGACACTGAATTCCTATCGACGCGTCAGCGATCACACGCTGAATGTGGCGGAGTCGTTAGCCGGCGTGAAGTAAGTACTTACAATTTGCGCCACTTACCGCCAGCATAGCTGCATGTGGATCCGACATGCAATAAATGCTGGTCAGTCAAGGAATTCTCATTGATCGTCGCCGCCACCGCGCGACCTTGGGCGACGTGCTCCTTGATCTGACCCCTTATCGTAAACGACAAATGAGTAGTGGCGGCTTTATCCCTGCAGGCCATTATTGTTCGCCGGCTGTGTGGCAACTACACTCGCCACATTCACCGCCGCAAGCACATCCGCATCGGTCGTGTCCACAACATTTTCGAAACGTGCTGTTCTGAAATCCACACGGCAAAGAAGGATCGCGCATCGTTTGGTAATACCAGAGCATTGAGTAAACGTGATTGGAGACGCTCAAGTCAATTATGCCAATCATCGGGGAGTGCCCTTGCTCGATTTCATAGTTCCGGATCCCGCGATAGTTTGCCTTGCCGCCATATCCACTGATTCCCGGTACCCAGTAGTTCTCTACGCAGCAGGCATGCCGCTGCGCCCCTAATCGACAAAACAGTTCTTCGTGCAGCGATGTCGGAGGATCGAGCAGGGTCAACTGTGCCATCGGACCTCGGTCACTCAGGCAAACCGCTGCTTGAGTCGCAACGAGCGTCCCCAGACTATGACCGATAATCTGAGTGCAACGAGGATTCACACCCCGACTACGCAAAGCAGACGCGAGCATCTTGCCTTGGCAACGGCCGATGCGAAGCGGCTC
>Ga0310121_10003298_pt1 | contig 14788 bp, 11 predicted proteins | sample CB27_Tmax_986_MG_FD_203504 | JGI IMG/M metagenome (GOLD analysis project Ga0310121, IMG submission 203504) | Marine microbial communities from Western Arctic Ocean, Canada - CB27_Tmax_986 | ecosystem: Environmental > Aquatic > Marine > Oceanic | place: Canada: Western Arctic Ocean | collected...
AACGCATTACTGGTGACACCAACCAATGGCGTGGAATTATTGTGAATGCGGCAATGCTATGGGCCGGAATCGAATTGGTTATCATGAGCAAACGATTTCGTATGGCCGCCTACCTTTATGGGACAATCGGGGCCGTCACGGCGATCATTAACTTCCTGATGAACTTCAGTAAGCTTTTCGATTTTCGAGGGGGCGGCCCCCAGGGTAGCCTTATCTTGATGGCAGTGGTCCTTGCCATGGTGCTACCCCTGACGACCCTTATTATGGCTCGCAACGTTCTGCCGAGTGAAGTGGAAGCCCTGTGGGACGACTAGGGGTGTAGCCACCGTTTCATAGGAGCCAATTCAATCCCGCAGGTGGGTGCGGGTTTGAAATCGGATTCGGGTTTGGGCTTCTCGCCAGGCATCGTCCGATGGGGTAGGCTTAGGATCGAATCGATGCTGTTCGGGGGATGATATGCGATTCTTGATGGTGGTTTTGTGTTGCGCTGGCTTGGTGCTCTCCGCCTGTCAGGAGCCCAATCCTGCCAACTCTGACGACGAGGTGGACGGACAGAACCTGTCCGGCGTCGACCTCAACAACCAGGACCTCAGGAACGCAGATCTGGAGAACGCGGACCTGTCCCATGCAAATCTGCAAGGCACAAATCTGACCAACGCGAACCTGCAAGGCGCGAATCTGTACGACGCGGATCTGTCCAACGCGATCCTTGATGGTGCGGACTTGCGCTCTGCGGGTCTGTCCTACGCGCTGCTATGGTATACGAGCCTGAAAGGCGCGAATCTGGCGGGTGCAGACCTACGTTTCGCGGAGCTGGTCAACGCAAATCTGACCGACGCAGATCTGGCCGACACCTACGTTTGGGACGCGAATATGGATCAAGCGATCCTGACCAATGCGAACCTGACCAATGCAGACCTGTCCGGCGCAAACCTGAAAAACTCGGACCTACGGTTCGCGGACCTGCCCTACACGAACCTGACCGACGCGATTCTGATCGGTGCGAACCTGGAAGGTGCGAGCCTGAAAGCCGCATATATGAAGCGTGCGAATCTATCCAACGCATACCTTTTCAACGCAAACCTGACCTTCGGATACCTGGTTGACGCAATCCTGACCGACTCGAATCTGACCGACGTGATCTGGCAGGATACGACCTGCCCCGATGAGACCAATAGCGACAATAACGGCGACACCTGCTGTGGGCATCTCAACGACATGGAACCGTGGGCGGGTTGCGACTAGTGGAGTCGAATTCCGCCAGAACCGGGTGGTCGTCGAACCACTCTATTCTACGCCCTGGAAGCCACTTGTCTCTTGACCTTCAAGACAGGCTGGGATAGCACCGCTGCGGAACCTTTCTGGAGTCTGCTATGACCACCATGAAGCTGTATCAGTTCGAACTCTGCCCCTATTGCCATAAGGTAAAGGCCGGCCTGGATCTCAAAGGCATTCCCTACGAGAAGATCGAGGTCAATCCGATGAATAAGAAGGAACTGGCACATTTTGGCCCCACCCCCGACGGGAAAAAGAAGGTCCCGGTGTTGGAGTATGGCGATACGGTCCTGCGCGAATCCACCGACATTCTGCGCTGGCTCGATGAGATCAAACCGGAAGGCCGTACACTGATCACCGAAGACACGCGAGAGAAGGCCGAAGAGATCAACACCTGGGTCGATGACGATCTGACCCAGATCCTCCCCACCGTGCTCTACGGCAGCTGGTCACAGTCCATCAAAGCGGCCCGACTCACCGCCAGGACATCGAACTTCTCGCGCTTCGACAATCTCAAGATCAGCGTATTTGGCTCCGTGATCATGAAGATGATCGCCAAGCGTATCCTCAAGCGCCGGGGCAACGGAAAAACGGGTGAGCAGCTCCTCGCCACCGAGCTCGACAAGCTGGAGACATGGCTGGGAGATCAACCCTATCTCTGTGGCGACGACGTAACACTTGCAGATGCCTCCACCCATGGAGCCCTGTCCTGCGTCAAAGAGTTCCCGGCGTTTAAATACATCGAAGAACGGCCCCAGATCAAAGCCTGGTATGACCGGGTATCCGATCTACGCTCCCAGGTCTGAAATCCTGATCCGCGATCACTCGACGACGGTGCATAGACCGTCGACACAGTCGAGGGTCGTCAGTCCCAACTCGGGACGGCAATCGTAATCGCATGCGAGACCATCGTATTCGCTGCAATCGAGCAGCGCCTGGTAGGCCTCCGCACATTGGCTCTGCACGCCCGTACAATCGCCCCCACATAGGGAGCAACCAATGGTGATCGCAACGCAATCATCGACGCTGCCACAGCTCCTATGCTCGTCGGCAACCGCAACACTCTGGGATGATTCCAGGCCCGTGATCTGCGCCGGATCACAGGGCGAGGTGGGAGCGGTCGTATCCTCGGAGCTGTCCGTCGCCTCGATCGGATCTCCGCCCGTATCGCAGCCGCTAAGAGACCATCCGATAAGGACCATACAAAGATACCCGGTTACTACCCTTCGCATCGCTTCACTCCATAGAAAAGCCGGGGCTGGCAAGCTTCCCGCCTGTATCCAATACCCGAAGGTTTTTCGCTACCATCGTATACCATCCAAGCTTGGAACGGTCCTCCGGAAAGAGAACATTCATCACCGTATACGGCTGTACCAACAGCCCATTTCGGACGAGCTCCTCGGTGGGAGGAGTCTCGAAATTACGCATCCGGCCCTCGTAGACAAAGCCAACCTTCTCGTTCACCCTCCGGCTGGCCAGATTGGCCTCGTTATAGCCACATTGGATCCGATGACAGCCCAGATAATCAAAAGCCAGTACCAGTAGGCATTGGGTCCCCAGAGTGGCCAATCCACGGCCGGAGACTTCCGTGTGAATCCAGTAGCCGATCTCAAAGGCAAACCGACTCAATGTACGATGATGAAGCCCCAGTGTTCCGACAAAGGGGCCCCCGTCGGATTCGTACATATGAAAAAGCAGATCGCGGCCGTCTTTATAATCCTTTACCGCTTTTGTGATCCGTTTCTTCTGATGCTTTGCAGTAAGGGGAAGGTGGGACCACTGCATGAATTTTTGCAGATCCGTCAGACTCGCCTGGACCGCCTGATGGACCTCTGAAGCATCGGAGACACGCGCCGGTCGAAGGATAAGAGTACGGTCCTCCGCCTCATAACGAAGACTCGAAGGCATATGGTCGCGATCTACCGACATCTCACCAACTGTACGTTACCCAGCCTGGCTATTCCACCACCACGAGACCCTGCTGCTCAACAATGAAATCGAAGGCGAGATCGGTCAGGCTCTTATTGCCCACCTTACTCGACCAGGCACCATGCCCGGCATCCAGCGGATAGAGGATATAGGGGACACCGGTCTCTTCATACCGGGCTACCAGCTTCTCGGCCTCCATATAGGGTACAGCGTCGTCATGAATACCATGCATAATGGCAACCGGCGCATCCGTGGCGTCGTATCGGTCTACCCCATCACGGAGCTCCAACAATTCCATATGCGCCAGACCACCCCAGAGATCGATAACGGTGTGTATACGCGCGGACTGCTCAAGATTTGTCGTTGCGAGCGAAGGATCATCCTCCAACGAGAGCTCGTCACGATAATCCGGATCGTCTGTCACCCCGAGCATGATCGCCAGGAACGCGCCGGCCGATCCGCCCATGGCACTCAAATAATCCGGGTGAATGCCATATTCCTGGCCGTGGGCGCGGATCCACCGAACGGCCGCCTTTACGTCACGCGCCGACGTGTACATGGCCTTGACCTGGTCGTCGGTGGGTACCAGTCCTTCCGAGACGATTTGTTGGGGCCAATCCGCAGGGAGCGTTCCGTATTGATCAACCACTCGATAATCAACGGAGAAACAAACCCAACCACGAGACGTGAAATATTCCGCGAAGTTCATCAATTGCCCCTGGGTCTTGCTACCACCAACAAAACCACCACCGTGAATGATGACCAGGACCGGACGAGCTGCTTCCGGTGCTCCGCCGGGCTCATAAACATCGAGTTTAAGGTCCACCATCTCGGTCGGCTGCCCGTGCCAGTCGTCGTGAGCCTGGCCCTGGGCATAGATCACATCATCGGTCCGCTCGACAGGATATATGCCGGTTTTGTACACAGTAGCCACGGGCTGAGACGGTGGGGAGAGATCCGCCGCGCTATCGGGTTCGAGGGTCGTATCCGCGGCCGTATCCATGGCCGTATCGGCGTCTTCCGCGCTGTCGGTAGCGGTCTGCGTATCCACGCCCTCATCGGTGCCTACATCGGTCGCCACATCGGTCGCCACATCGGTCGCGGGCTCCGAGCCGCCTCCACCGCAGGCCCCACAAACAAATGCCACCAGACAAAGCAGCCATCGAACTCTACCCATATATGCCTCCCACAAGGAATCGTAGTCCATGGTAGCGTTCGACGGCCATCGCGTCGAGCCTCCATGCCAGCATGGAGACACGACAATTCTATGCTATGGTCGGAAAATGCAGGAGATGACGTTTGCTACTTTCCGCACCAAAACAGTCCGAACCAACCCTCGGTAAGCCCGGCTTCTCCATCCTCTGGACCGTCCTCTTCAGCCTGGTTCTGGTCGGATTGTCACCCCTCGCACCATCCTTTGCGAAAGAGACGAATCCCAAAGGGGTATGGGCCCAGTGGCGAGGTCCTTTTGGCACGGGCTTCTCGCCCAATGCGCATCCCCCCACCCATTGGAGTGAAACGAAGAACGTCCGCTGGAAAACGGCCATACCCGGTCGCGGACTCTCTACGCCCATCATCTGGAAGGATCGAATCGTCGTAACCACTGCCATTGCCGTAGGGACGAAACAAGCCCAGAAGGGCGGTCACTCCCACGGAGCCCACGACAATATGCCGGCCATACGGCGGCACCGATTTGTCGTCCTGGCCGTCAACCGGAAAGACGGCCGGATCCTCTGGCAAACCCAGGTTCGTGAAGAACAACCCCACGAAAGCACCCACGTCACCGGCAGCTGGGCCTCGGCCTCGCCGGTCACCGACGGAGAGCGCATCTACGCATTCTTCGGCTCCTACGGTCTGTATTGTCTCAACATGGACGGCAAGGTCCTCTGGTCCCACGATCTTGGCGAGATGAAGGTCAAACACGGGCATGGCGAGGGCAGCTCACCGGTGCTCTACGGTGGCATTCTGGTGGTGAATTGGGATCACGAGGGCAAATCCTTCGTGGTGGCCTACGATAAAGTCACGGGCAAGGAGCGCTGGCGACGCCCACGAAACGAGATCACCTCCTGGTCAACGCCCATCGTGATACGATTCCGCGACAAAGCACAGGTCATCGTCAGCGCCACAGAACGTGTGCGGGGCTACGATCTGGAGACCGGTGCAGAGATCTGGTCCTGCGGCGGCCTGTCCCATAATGTAGTCGCCTCTCCCGTCAGCGCAGACGGCTTTGTATACGTAACCAGCAGTTATGAGAAACGAGCCATGATGGCCATTCGTCTGGACAAGGCCAAGGGGGACGTCACGGGAACCGATGCGGTGGTATGGCGCCGCTTCCACGACACTCCCTATGTGCCCTCCCCCCTGCTCTATGGCGATCATCTCTGTTTCAACCGCCATCTCTCCGGCATGCTGACCTGCGTCGATGCCCAAACCGGGACACCCCATTTTGGCCCGGTCAAGCTACCTGGGATCCGACGGCTATACGCCTCTCCGGTGGGGGCCGCCGGCCGGATCTATATCGTTGGACGCCAGGGAGGAGCGGTGGTTCTCGAAAAAGGAAAACAGTTCAAAGTCCTGGCACGAAACAAACTCGATGACATCTTCTCGGCCTCGCCGGCGGTGGCCAACAACGAACTCTATCTACGGGGCGAACAATATCTCTATTGTATCGCCGATGGCGCCGCGAACTGACCACCGGGATTGACCAACCGGTGTATGCCCCGTACCTTGGCAGGGCATGGGTGAAGCCGACCAGAAACCGAAGAACAAAGTACGACTAGACAGATCGGTGTTCTGGATATCACTTATTGTTCTCATATTGGTCTCCAGCTTGCTTCTTCTAAATCCGAAGAGCAGCCTGTCGACGCTCGAAAATATGCGCCAATTCATGACCCACGACCTGGGTTGGCTCTTTCTGGGCTTTGTCTTTGGCGGCCTAGGTTGGCTGATCTGGCTGGCCCTGTCGCGACATGGCGCTGTCTGTTTCGGAGACCTCGACGAGGGTCCCGCCTACTCCAATATCTCCTGGTTTGGAATGCTCTTCTGTGCCGGAATCGGGAGCAACCTCCTCTACTTCGGCACAACCGAGTGGATTGGATATTCCTTGGACCCGTCGCCTCTGTCCGGGGCCAGTCCGGGATCGCCCGAGGCGGCAGATTGGGCTGGGGCGTATAGCTTCTTTCATTGGGGCATCGCGGCCTGGGCAACCTACGCAATCGCCACCCTACCCATCGCCTATATACTTCACATACGGCGTAGTAATACGCTTCGGATCAGCACAGCCTGTGATGCGGTCCTGGGTAAACACGCAAAGGGCCCTCTCGGCAAGTGCATCGACATTCTGTTCATCTTCGGTCTGGTCGGTGGGGTGGCCACATCGCTCGGCATCGGGATCCCCATGATTTCCGCGGTGGCCAGCGATATCTTTGGTGTCGAGCGTGGATTGGCCTTGGACACAGCAATACTCATCGGCCTGACGATCATGTTCAGCATAAGTGTGAGCGCTGGGCTGGACAAAGGAATCAAACGGCTCAGTGACATCAACGTAGGCCTGGCGATTGTTCTGCTGGCCTTCCTGCTATTCTCGGGACCCACATCTTTCATCATCAATCAAGCCTTCGACAGCCTTGGGGTCATGTTCCAGAACTTCTTGGAATTGAGTCTATATACCGGGGCCGGCGATTCCAGTTCTTTTGCCCAGGATAATACGATCTTCTTCTGGGCCTGGTGGCTGGCATGGGCCCCCTTCATGGGACTGTTCATTGCTCGGATTTCCAAAGGACGCACCATCCGCCAGGTGGTGTTTGGAGTCGTGGGTGGAGGCAGCCTGGGTTGCTGGGTCGGCTTTGCCATTCTGGGTCATAGCACCATGCATCTGTTGCAGAGCGAACACCCTGAAATAAGCACGCTCGTCCAGCAGGCCAAGGAGACCAATACAGGAGTGGATGCCCCGCAGATCATGGTAGAGCTGTTACACGCGCAGCCCTTCGCTATTGTGGTGTCCATCGTCTTCTTCATGTTGAGCTTCATCTTTGTGGCCACATCTCTGGATTCCGCGGCCTTTACCATCGCCGCGACGGCCTCGAAGGATCTGCCGCCGGAGGGACAACCACCACGCTGGCACCGCCTGGTATGGGCCTTTGTTCTCGGCGGCACAGCCCTCAGCCTGATGATCCTGGGCGGACTAGAAGTACTACGGGCCGCATCCGTGGTCGTCGGTCTCCCCCTGGTCTTCGTGGTGGCGATCATGATGTGGTCCTTGATGCGAAACCTCAACAAGACCGGTCCAGGAGCACCTCCAGGGTGAGCTTCGGGCAGCCCTTCGATGGGCGGAGCCATACACTCACGGAACGAAATGCTCAACTGTCTCCGCAAGTAGGTTATTGCCATTGCCGACGGGAGAGATCCCGCGAATACGGATTCTCTTTCCGTGGTGCTCGTCGACCTCTTCCAATGTCAGAGGAATGCGGAAGCGGTGGTTACCCTCCTGGGTATCGCAGGCATCGTACACTCCCTGGCTGTTGGGCGTATCGGCCAAAACAGCCTTCAGGAATGTGCTGGAGCCGGCGGGGCCGACAAAGACCTTCACATCGATAGAGCCGCCCCAACCCGGATAACAGGCCCAACCGGTAATCACATACTCGTCTCCAGACGGTAAAACACCCCCTATACGGCCCTTTACCTGCTGTTCGGGATCGGGCTCCGAGCTGGGACCGCAATCCGGTACACAGCTGCCGGAAAATTCATCGCCATTACAAGCGCCATCGCCACATATGGCGCCACAATCATCAACACAACTAACGCTGGATTCGTTGCCATTACAAACGTCATCTCCACATAGGCTACCGCAATCTTCGACACAGGTGACGGTGGATTCATCGCCAGTACAGGCCGCATCACCACAGAGAGAGCCGCTATTGATGGGTGCGCAGAGCCCTTCGGCACTACAGAGCTCGTCGGCAATACAGCTACCGCAGCTTCCATAACAGCCGTCAAAGCCACAGGATTTACCGAGGCAGTTCGGTATACACGGTAGTTCTTCTGGTATCCCGGGATCGTCACCCGTCGATGTTGTATCGCTACCCGTCGACGTTGTATCAATACCCGTCGAAATGGGATCCACGACTGTAGAGTCGTCGCTGGTGTCCAGGCGGGATACAGATCCGTTATTACTGTTGGTGACGTTGGAGGGAGGAAAGACGTCGGTACATCCCCCGAGGCCAGCAAATACCCATAGGATTCCCAACGTTCCGATTATGATGCGATGTAATGCATTCATGAAGTGCCCAGCCCGTCATTGTTCCATCGATAGCCGTTCTCAAATGGGGCTCGTACGCCCCGCCCACAACTTGAAGTTGCAAATCTCAGGCCATTTGACGGTTGGGAGCCCGATCAGGGCCAGACCAACGGAACAAGATTCGTACGCTCAGCGACGGTCATCTGTCCCATTCGGGCGGGGGCCGATACCATGAAGTAGTAGGTCTGGCCGGAGGTAGGCGTCCAACCAGAGGCAGCATCGAAGGGGGACTGCTTGATGTGATCACCGGCCACCGACGCCTTGTTCTTGCATGTCTGCCCGGGTCGTAACCACTCCCAGGTAGCGCCGTACCATTGTCCGTTCTGGTGAATGAAGATCCAGGGATTTCCGACGATCTCGGTGTCATCCGCACCGATGGTGGCAATGGGCCAGACATTTTTCTTGTCGTATTCGAGACAGATCTGCCCGCCGTTGATCGACACCGAAGATAGATTCGAGGTAACCGGCCAACCACTGACATTGGTATGTAGCCAGATCACAGAATTAAGATCCGGAGCACCGGCCGGGGGGTTGGTATTATCGGCTACACATTGGTGCTGAACGCACGATGTGCCCGATGCGCAGGGGCAATCGCCCGGGCAGGTACCGCAATCTTCTATTCCTGGCGCACAAGACTGGTCGCCACAAACAGCCTGGCCCGGAGGCCCATTATCCCCGGGCACGAAATGATCTCCCGAATTGCCCAGAAGATTGTTGTTGTTTCCAACCGGAGAGACCCCATAGATGGCGATGGGTTTGCCCTGGTGTTCCTGCACCTCGGCCGCGGTCAGTGGAATATTGTAACGGTGATTGCCCGCGTTATTGGCGCACGCCGCGTACACGGCCTGCTCGTTGGGTTGGTCGGTCGTCGCCCCCTTGAGAAACGTACCGGCGCCAACCGGCCCCACATAAACATCGACATCGATGGACCCGTCCCAGCCCGGATGGCAGGCCCAGCCGGTGATCGCATATTGGTCGCCGTCCGGTATGACGGAATCGATATAGCCGATCAGCTCATTCGCCGGGTCCGGCGAACCGACAGCACCACAATCGGCACCACAGCTGTTGGCTGACTCATTTCCATTACAAACGCCATCTCCGCAGAGGGTCCCACAATCGCCGACACAGTCGGTGCTGGATTCATTGCCGTTGCAGGCTCCGTCTCCACAAATGGCGCCGCAATCGTCTGCACAACTAACGCTGGACTCGTTGCCATTACAAACGCCATCTCCACATAGAGTGCCGCAATCTTCTACACAGTTAACGCTGGATTCATCGCCAGCACAGGCCCCGTCACCACAAAGAGGGCCGCTGTTTATGGGTGAGCATAGCCCCTCGCCGCTACAGAGTTCGTCGGCATTGCAGCTACCACAGCTTCCGAAACAGCCATCAAAGCCACATTCTCTGGCACCACAGTCCGGCGTACAGGGAAGCTCTTCAGGACTGCCGGTATCCACCGTAGAATTAGAATCAGTCTCTACGCCGTTGCTTGCGTCATCACCCAGATCGGAACGGGACACCGACGTCGGGAATCCCCCTTCGGACGGGTCCGGACAACCGCTAAGTACAACGATAAATCCAATGACCGCCAACTTCCAGATAGAAACTGTTCCAGACCGATGCATGACACTCCCAGGTTCGACATTTTATGAGCGAAATGGGGTTGGTACGCCCCATCCGGATCCATAATGTGCAAAACCCAGGCCATATTCGGACTCGAAACCAATACCGCTGGAGCCCGAATTTGCTGGCAATGCCTGAGCGTTTGGATAGATTGTCCGAGTTCACGAACCGATGCACACCAATGAGGTCCGTATGAAGAGTCCGTTGCAACTATCACGAATCCTGGTTTTGGCGATCGCCTATCTGGGCCTGTCCACCGCCTGTAGCGATGTCGTCACAACGACCCCGGTGGATACGAGCACCGATACGGGATCGGAGACCACCACAAATGATGCGACGGTCGATGCATCGCCTGGCGACGTCGGAACCGATAGCGGGACGCAGGACGCGGGTAGCGAGACCACGACCGAGGATGTCGCGACAGATACAGGGAACAACACCGGATCGGATACAGGGAACAACACCGGATCGGATACAGGCGGGGAGGACACCTCGGAACCCGAGCCGGAAACCAATCCCTTCGCCGGTAGTTTCGATGCCGTATACGATAGGACGGAGGTGTTTGGCCTCGAACTCCCCCATATTGGGACCGAGAACGCTACGATTCGCGATCTGGCTGTCATGGACGGTGAGCTTTACACGATTGCGAGCGCGAGTAGTCCAGATCCAGAAGTCGGGTCGGTTTGGGGTCTGGCGAAACTGGCGCCAGTCGGTGAATCAAATCTGACTTTTCAAGAGATGTGGGTTGCGCCCCGTGGGATGTTATTCTTGTCTGCGGTTGGCAACAGTTTCGCAGCCATTACAATATGCCCTCCGGCGGACCCGGACGCGTTCACTATTCTCGAGTTTTGCCTCAGCCATTTCACAATGGATGGCAACGACATATCGCCTCCAGTCCTAGTCGAAAAAATTGGGTTCATGACCGGCATTGGCACAACCACATACGTCGCCGGAGCGGAAGGCCAGAACTGCACGGACGGTGAAGGCTGCGAGTCGTATTGCCTGAGCGTCCTGGGGAAAAATATGGAATCGGGAGCGCAACTCACCTTTCCGGGAACGGATACGGACTGTTGGGACCACTCAATCTTCCGAATGATAGCCTCCGCAGACAATACCCTTATAATCGGTTCCCTCTCATGCAAGATAGACGATGTAGCGGGCCCCTATGAGGACTGTCACGACAATCAGGAGGGGCTGAAACAACTGATCCTTACCAGCTACGATTCGGTCTCCGGCGTATACGGCGATTGGGATATGATTCTCCTACCCAATTGGGTGGAAGATCCAAAGGGTATGGCCTATTTCAATGGTCAATTGGTGCTCATTGATCCTGCCGCCGGATCGGTGCATTTCTTCAACGTACACGGTTCTGAGTAGGTAGCACCCCTAGGGCCCCAACGGGAATGGCTGGCCGGTCGAATACTTGAAGAAGACCGGATCACCAGCGTTCAAGACCTTCTCAAAGATCACCAGACCATTACCGATTGGTTGCAGAGATTGGGTGAACTGATTACCGGTCGTATGGTCGAGCAGCAATAGTTGCGAGGTATCCAGGTTCGCCGGTGCGCCGGAGAAATCAAAGGTCACCCGCACAGTGCTCGTCTTCAGATTGTCGATGGGAAACTGCGCATTCTTATGTTGCTGATTCTGGATCATCACATAGATCTCGCCGTCGGCGTCGGCAAAAAAACCGACCGCCAGATCACGAATATTGAACAGGCTATTTTCAACCGCCTCGATATTCGTGATGTAGCTATCGCCACCCGCTCCGGGGGACCAGGATTCCAGCCCATCGGGTAGATAGATGGTCTGGCCCGGCACATAGCGGATATCGGTGCTGGTCATCTGGGTAATCGCCCGGCCCAGGTTCCGCATTTCCAGGTTGAGCTGGGCGATAATATGCCAGACTTCCAACCGGGTCTGGTCAAAACCGCCCTGGGCGTCGTACAGGTCCGACGCCACCAGATGGGGTGCCTTCGCCTGGTATACGAACCAGGTATGTCCGGTATAGCCGTAGACCAGCCCGATAAACGCGGTCCACCGATAATCGGTCGCGTGTAGATTATTGGAGTCGCCCACGTCGTGATAGGACTTAAGATAGCGCCAATAGGGACGGTTCCAGGTGAGCCCCGCGTTGCGGATCAACGCCATGGTCTCGTGCTCCTTGTAGCCCATCGAGTAGCGATCATAGGAATAGATATCCGCATCCATCTGGGATCCGAAATAGTCGAGCATCTCCTCGATCTCCTCGGCCCAGAAGCTGAAGTTGATAATGATAAGCGCGTCGGGATCTGCGGCCCGTACCGCATCGACCCCGACTTCCATCTCCTGCAATTCTTCCATTCCATTGCCGTTCAGACCAGGCTCATCGCCGACCTGGTAACCGATACGACCGGGGTAATCCGGCGGTAACCCGCCAATAACCTCATTATTCAGTGCCGTTCCATTATCTTTGACCCAACTGAGCCAGCGGGCGTCTGGATGATTGGCGGCCTGCCAGCCGGGCAACGCAGCGGTGATCCCATCGTTCCAGAAGTGTGCAGCCGTGGCATGGAACTCGTCGTAATACTGGTTGACCACCGCCGTGCTGGGTTCGCCCGTCGAAACGGATAGACCGCTGATAAACATGGCGTTATTTCGTACCCAGGCCACGCCCCGTGGGAGGGTCGAAGGATCGGTTCCGGGCGGATTGTTGGTTCCCTCCGGCGGATAGACAAGCCACTGGCCGTTCTGGCTGTGCTCGGCGAAGGTATGTACGGTGGTAAAGTCACCACCCGAGCCCGCGAACTGAAGCGTATGAAGGGTCAATCCAGGTGGGTTCTGTACCACCCGCAGCCGTATCTCGGTGACATCGATCTCAATACCCAGATCCACGGTTAAGGTCGCCGGCGGAAAGTCGCCCGAGTTCCAACTCGTGCCCATATCTCCATCGACGGCCATAGCACCCGTGGAACCTTCCCCTGCGCTAGAGACCGTAACCGTTGTATTGAGAGCAAGATTGGTGGGCTCGTCGCCACTTCCCCCAACCACTCCATGCACCTCGATCTCACTCCAGGCCACCCAGGACGGCGATTGTGTCGTATTCACTCGTACATAACGCACATCCTCTGCGACAAATACCACGGCCGGAGGATCATCCGGTGGGTCCACAACCGGCAGCCCACATTCGCAATACTCCGACGTATAGCCAGTCTGCTCCGCACAGCCGAAGTCGGTTGCGACGTCCTTTTCACAGCCAGGAAGATTATCGTAGCTCGCAACACACTCCAATCCAGCAGCCGCACAAAAGGCCGCACAACCCGCCTGGTCCTCAAAGATCCCGGCACAGAAATCGGGCCCACTCTCGCAGACCGACCAGGCCGGATTCGCCGCCTCGATCAAGACACAGGCCGGGTTCCCATCAGTATTGGATTGGATGGGCTCGCATTGCCCATCGTCGCTACATAGATAGTCGGCTGGACAACTGCCACAGCTGCCCTCGCAACCATCAAAGCCACATTGCTTTGTGTCACAGTTGGGCACACATACGGTATCGTCGCCCGGCGTCGTATCGACCGGTGGATTCGTATCGCCCGGCGTCGTATCGACCGGTGGATTCGTATCGCCCGGCGTCGTATCGACCGGCGGATTTGTATCGGCGGTCTGGATATCATTGGTCGTCTGGGTGTCGTCGGTCGTTTGACTATCATCGGGGTTGGTCCCGAAATCATAAAATGCGACCGCATCACCCGTCCCAGTGTCCACACCCGTATTGATATGGACTTCCGAACAGGCTGTAATCCCCAGGAAACAAAACAGAATCAGACAAGACAATAGCTTCCAATCAAACATGAATGGCCCTCCAACCACACCCGAGGCGAGCAGGCCCCAACAGGCAGCAGCGAGAGCAAGAAATGGGCCAATTTACAGGGGTTTTGCAAGAAGTTTTTTGCCCAAACCCACCCGGAAGAAGCCTTCCGGGCCGGGTCGGACAGATTGCTTCCAAGCAGGCCTTGCGCTACCATGACACGAAATGTGGCCAATAGTGCCGCATAGCTTCATTTCGTGAGGTAAGTCCGGTGCGTCTGAGCTGGGGTCTTCTTGGGTTGTTTTACTCCTTCCTTGTAGGAGTACATTCAGCATCGGCTGAGGTGATTTGCTGGGAAGAGATCAGTCCGGGTGTAGACTGGTGTGCGGAGACTCTGGCCCCGCCCGGATCTTCAAGCCCGGTCACGGTCCATTGGGCGGTGATCGATCTCACCGAGCCCTCCCTCCTGATACGAGTAACCCGTGAAGGCGAAGGGCTATCGACCACCACTGGCATTGCCGATCTTCTCAACACCTCGGTATCCATCAATGGCGATTGGCGGGACAACGTCATGGATCGTCCGCTGGGTTTGAGTGTCGGACACGGTTGGCACTGGACCGATACCCACGATTGGGACACCAGTATCAATCCGCCGGGTGATTGGAGCTTTCTGGCCTGTCGCGCGAATAAACAATGCCGCATGAACCCCGTGAACACCAAAGAAGAGTGGGTGATGTTTCGCGACCTGAACGTGATAGGCGGTAACGGCCAGCATCTGGTTATCGACGGCGCCCTTCAATCGCCCAACTACGATAGCAACCGCCGCCCCCGCTCCGCTGTCTGCATCAATGCCGACAGCACCGAGATGCGAACCTATG
>Ga0310121_10003299_pt1 | contig 14784 bp, 9 predicted proteins | sample CB27_Tmax_986_MG_FD_203504 | JGI IMG/M metagenome (GOLD analysis project Ga0310121, IMG submission 203504) | Marine microbial communities from Western Arctic Ocean, Canada - CB27_Tmax_986 | ecosystem: Environmental > Aquatic > Marine > Oceanic | place: Canada: Western Arctic Ocean | collected...
CCCCACTCTGGCCTGTCGTGGCCCTTCCCAGAGACCGCGCCGACCACGGAAATTGGGCGGGTTGTCGTTCAAACTCAAATAGGGGGCAACGGCATCGCGGCCCAATGTCTCAGTCTCGTCCAGCACATACGACGGTAAAAGTGAGCCAGGAACAGACAGCTCGTCGCCCTGAGTTTCCAGGGTCCAGATCACATCCTTGCTGCCGAAATCACTGGGAACCTCCACGGAGAACACACACCAGTGGTGTCGGTATGGTCTTGTCAGTTCCGGGGCAGGAACAGGATCGAAATGAGTGGGTTGGGCCCCGTCAAATTCAGCCGGCTCGATGCGGTTCGCGTCTCCCAGTGGAACTTCGACCTGCTCTTCGGTATTCATATTGAAGTAACCGAAGCAGAGGGTATAGCTGCCGTCGTCATTGGGAAACCAGCCTTCAAACAGGGGAATGACATGCTGCCCGTAAGGCCGCAAGGTAGCATCATTGAATGGATTGAGGCTGGTTGACTGGGCCGACACCAGTAACGCATTGCTCGCCCAACAGGCGAGCAACATGATTGCAGTGCTTTTGAGAAGACTACTCACGGCGGCCTAGTGCTCAGTTTGTGCGGTCAATCTGCCTCTTCGTTCAGCACTCAAGCGTTGGAACTGATCGTCTGTGAGATAGGTAATGCCTAACCAGGTGTGGGACATTTCATCCACGCCCCGTTGCCCGAACACCACCCATTGACGATGATCCGGGTTGTTGGGATTGTCAGCCGTGTTGTCCCAGGTGGAAGTGAGCATCAACATGGTTCCCTTGGGTAATAAGGGTGCCACGTCATCCTCGAATTCGTAGGCGATCTGCCAGGCATGATTATACTTGTCCACACGTGCCAGCATCTCCCTACGGCTATCGGGATAGACGGCTACCAAAGATTGGGCCTTGCCGCGCATATGCATGTGAGGCCGGAAGCTGGTAATTAGTGCCGGTCTATCCAGAACTCTGACACCTTGGTGTGATTTGATTGAATTCGGTGGTAAGACAATATCGCCTGCCCACAATCCTCCGGGACCTGTGTCGGCTGCGAAGAATTGTTCCCCTCTTGTACGGAATTCTGGCTTATAGCCCTTAGGGTAAAGCCATACAGCCGCCTCGGCTTGTTCGTTCGCGACTTCCTGATTAATGGGAAAGTAATGCAAGTTCCAGCGAATCGAACCCGTTGGATAAATTAACATGCCTGTACCATCATTGAATACGTCACCACTTTTACCAACGCCTTGTCGGCCGACTGGACCGGACGCTCTATCACCATGCTGATCGACTGACCGAAGTGTGGCGTGACCGTGGTGTAGAACTTTTACTCCCTGTGGATAGGAGCCTTTCAGTTCGGTTGCTCGCACGTATCGTGGTTGGTCAATCAGACCTTCGAACGGAGTGTCGCGCACCCACCACTGGTCCTGTGCATTCGCCGCGACAGTGTATGGTGGAGACTGAACCACGAAGTCTGGTTCTCCGAGTAGCGTCGATAATTGCCAAATACTTCCGTTGGGGAGTTCTGGAATGGGGGGCATGAGGTCAGGGTCACCCTGAGGAGCCCCCGTTTCTGCCCATGAAACAATATCTCCGATTTGCTGATCACTCAGGGATATATCATTTTTATAGGCTTGGATGCCGATAGTCTTGTCTAGATGCCAGGGTGGCATTTCCCCCATCTGCACCTTGTAACTGATCAGCGGTGCCCAAGGACGAACTTCTTCGTAGTTAAGCAATGACATCGGGCCAATCCCGTCAGGATTATGGCAGGAGGCACACTTTTCAAAAATTATGTTTGCAATATCTTTGGAGTAAGTAATTTTGTCGTCATGCGCTGCTTGAGCAATAGCACTTTCCAGCCCAGCTATCCCAATAACTAATATCAGAAGGTTTAGAGTTTTTGCCAGTAATCTTTTCATCAATGGCTTTTTCATGACTATCTGCTCCTCTAAGAGTAATCGTACAGCCAAACTCCCGATAAATATAATCCTAGCATAAGTTTCACGTGCCAAAATGTCCATATTATTAGGTTAATGCTGGGCTTTATTACCATAATTTGGGGCCCTGGAAATCACAGCCTATATAAACCTTAAATGCAAAATGTTAGGATTTGGATTGATGAATATGGTAATTCATAAGCAAACTTTTGGTTTTTTGTTTTCCCTGCTTTTCGCCTCGCTGGTCAGCATCAGTAATGCGGCGGAGAGGGAACCTATATTGGTTGCAGATCTGGGCCCTCAAATTGGTGACCAAATTCCTGAATTTCGTCTTCCTGATCAGAATGGTCAGACTCATTCCCTCGACTCCATTATGGGCCCGAACGGCGCGATGCTGCTATTTCATCGCTCGGCAGACTGGTGACCATACTGCAAAGCGCAACTCGTGGAGTTGCAAGAACGTATGGAGGAGCTAGTAAGCTCAGGTATTGGTTTTGCCGCAATAAGCTATGATTCAGTAGAAGTCCTGGCGGATTTCGCCCAGCGACGTGGAATCACTTTTCCGTTACTTTCCGATGATGATTCAGCGGTTATAACCGAGTTCGGAATCCTCAATACCGTGGCAGCGGAAGGGATCGGCCCGAATGCCGAAGATCCTGGAGTCCAGGCCGATGTTGCCAAATACGTATCCGTCTTTGGCCCCAGCCAGATGATCGTTGGTACACCATACCCTGGCACCTTTATGGTTGATAATCAGGGGCGGGTTACTTCGCGTTTCTTCGAAGAGTTCTATCGTGAACGCAACACAACGACCAATGTTATGTTGAAGCTGGGTGTTGGCGTGTCTCCTATCGAGGCTGTGGAGGGATCGACTGCTCACTTGAAGTTTAGCGCGTATCCTAGCAATTCATCGGTTACAGTAGGTACGCGTTTCTCGCTTGCTTTGGAAGTAGAGCCCGGGGAGAACATGCACGTATATGCACCAGGTGCAGATGATATGGGCTACCGGGTTATTGGCTTCAATTTGGCTCCAAATCCGTTAGCGCGTTACGAGCCAGTACAATACCCCGAGTCAGAAATCTACCACTTTGAACCACTAGATGAACACGTACCCGTTTATCAGGAACGATTCATGCTACTGCAAGAAATTGTAATGAGCGGGGACGCCGAAGCTGAATCCGCCATGGCAGAACTTGGTGCTTTGACGCTTTCCGGCACATTGGATTATCAGGCCTGCGATGACGCAATCTGCTTTCTTCCCCAGTCCATTCCTATTTCGTTCACATTAGACTTAACTATGCCTGATCGGCAGCGTGCACAACGATAATTCGCAGAACGCCAACCTTAACGCCATTCGCTCGCTAGTTCACTTGGATCAGACCGCAAGAAACGGATAAGATCTGCGTGAAATTGATCCGGTATTTCTATTTGTGGAGCGTGACCAATATCAGGATAAAGCAAGATCGTCGAGTTCTGTAATTGTTGATTGACATTATTTACAAGCGCTGGGAAATCCCGAGCTAGGCGATCGTCTTCACCGCCAATCACTAGTGCTTTACTGGCTATATGCTGCCAGTCATACACAACAGGGTCGTCGTATAGCATCTGGCCTTGAAGCCTTTTTACCCTGGCTAGCCGCGGCCACTCACTGCTCATGATCTGCCCGTACTGACGGCGTACAAATTCCAGTTGTGCTGGAGGCCATTTTGTTGGGAAATAGATTTGATGACTTCTCAGTATTGAGTTGTAACTGGAGTTGCCTACGCTTCCAGCCAAGGGGTCGCTCCAGGGTCGCCCTTGACGCTGGTCAGTAAGGCCAATCTGATTGACCATTACAACATGGGTAGTGATATCAGCGTATAACATTGCAAAGCGGCTAACGACCATACCACCCATTGAGTGTCCGACTATAGCTATCTCGTCGATTTCAAGTTCGTCAAGTAGAGCCTTCATATTTGCTGCGACGAAATTGAAGTTATAGGGAATGATCGGTTTGGAAGACTTTCCGTAACCGATGCGGTCAACTGCGAGTACGCGGAATCCTGCCTGCGCGAGCGCATTGATAGTTGGAGTGTAGGCCTCAGAGTAAAAATTCATACCGTGTTGCCAAAGTACTACTTGTCCATTAGCTCGACCGGTTGGTGGTACATCCATATATGCCATAAGCATGTCTTGGCCGAAGCGATTCAACTCAAGAAAATGAACCGGGTAGGGGTAAGTTATTTCCTCGAAGTTTATGGATATCGGCCCCCAATCTGCCGGTGGTTCAGAAGGTGGTTCTGCTGGCCAGGGTTCGTCTGCATTTGCCAGACTAGTAATACCAAGGAGCAATGAAAAAGTTGTGATTACTATCCGCTTTTTGCAATTCAACATAATTTAGATCCTGTCGGGTTTTACTCTTTTTAAGTGATTTTGGTTGAGGCTTTCATTTGCTCAGTTTGGCAGGGCAAATACGTAGAGGTTTGTGCCTCGGCTTGGCCGCAGTTCTGGAGTCAGGTTGACCTGACCACCGCCAGTGTTGACTGCTATGTATTGTATGCCATCCACCTCGAAAGTTATGGGGTAACCGCTAACGGACGAGCCAAGATTAATTTCCCATAGAATTTCTCCAGTCCGGTGATCAAAGGCTCGAAAACGCCCATTAGCATCACCGCCGAAAACAAGCCCGCCGCCCGTAGCGACAAGTGACATTGTGCCAGCGCGAGTTTCAAACAACCATTCCGTTCTTCCGGTCTCTGCCGATATGGCTCGGACGGTACCGAGGTTAGTTGTACCTGGCGTCACTTGATGGCGAGCAGCCAACTGATAGATGTCCAAACCTCCTTGGCCGCCTTCGGTTAGAGCGCGGGCTACCTCACTGTCAAAGTTACCAGTAGCGAGCATGGTGGCACAGGTGTTTCGAAGCGGGTAGTACATAGTGTTTGTAAGAGGGCTATAAGCGCCAGCTTCCCAGTCTTTGCCGCCGGTCCAAGTAGGACAAACGAAGACAATCTGTTCTGCCTCCCGGAAAATTATTTCTTGATTTTCGGTCACAGCTCCACTAGCTCCATCGATGTCTGTGATGACGTTTTGTTCGACAGTGGGAGTTGCCCACAAAAACTCACCGGTTTCACGATCCAAGGTATAAACAATACCGGTTTTCCCAGGTATACCAGTAATAACCTTGCGTGTTTCCCCAGAACGAAAGTTAGGATTAATCCAAGCTACAGAGTCAGGGTCGGGAGCTACGCGAGTTTCAACCAGCAATCTTTCAAACGGATGATCAAGATCCCAATGGTCATTCAAGTGCTGGTAGTACCAGCGGATCTCGCCGGTCTCCACTTCAAGTGCGAGAGTTGAGTTATGATATAAATGTCTGTTATCAGGACCACCCAGGTAAAACTTTGGCGCCGGAGAGGTGACCGACGTACCCATTATGATAAGTTTCAGCTCTGGATCGTAGCTGGGTACCATCCACGCACCGACATGATGGCGATCTTGAAATGGAACGTCACCCCAAGTTTCGTCTCCGGGCTCACCTGGAGCAGGAATGAGACGTCTCCGCCAGACTTCTTCTCCAGTGCTAGCATTGTGCGCCACCACTATGCAGGCCTGTGGTCCACCCCACGGGCGACAGCTGCGACCGGATACAGCCAGTCCATCAGCAATAATCGGCCCGGAACTATGGGTGGCAGAATTTACTTGGTAATCTAATATTTGAGTTTCCCACACGAGTTCACCATTGCGGGCGTTCAGTGCGAAGATATGGTTATCGTCACTGGTATTGATGATTTTGTCTTCGTAGATGGCAATATTGCGATTATTGCGTGCATTGCCGCCGACCATTTGGTAGAGGTCCTCGGGGATCGGGCGGCTGTATTCCCAAATGAAGTCACCGGTAACGGCATCAATGGCCTGTATGACGTCGTTTGCTTGGGGTACGTATAGCACTCCATCATATGCTAAAGGTGTGATTTCACCGGTCCCTACTGCTAAATCTCGAGTCCACACTAGGCGCAATCGGTTAACATTATCTTGGTTGATCTGGTCCAGCGGACTGTAGCCCCAGCTATCCAGCGTACGACGCCACATAAGCCAGTCGCCATCGTCCGGGTTTTGCAACATGGTATCGGTAACCGGTGTAAAGGGATCTTCAGGTTGAGCCTGAGCTGTGAAAATCAGGCAGCTCAGCAATAACAGAAGCGGGCTAATGCCGGGTTTGGGGCGAAGCTCGTTAAAGGGCAGGGTTAACATCTCAATACTCCCATCGAAGGTTATTATTTTATAAGCCTTTTCTTAAAGGGGCAGGTCTCTTTTTTAGTGAAAAAAATGGGGTGAGCTTTCGTTCACCCCATTTGGGTTTTTTCAAAATTGATGCGCTACCGGTTAATTGGTTTCTGCGGCTATTCGTTCATGGGCACGATGACCAGAAAGTATATTCGTCATGCCGTAGTTGCCTTCATGGCAGGCATACTCATAAATCTTGTCCGGTGATTTGTCAAAGATGATCTCGCGAGTATATGAGGCAGTGTACGATCCCGGATCATGAGAGGTAAATTGATACTGCATTGCATTCGGGCCAATTCGAGATAATCGTTCAATGTTTACCTTTTTTATAGTATCCGGTCCGGAACTGCTGGGTTCAGAGTAATTAGTTGTCTCAATAACAAGACTGTCACCCTCCCACCATCCGCGGGAATCGCCAAGCCAAAGTTTTATGTTTTCCGGAGCGTGCGGTTTCTCCACGATGGGGACAATGCGCACGTCGTGTGCCATTTCCTGGACGATGGCAACAGTTTTTTTGGACTGCACAATGTGCCAGTAGCTGTTGTATCCGGAAGAGAGGCGCGGTGCGCCAAAGGATAGGCAGCGTTCACCCAGTGGACGATCGGTCCAGCTATCGGCTGGGTGCAGACGACGACGTTCCACCTGCTCCCTAGCAGCTGCGATAGCCTGCTCAGTGCGAGACGGGTACTGACCGTTGGGTGGATCAACAATCTGAGAGGTTCGTCGGTGAATGGTACGACTCGCCATCCATTGGGAATCATAGTTCCCAGTGGAGGGGTCATAGGAATTAATCTCGCCGCTGAAAGCCGCCTGCAGGACACCTTCACCGAAAAGGGCATCTGCCCCAGCCGCTTCAATTTCAGCAATACGTTGGTTAAGGAATTCGACATCTTCATCGGTCAGAAATTTCTTATCGCCAAACAATTCTGGGCGTTCCACCGGTGTAATGGTGTTGTTTTCCCAGACACCTTGAAGGTCAGGATGGCCATCAACGGTTCGTGGTAGTTCCCAGTTTCCATCCGATTGTGCTAGTGCATGCCCGGTAATTAATACCAAGGCTAGCGGCACAAATGTTTTCAGTATTGTTTTCATGATGAGTTCCTGTTTGAACAATGTCATGAGTGTAAACGGTTTTCAGTTTGGCATTTGTTACTAATTATAACGGCAATCTGCCAGTAGAATCCCCTAGTGAATCAATGGGTATATTTATCTTGTCCAACAGACTCAGGTGTAAATTGGTCAGTGGTGTATTTTCTGGGTATTGCATGTGATACCCCCCTTTGCCTACGGCACTACCAGCTAAAAGAATTGGTAGGCCGCGAGAATAGTGTGAGTTACTGTCCGCCATGCCTGCACCATATATGATGGTTGAATTATCCAACAATGAATCGTTACCATCCGACGTTGAACGCATGCGCTCGAGAAACTCGGCAAAGATGGTAACGTGGTACTGATTAATCTTTAGTAGTTTCTCCAGTCGCACTGGATCGCGGGCGTGATGAGAAATAGGGTGGTGAGCGTCAGGCACGCCAATTTCGGCATAGGTGCGGCCGGTGATCTCTCGGCCCATCATGAAGGTTACTACCCGGGTCATGTCAGTTTCAAATGCGAGTGCCATCATGTCAAACATTAGCCTGGCATGCTCGCCGAAGGTGTCGGGGATGCCGGCAGGCTGATCAATAACAGGCAATTCACGGCCACTCTGGGCTTCAGCCATCTGGATGCGGCGCTCTACATCGCGCACAGCTTCCAAGTATTGGTTCAGCTTAGTTTGGTCACCTGTTCCCAGCTGCTTTGAAAGCGCTTGGGCTCGCTCGGAGACTGAATCTAGCAGGCTAGCATCTTTGCTAAGACGAGCTTTTCGTAGCTCTGGATCGGTAGTGCCAGTGTCACCAAAAAGTCGCTCAAAGACTGATCGGGGGTTATTTTCCATAGGTAATGGTGTTGTCTCGTTTGCCCAGGAAATAGTGTTGGTATAGGCACAGCTGAAACCTTCGTCACAAGAGCCGGCGAAATCACGACCATCAATGGCTAACTCTAGGGTGGCCAGCTGAGTCTCACGGCCAAGTATTTTACCGGCAATTTGGTCCATTGAGATACTAGCCCGTAGGTTAGAACCATTATCTCGCTGGGAGGCAACGCCGGTCAGAAAACGCGTTGACGCGCGTGCATGAGGGCCTTCTCCATCAACGCCATGCAGTCCTGTGAGTACGCGAATACTATCGCGAAATGGCTCCATTGGCTTAAGGATGGACGGAAACTGAAAACCACTGCCGACAGTAGGGGGTGTCCAATGATCCATGCGCATACCGTTTGGCACATACACTATGCCGAGACGTTTGGTGGGAGTTGGTGGACTCGCCAGTGCCGGTATCATGGAATCGAGCATTGGCAGCGCTAGTGTGGCGCCGAGGCCACGTAGCACGGTGCGGCGTGGTATTGCTTTCCTGGTAATAATCATGATTCTGATCTCCGTTTACGGAACGGGGCACTTTGTACGATACCCACGATGATAGACGACCAGCTGTGATTCTCCAATGCTGCATTGCGAACTATTGACCGAATTGTTGGCTTGTCAAAGTACTCCGGTGGCCGACCCATAGCATAGGCAAGAAGTTTCTCTGTCACTGTGCCGATGAATTCGTCACTCCGCTCCAATAATAGCTCACGCAGGCCCTGCAGCCCATAAAATTGGGAACCATTGGGTAGTTGGCCTGAAGCATCGATGGGCAAACCAGCTTCTCCTGTGATGCGCCAACGGCCAATTGCATCGTAGTTCTCGAGAGCTAATCCTAGCGGGTCCATAGGTGCGTGGCAGCCTGAGCAAGCCGGATCAGCTCGGTGTTGCAGCATTCGATCGCGTATGTTGGCCGGCTGACCATCAGAGCCACTCTCTGGCAAATCCGCCACATCAGGTGGAGGAGCAGGTGGTGGTGTGCCCAATATATTGGTCAATATCCATTTCCCTCTTAGCACTGGTGAGGTGCGATTGGCATAAGAAGTAGCGGTTAAAAGGCTTCCCTGTCCTAGAATGCCACCGCGCTGTTCGGCGATTTCGCCGTCCAGATAGATACGGCGGAAATGGCTGCCGTATACATTGGGGATACCATAGTGCTTTGCCAGTCTTTCATTCATATATGTATAACCGCTACCTAGCAGATCTAGCACGCTACGATTCTCCCGGATCAGGCTTTCGAAAAATAGCTCGCTTTCTTGGCGAAAGGCATCACGTAGATTTTCATCGAACTCGGGAAATTCAACCGCGTCTGGCACTAGGCTTGGCAGGTTTCTCAGGTACAGCCACTGGCTGGCAAAATTCTGGACCAAGGCTTTTGAGCGAGGGTCCGCCAGCATGCGTCTGGTTTGTTGTTCTAGAACCTGGGGATTCTGCAAAGTACCGGTTGACGCCGCATTTAGTAATTCGGCGTCGGGAATGCTACTCCACAAAAAGAAGGAAAGGCGTGAAGCTAGTTCTATACCGGTCAGCTCGTAATCCGAGCCTGGTTCAACATTCGCTGGATCACGTTCTATACGAAACAGGAAATCTGGAGAGATCAATAATCTTTCGAGCGCGAGCTGAATCCCGCTATCGAAATTGCCATCGGATAGACCTGCTTGGTAAAAACCCATTAGCATGTTCACCTCGGCTTCATCTACTGGGCGCCGGTAGGCACGCTGAGCTAGAGATGCCAGTATGTCGTAGGCACATGCTTCTTGAGCTCTTACTGAATCAATCGAAGGCTGGCAAATGAAAATAGCTCGACGGCTTGGTGTGTCCATTGCTCGTGTGCTCTCGTAAGGCCCAGTAAGCTCGATCTGTTCTACTGCTGCGTCACCATCACGCATTTCGTTGACCGCCGCTGCGAATACGCTCTGAGGAGGTTGAAGCACGCCTTCCGGTTCAGTGAATTTACGAACGAAAGAGACACCCACCACGTGAGGCCCCGCCGTGGCCGAGAATCGTACGCGAAGATTCGAATCGGCGAATAGCATATATTCTTCCCATTCCGAGTCCCCGAACTGGTTGCCGGCATAACTAGCAGGAGCCTGTAAAACATCCGGTTCCTCGCCACCGAAATTAAACGTTTGCACTAACTTTCCGTCAAGTCGTACCTCGAGCTCATGTTGCGAGCCGAGGCCGCGCACATAATTCACGTAGTTGCGGTGCAGCGTGATTGTGAGATCATAATTGCCATCGGCTGGAAAGTAGTGCTGGGCGGCTATGCCGCCTCTGGAACCAAATGGTAAATCTTCGCTCATGCGATCGGTCTGGCTGAGAAGTATGGGCGTATTATAACTTTCTGCAATAGGTCCCAGAGGCGCCTCACCTACCGCTAGCCGAGCGGTCTTGCGAGCTGCTGACAGGTAGCTTTCCATCAAAGCTGGCGATACATTCAGTACATTCGTCATATTGTCGAAACCATATGCATCGATGTCGTCCGCCGGCAATAGCCCCTCAATATTAACCTCAAGGGAAAGCAGGTCACGCACTGAGTTGGCATACTCTGACCGGTTCAGCCGATGAAAAGTATCTGTGCGTCCTGGGTTCGGACTAGCAGCAGCCAGGCTATCTATTTCGGTTTCGAGCCAGTCGACTAGGGTGGCATAGGTTTTTCTGTCAGGACGAGGCATGCCTTCAGGAGGCATTCTCCCGGAACGAAGTTGAGCTAACAGGCGTTCCGGTGTGTCGCCATGCCCTCTTATCTGAGTAAAATCGGTTGTTTGGAACGAAAGATTCCCCGACTGAAGCGTGTCGTTATGGCATGCGATGCAGTATTGCTGCACAGTCGCCTGCAGGAGTTCTCCACTCTGTTGCAAAGACTGAGAGTGTATCGGGTTGGATAAGGAGAGTAGAGACAAGAAAACGAGCAACAGCCTTATGCATCGACCGAAGTGTTGCAGGAATAGCAATGCCATATGCCAAGTCCTTATTGGGTTTTTAAATTGCTCTAATTTAAATATCGGCTTCATCCGCGTCGCAGCAAGTAAATCGAGGGTGCCATGACCCTTATTTTGTGTCAAATAGACTGTCAAACAGTAAAAGAATAGCTTAGCATTTAAAGCTATGGACCAGAATCGCATTCTCATAATTTTTCTGCGGCTATCCTTGATAGCGGTTTATTGCTTGCCAGTTGCAGCCCTCGCCCAGGCTACCCCCGCTATCATCGATGCGCTCAAGACGGGTGACATAACAGCTGCTCGTACATTGGTGACGTTGGGAACTGATGTTAACTCACCACAGGGTGATGGAGCCACTGCACTACACTGGGCTGTGCATAGAGATGACCAAGAGGGGGCCCGCCTGCTGATCGACTCCGGCGCTAATGTGAATGCAGCGAATGAGTTGGGTGCAACACCTCTCTGGTTGGGGGCCATCAACGGTAGCAGCGATATGCTTGAGCAACTCCTAGAAGCGGGTGCCAACCCAAATGTCGCTCTGAGCATGGGGGAAACACCGCTTATGGCTGCAGCTCGGTCTGGTAATCCCGGGCCAGTCAGGCTGCTTTTGGAAGCTGGCGCTGACGTAAATACTGCAGAAGACGAAAAGGGACAAGACGCCTTGATGTGGGCGGTGGCTCAACAACATTCTGATGTAGTAAAGGTATTGATCAGCTATGGGGCTGATCTACATGCCCGTTCAAAAGTTTGGTATCAACTCGAAAATACTGCTGGTAATACCAACCCGACAGGTAATTTTCGCATGGCGCATGGAGGTTCGACACCACTTATTTTTGCCGCTCGCAATGGTGATATAGAGACAGCGCGGGTGTTAATCGAAGCCGGTTCCGATATAAAGGACACTGAAGCATCCGGTGCCAGCGCTCTGGTTATAGCTGCCCATAGCGGCCACGGGCCACTGGCTGAATTCTTGCTGGATCAGGGAGCCGATCCCAACACAGCCGAGGCAGGATATACAGCGCTGCATGCGGCTGTACTGCGTAGTCAGATCGACTTAGTTAAAGCACTATTGCGTCACGGTGCTGATATCAATGCTGTTATTGAACATGGTACACCCGGTAGGCGTTTTAGCGCGGATTACAGCATTCGTCATCAATTGATAGGCAGCAACGCACTCTGGCTGGCTGCCAAGTATGGAGAGGTAGAAATTCTACAGATATTGTTGAAGGAAGACGTAGATCCCTTTTTTAAAACAGAGAGGGGAGAGACTATTCTGCAAGTGGCAATGGGCAATTCCGGCTCTTCCTTGGATCATCGTCGTGACCGTATTGGAAACGCTGCGCCTGATTTAAAAGATGAGGAACGCCGAACACTGGAATTGGCCCGTGTTTTGATCAATCTCGGAGTAGATGTCTCTGCGGTAGATGATCGCGGATACGCAGCGCTCCATCATGCAGTGTTAAAAGACTTTCCGACAGTAGTGGAATACCTGATCTTGCAAGGTGCTGATATTAACCTAGCAACTCAACGTGGTCAGACCCCCCTTCAACTCGCAATTACTCTGCAGACTATACCCGGGACTAATGGGCTGCGGGGTACTCGTCCAGAAATTGCAGAATTGTTAGGACGCCTAGGGGCTAATTGATAAGTAACCCCATTATTAACACCCGGAACCCACTGGGTACGCCCCGACAGTCACAGAGTTCCTACTGAGCCTGCATAAGACGCCAAAGTTTGTTCGGCGTAACCGGCATGTCTACATGACGGACTTTATAGTCCGACAGCGCATTCACAACAGCATTTATAATTGCCGGCGGAGCGCCAATAGCACCGGCTTCGCCCGCTCCCTTGATGCCGAGTGGGTTGGTAGTACATGGCACCTCGTTACGGATAAACCGAATGGACGGGAGGTTATCGGCGCGTGGCATGGTGTAATCCATGAAGCTGGCGGAGAGTAGCTGACCCGATTCGGATTCGTACTCGCAGCATTCTAAAAGCGCCTGGCCAAGGCCCTGCCCAATTCCACCATGCACCTGTCCTTCCAACAACAAGGGATTGATGACTTTGCCAAAATCATCTACTACTGTGTAATCAACCAGATTGATAATGCCAGTTGGTATGTCGATTTCTAGCTCACAAACATGAGTACCATTAGGGTAGGTCGCAGAATCTGGAGCAAAGGTTTCTTTTTCATCGAAGCTGGCCCCGCCATCTGTGGGAGCGGCGGCTTCGCAGACGCTTCGGAAGCTCTGAACACGGTCGGTACCAATGATACGGAATTCACCTCCATGGAACTCAATGTCGCTTAAGGAACTTTCCAATATTTCCGCTGCTGTGATTTTGGCTTTTTTAATTATTTTATCTGAGGCAGCGCTAATGGCTGACCCGCCTACGGGCACTGAACGTGAACCCATAGTCCCACCACCGGTTTCTATAAGGTCCGAGTCACCGGTTACGATAGTAACGTCTTCGAAGCTCACTCCCATTCGTTCGCACAGGATTTGTCGGAATGCGGTTTCGTGTCCCTGACCATTGGACAGAGTGCCAATATAAAGTGTGACATGACCCTCAGAAGAAACTTCGAGTCGTGCCTGCTCCGGTGAGCCTCCGGCACAGCGCTCGATATAGCTGGCAAGACCGATACCCCGCAACTTACCTCGGAACTTTGCTTTTTCCTTTCTTTTATTGAAGTCTTGCCAATTTGAAAATTTAATCGCGTCATCCAGATTCTGTTGAAACTCCCCGGAATCGTATGTTGATCCAAGAGAGGTGTCGTAGGGCATAGCGTTACCTGGGATGAAGTTGCGTCGGCGGATTTCGTCCGGAGCCAAGCCGAGGTCGTAGGCAGCGACATCAACCAATCGTTCTATGGCATATATGGCCTCGGGCCGACCAGCGCCACGATAGGCGTCTACCGGGGCAGTATTGGTAAACACTCCCTGGACATTTACATAGGCCGTGGGAATAGAGTAACAACCCACCAGCATAGAGACACCGGCCGCGGTCGCTACAAATGGCGCAAAATTGGACAGGTACGCGCCGAGATTAGCTATAGTGTTAACTTTAAGCCCGAGGATCTTTGCATTGGCATCCAGGGCTAGTTGCAAATGTGAAACATGATCACGGCCGTGGCTATCGCAAAGAAATGCCTCACTGCGATCTGATATCCATTTGATCGGCCTGCCAATCTTGCGGGCCGCATAGAGTGAAACTACATACTCCGGGAACAGAAAGATCTTCATACCAAATCCGCCGCCCACGTCTTTGCACAAAACATGAATATCTTCCTCAGGACAGTTGAATATGGCATTTGCCAGCAGACGGCGCATCACATGTACGCCTTGGCAGGATACGTGCAATACCAAGCGGCCAGTTTCAGATTCAAAAGAAGCGATAGCACCGCGGGTTTCCACGGAAGTTGGAACAACTCGGTTATTTATAAGGTTCAGCTCTACTATCTTTGCAGCATTTGAAAATGCTTTTTCGGTGGATTCAGCGTTACCAGCTTCCCAGTCAAAGCAGCGGTTATTTTGTGCCCCCTCCCATATTTGGGTGGCGCTTGGATCCATCGCCCCGTCAGTTTCAACAACAACTTCCAACAAATCGTAATCGATCAAAACCTGTTCTGCAGCATCTCTGGCTTGCTCTACGGTCTCGGCAATGACCACGGCG
>Ga0310121_10003300_pt1 | contig 14782 bp, 11 predicted proteins | sample CB27_Tmax_986_MG_FD_203504 | JGI IMG/M metagenome (GOLD analysis project Ga0310121, IMG submission 203504) | Marine microbial communities from Western Arctic Ocean, Canada - CB27_Tmax_986 | ecosystem: Environmental > Aquatic > Marine > Oceanic | place: Canada: Western Arctic Ocean | collected...
AAATCTCTGATTCGCTGACCTTGATAGGTGTTTTAAACGTCGAGCGTCCTGTCATCACTCGCGCTGGCGAGTATAACGTAAATATTGTTCTGCGTTAAATTATTGTCGGGCACGCGTGCAGCCGCAGTCGCTAATTCGGTGCCTGTCGACGACCATTTGATACGCGTGCACACCAATAAACAGATCAAGCCATTCCTGATGATTGAGTTTCAAGCTAGATCTTGCTTAGGTCTTTACGACTGTAATCGAGCTGGCTGACTCGATTGGAAAGTGAAATCCCCTTTGCTTCAACCAGACCGTGAATTGCCTCTGGTCTTTGATGTGGGTAAATCTATGGGGTAGGGGAGAGGCGAGCGGTGGTTTATCATTCCTAGATGACATCCGATCCTCTCTCGCGTGATGACCTCGCCGCCGAGTACCTCGATCAAATCGAGTTCGAGCCGTACCCGGTTCAGGAAAATGCTTTGCTGGCCTGGTTTACGTCGGACCAAGGGGTCTTGGTCTGCGCGCCAACGGGTATGGGTAAGACGTTGATCGCCGAAGCGGCGCTGTTCGAGGCCCTCAAGACCGGCCGACGCGCCTACTATACCACGCCGCTGATTGCCTTGACCGAGCAGAAACTGCAAGAGATGCAAGTGGCTGCACAGCGATGGGGATTCAGTGCCGACGACGTCGGGTTGGTGACGGGTAATCGGCAAGTCAACCCGGGCGCCAGGATTCTCGTCGTGGTGGCCGAGATTCTTTTCAACCGCTTGCTTCATCCGGAAGAATTCGAGTTCACCGACGTGTCGGCGGTCGTGATGGACGAGTTTCACAGTTTTAACGACCCGGAGCGCGGCATGGTCTGGGAATTGACATTCGAACTTTTGCCCAAATACATTCGACTGTTGCTACTGTCGGCAACGGTGGGAAATGCGTTTGAATTCCGGCAATGGCTGAACCGGTCCCACGAGCGCCGGTTGGAATTGGTTGAAAGCAACGATCGTCGTGTGCCGCTTACTTACGAATGGGTTGGCGACATGTTGTTGAACGAGCAGCTGGAAGTAATGGCAGCGGGCGACGACCTTGCACGTCGTGTCCCGGCATTGGTGTTTTGCTTTAACCGAGACGAATGCTGGAATATAGCTGACCAGCTCAAGGGTAAGAAGATACTGGCCGACGGGCAACAGCAGCGATTGAGCGAAGAATTGAAGAAACACGATTGGAGTGAAGGTGCTGGTCCAAAACTAAAACAGATTTTGCAACGGGGCGTGGGTGTCCACCATGCTGGTCTGCTGCCCAAGTACAAACGGATTGTTGAATCTCTTTTTCAGAAAAAGCTGCTGTCGTTCACTATCTGCACGGAAACCCTGGCAGCGGGAATCAATCTGCCGGCGCGTAGCGTCGTCGTTCCCAAACTACTCACCGGGCCACCCGACAACAAACGCTTGATTGCCCCCAGCGCTGCCAGCCAGATGTTCGGTCGCGCCGGGCGACCGCAGTTCGACGATCATGGCTATGTCTACGCCGTCGCGCACGAAGACGACGTCCGTATGCTGCGTTGGCGAGAGAAGTACGATCAAATCCCGGAAGACACTAAGGACCTAGGACTGCGTAAGGCGAAGAAGGCGCTGAAAAAGAAAATGCCAAAACGTCGTACCAATGAAAAATATTGGACCGAGGCGCAATTCGAGCAACTGCGGCAGGCGTCACCAAGCAAACTGGAAAGCAGAGCGCAAATCCCTTGGCGGTTGTTCGCATATCTTTTGGAAGCGTCTCCGGAAATAGAGCGTATTCGCACGCTTGTGAGTAAACGGTTGATGCCGGACAAGAAGATTCGAGCAGGACTGCGCAATTTAGATGAAATGGTGTTGACGCTATGGCGGGCGGGTTATGTTTCCATCGAGCCGGAGCCGACCGCGACGGACTTGCTGGGAGAGCAGGATGGTGGAGGCCAGCGGCTCTCGATGGAGGACCACCCGTCCGCAGAAGCGACCAAGCCGGAGGAAAAACCCGCCTGGCGGGCAGAGCTGGCACATCCGACTCCGGCGATGGAAAAACTCCGTTTGTTTCGCAGCGTCAATCCGTTGTTGGGCGTCTTTCTTGTCAACCAACTGGGGATTGCCGATCGCAACGAGCGCCTGCAGGTCCTCGAAGGCGTGTTGGAGATAGCGGGGTCGGTCGGCAGGCATGTGAGAGTTCCTCCGCACGAAGAGCTACCGCCCGGACCGTTGGCCATGACCCGTTTGGACGGCCAGCTCCTGCAGATGGGGTTGGCCACCGTCGAAGAAATTAGTGGCCAAGAGGATGACGAGGAGGACTCTCGTTACGTTCATCCGGAGGAGCGGGTTTGGGTTTTGACGCTGGCCGATAAATTGCTACGTCTCTTTCAGCACGAATATCCCGCGGTGACCGACGTAGGGGTGTTTCCCGTTTGGGTGGCGGGTGAATTGGTTGAATTCGGTGGCGATTTCAACAAATATGTGACGAGTAAAGGATTGCAGAAACAAGAAGGAGTGATTTTTCGCCACCTCTTGCGATTGATCTTGCTGATCGGAGAGTTCACCCAGCTATGTCCACCCGACACGACTGAGGAGGAGTGGCGGGGTGATTTGTCGCAAATACGAGAGGTCATCATCGAAAGTTGTCATCGCGTCGATCCATCCAGTACAGATAAGACGCTGGAGTCAGAAGGGTTGGAACGGTAATCCATCGGATCATTGATGATTAGTGTTCCCCTGCCCGTATTAGTGGGGAAGGATCGTTCGAGAAATAACTGTCCGCTGTACCCTCGCCCCCTGGGGAGAGGGCAGGGTGAGGGGATTAAGAATATGCCAGTTGTTTCTAGAACGATCCTAAGTCGGGTGAAATCGCGCCGAACCTTATTAATCGCGGATTGTCAGATGATTTGTGCTCGCGACCGCACCGATTCACGGATATACTACTCGGAATATGCCCGCCGCAGTTCAAGACCGACCTATTCACCAGCTCCCTGCCTCTTCGCCTCCTGAAGCGCCCGACCTCTACCGGCTTTCTGATGCTGCAACGGAGCATGAAAGTCGGAACTTTATCGTGATGGCTCTCTATCAGGTCATCATGAAAACTGGTTGGATTTTCAAGACGGAGAGCATCATCATTCCGGCGGTCCTGGACACGATCACCGGTGGGGGGCCGCTTGGTGGTTGGTTGCGGGGATGCCTGCCAGTGCTTAATCGATTGGGTCACGGTATTCCACCGGTACTGTTTTCCCGGCGGCTCAAGCTTCTCCCGCAGAAACGTTGGGCCTCGGTGGTCTGTACGTTGTGTATGGCGGCGGTGTATCTGGTCTTGTCAGGAATATGGCGGATTGCCGGCACGGGCGTTCATTGGTGGATGCCGCTTTTGTTTCTCGTCTGTTACTTTTTATTTGCCACCGCCACCGGCATCAATTACCTGTCGTTCGGCACGTTGCAAGGAAAACTAGTCCGCGTGACCCGGCGCGGTCGCCTGTTGCTTGCGGAAAATGTCCTCGGCGCCACCAGCGCCATCATTGCGGTTTTGCTGCTGATGCCCTATTGGCTCACGCCCGAAGGTGGGCGGTTCGACATGATTTTCGGTTTCAGCGGGATTTGTTTTGCCATCGGCGCCTTCGTCCTGCTGCTGACAATCGAGCCGCAGGATAGTTATCGGGTTTCTGACCAGGGTGTACGGCACCTATTTGTTTCGGCCTGGAACATCATTTGCGCCGATGTCGACTTCCGCCGTCTGGCCTTGGTGGCGATGGCGTTTAGCAGTTCGCTGATGCTGTTTCCACACTATCAAGCGCTGGGACGGAGTCCGCGGCTGGGCCTTTCGTTTGACAACCTGATGGTTTGGGTGATTGTGCAAAACGCCGGCACGGCCTTGTTCAGCCTGGTAGCTGGTCCCATTGCCGACCGCCGCGGCAATCGGGTGGTGTTGCAATGGATATTGATCAGTTGCGCCGCGACGCCATTGGTGGCTGTTTTACTTTCGTATTGGCAGGATAGGGGTGCAATGCTGTACCCAACCGTGTTTCTTTTAATTGGCTTGACGCCAGTTGGCTTTAAGACGCTGAACAACTACACGCTGGAAATCAGCAAACCAAAAGACCACGCGCGATACCTGAGCACGCTTGGTGTTTGTTTCGCATTGCCGCTATTGCTTTCACCCGTGTTTGGCTGGTTGGTGGAAGTGACCAGTTTTGAGCTGGTGTTCTTCACGATCAGCGGCACAATCTTCGCTGGTTGGCTGCTGACGTTTCGACTTAAGGAACCACGCGACGCGATCCGGGCTAGCACCGGCTCAAAATGAAAGTCGAATTGTCAATTTGACTGCGCTACGGATCCAAAAGCTAAGTTGGACGGCTTAGGTGATATTTTACGCCAGCACCCTTAAGCTCTGGAAAAGACGGTGTTTACCGAAAATCGCGGCTTTTTTGTGCACACAGCCTGCTGTTGATGAAGGTTTGGCACGGGTCTTGCTTTAAAAACGGGTGTCGGCAACGACAACCGTCGGCAGTCCGCCGTTGGTTCATCCCGCCATCACGAAAGGAAGCAACATGTTCACAAAGTCAACCTTCGCCGTCGCCATTGTCTTCTTGGTATCTGCTGGTTCTGTCTCCGGTCAAACCTATGGTTACGACCAAAACCCTTATGGTTGGCGCCCGGTCTCGCGGATCGACAGTTATCCGACAGCTGGAAGTCCGCGTCATCTTCCGGCTTGTCAGACGAATTATGAGCGATCGCTATACGGCGGCAATGCGGCCTACGGCGGCAGCGCGGCTGACTTCCGTCCCACCCTCATATCCCGTCAGGCGTTTCCCGAATCGGCGTACCGAAACCCAGCAGCGTATCCGATTTCAGGCGTGAGTGGTCGTAGCCCTTCGATCTTTCCAGGTGGCTGCGTCGGTGGACGAAACCCTGCTTATCGTTATCCCGTACCGACGACTCCCATCGTACGCGGGGCCTCGCCTCAGGCTCATGATTATTACGTCGGCGGAAATGTCTATGGCAGCCGAACGTCGTACAAATCCAGCCAACCGGTGCGGAACTTCTTCCGTTACATCTTGCCGTAGTGCGTTGGCAAGGGAGAGGCTACTTCTCTCGGAGAGAGCAGGCTACTATGTCATTCCCCGCGTCGCCGTAAGGGGCGGCGGGGCTGTTGTCCGAACAATATCGACGACGTGAGAAATGCGGATTAGAGGTCGATCACCATTTCAGCGCGGGCCAATTGGATATGGCGCCCAGTTTTTTGCCGGTGCTGGTCCAGCTGATCGTCTATTTGCCGGTAGTCCTGCCAGGGCCGGTTCGGCTCGTGATGTCCGACCAAGGTATGCCCGACATCGCACTGGTCGGCCATTTCGATGACGTCCTCGACACAGCTGTGCCCCCAATCGAGTCTGGTCATGGCGGGGCTGCGGCCGATGCCGATTTCTCCGTCGTACTCTCTCCGCTGAAACTGGCCGTCGCGGTATAGTAAATCGGTTTCTGTGGCGATATCGCGCAGTTGGCGTTCTGCCTGTTCGCTTTTTTTCTGCCGCGGATCGTACTGATCGACGCCACGACGCAGCTCGTGGTCCGTGCAAAACACAAACGACTTGCCACCACGCTCGATGCGATAAGCAAGACAGGGGGCTGGGTGACACACTTCGAACGCCCGGATGCTGGTATTGCCAAGTTGTAGCGGTTTGTTGATGATGAAGGTATGCGCCGCAATATTTTTGGAACGACTCCCTTCAGGTTGCTTTTGGGAAACGATCACCGTTCCTTCGAATCGGGCGGCCATCGTTCCGTAATAAAGCGGAGTCTGCACCCCGATGATCGATTCGGCAACTTGTTTGGTGAAGATTCCGAGGTTGCGGTCCAACGCGGAGAGAAATTGTTGGTTACCGACAACGTGGATTGTGTTGCGGGGGTCGTGGCACACAGCCGCTTGATCGAATCCAATCGTGTGATCGATATGACTATGCGATCCCAAAATGAACAGATGTCTTTCTTTGGTCTCTGACCATTTGTGTTGCAAATCGAGGGCACAATTCCGAAAGCCCGTCCCGCAATCGAAAACGATGTCGTGACCGTCGGCGGTCTCCAAATGGACACACGTCGTCCAACCTCCGTAGCTTACCGGATAGTCGAGATCAAGACTGTTGCGATAGGTGCTCACGGTTTCAGCTGTTACACTGCCGTTGAGCAGGGCGGTCAACTCCGGGGAAGCCGTGTTTCCATCGTCGGCCGCTGCGAGATCGCTAAAGACCCGCTGCAGCAACGTGTCGCGAACTTCGTCGACAATGGCCGATCGTTCGTTGACATCCGGATAACCGGAGTCGCCACCTTGAACTCCATAAAAGCGGATGCGCATGTTGGCGATGTCACGGGTCATGCGGATTCTCGGGAAACTGCTAGTGAGATGGCGCTCGGCCGTTGGAACTCAGTTTCGATTATTCTAGCGAAATCTGACCCGTTGACGTAGTCAATTTGCCTACGGGTAACCGTTTTATTTCATCCAGCAGGCTTATTGCCTCCGCCAGTTTATCGCATCCCGCATCGGAGACGTTCGTTATTCAGCCACACGAACAGCGTCAATTACGTCGGCTGGCAACCCCTGCGGCAACATCTTGAGAAATTGTGCGTCTCGGAAACAATAGGATATCGGCTGTCGCCGCAGTCCCAAGACTTTGGATGCGCTGCCCAAAAGTCAACATTCATACGAATTCGGCTACCAAAATCCTCCACTGCGTTGTCCAAGAGGGCGAAAGAAGTGATAGCATAGTGCATTGTGGAAACGAGGGCGTCAAGCATAAGGAAATACAACCATGATCAAATACGCTGATCAGGACTCACTCCGGCAACCAACGGACTTTACTCTGAATCGATTCTGTTGTGACTTGAATCAAGGGACGATGTCGTTCGAGGAGTACGCGTGCCAGGATCTCGACGACGTGCTGGGGGGTATCGCGCGTGGCTTTAAGTTACTGGAAGACTGCGCGGTCGAGGATCCGTACGCGAGTGAGGCGTCGCTGATTATGAACTTGGGCGTCTTGAGTGGTACCCAATTCATGACAGGTTTGCGGACTTTTTTCCACGCCTATTCGCCGCTCAAACGGTCGCTGGCGGGGCTCCCTTCGGCGATGTGGAGTGCGGGAAGCGGAAAATTCGGTACGAAGCTGCGTTTTCTTGGTGTGGAAGAAGTCGTATTTACTGGCAAGGCGCCGGGGCCCATGCTGCTGCACATTTCCAATGACGGGGACGGACCAGCCAAGTTTGAATTCAAGGACGCTTCTGATCTGGTGGGCCGCCACGTCAACGACAAGATTCAGACGCTCTACCAAGAGTATCCGGAAGCTCACTTCGCGGTGATCGGACCAGCCGGCGAGAACTATGCCGAGGTTCGTTACGCGAACATCGCTTTGTCGACAGAAAACCAGCTGAAGTCCGGCGATCCCAAGGCGCGTTTCTGTGGCCGCGGCGGGATGGGAGGAATGATGGGGAGCAAGAATCTTCTGGCCATTGTGGCGGACACCAAGGATGGTCGTGCGGCTTCGGCGAAGAACTTCAAGCAGCATAACCTAACGGTCGCCAAGGGTGACGGTAGTCGTCGTTTTCGAGATAAGGGTACTGGCGGTTTAGGAGGCACGTGGCACAACTATGTGATCTTCAATTCGGCCAATGCAATGCCGGAGATGAACTTCACACCCACCGGTACGGATAAATCGAATGTGTTGTATCGCCAGAATGTTCAGGAGAACGAGCCGTTTATCGTCAAAGACGAATCTTGTTATCGCTGTGGAATTCGCTGTCACAAGAATGTCTATGATAAAACGGACGACGGCGAGAAGGGCCAGTTCCGCGCGAAATTGGATTTCGAGCCGTTGAACCTACTTTCTTCCAATCTGGGAATCTTTGACGTCGATGAGGCTTGCACGTTAGTCGAATTGGTGGACGAGCTCGGGATGGATTCCATTTCGTTAGGAGTGACGTTGGGTTATGCGATGGAATTCAATCGTCGTCACGAGAACGACGCCGCCGAGGTTGCGGGAGGATTGCCGTATGGTGATTTCGCGGCGACCAAGGCTGCGATTGAGGCGATTGGCGGAGGCCGGCTTGAGGAATTGGGCCAGGGGACCTTGCGACTGGCCGAGCAAACGGGAGAAAAAGAGTACGCCATGCACGGTAAGGGGGTGGAATATCCGGCCTACTTGCCCCAAATCAATCCGGGGTATCCGTGGGCACTAGCCGGCGGGCACATGTCGATGAGAACGTTTTTTATTGCCATCAACGAACGAGAAACAGATGTGGATTACTGGGTCGACAGCATTACGGATGCTACGAAAGGGTTGAGCATTATTCGCGACGACATTTTGGGGATTTGCAAATTTTCCACAATGTCCAATGGCGAAATGGCAGATGTGATATCGGCGATCACTGGTTTGAAGATGGACGAAGCCATCATCGCGGACACGATCATGCGCACGTTTCTGCGCGGATATCGGCTGGAAAAAAGGCAGGGATTTGTGGCGGACGATTACGTGTTACCGGCCCAATCGCATGAAGAGCACCCGCAGATAGACTTGCCCTACTTCAACACCACCGAGTTTTTTGCGGAGTTGAAAGGCAAAGTCACCGCGAGATTTGAGACGCTCTTGAATGAATATGATATGGCCGTGACGTAGATCGCCATCAAGAAAAGGCAACTCGCAGTCCCAGCCCCAATTTAACCGCCTGGTCATAGATCGACCGGACAATCGTGGTGTCTTGAATTCCGATGCCCACGCCATCAAACAGGGTGACTTCGGCGTCATCTCGTCGGCCCGTTACAGAGCCGTCAATCACTTGGCCCAGGCTGCCAACGTAACAATCGTCCTTCAGGATTCCACTTTTTATGGCTTGGCTGACTTCGCCGCGCAACAGCGCATGATCCAATTTGTCGGCAAAGATTCGACAGCGAGGCAACAAGGACGCGGCGCACTCGATTTTTTCATCCATATCGCTGCCCATGCAGGACAGATGGGTACCAGCACGAATCCAATCGGCCATGATGATCGGCTCGCGACTGTTGGTGGCCGTCACAATCACGTCCGCCCGGCGGCAGGCGTCTTCGGCCGAAGTCACCTCAATCGTTGCGGGGAGTAACTTTGTCAAATCCTTTGCAACTGTCTCAGCCGCCTCACTGAATCTGTCATGGAGAAGAATCCTTTTGAAGGGACGGACGGCATTCGCCGCGCGTACGCATTGTCGTCCTAACTGACCAACGCCGATCACCGAGAGAACGGTGCTGTCAGTGCGCGAGAGGTGCCGGGCGCCGACTGCTGCAGCCGCCGCGGTCCGATACATGGTGGGAAGCATGCCGTCGCATATCATCAGCAACTCACCAGTGATCGGGTCGAAGGCGGCGATCCAGCTGTTGGTCGTGGGCAATTGTCGCTGTTGGTTGTGCGTCCGTTCATGCCCCAATTTCATGGACAACAGCTTGGCGGCCTTTGTATATCCGGTAATGCAGGCGGCCCAAGCTGGCTCGCCAACGGGAATCTCTAAGATCGTCTTGGGGGGCAGGTAGTCCTCTCCCTTTTCAAATGTCGCCATCGCCTGCTCGATCGCGTCGATGGTATCGACCACGTCGATTTGCGAAGCGATTTCCTGTCGAGTCAGGATGATTGTTTCTCGAGCCATGGGATCATTCTTTCCATTGCACGTTCGATGGTGTCCAGATCAGTGGCAAAGCTAATGCGCAATGCGTTGTTGCAGGATTGCCCGAAGGCGCCGCCGGGGATTGTGCAGACACGCGCTTCCTTTAGCATTCTCATCGCGAACTCAAAGCTGTTCGCACATGCTGGAAGAGACGGCATCACAAAAAAAGCTCCGCCTGGGGAATATCCGTTAAGGCACGGGGTGGCTTCCATGATCTGGACCAGCCGGTCACGCCGGGCGCGATACGCGGCCGTCATTTCATCGACGCACGATTGGTCCCCCTCAAGCGCGGCCACCGCGCCGTACTGGGCCGCCGTGTTTTCCGTGGTGCTGATGAACATGTGCATGCGCTGTAATGCGGTGATATTAGACTGGCTTGAAATAGCCCATCCAATACGTAATCCCGGCAGCGCATAACTCTTCGAAACACTACTGGTCATAATCACGTTGTCCCAATGCGGCGCAAGCTTCAAGGCACTTGGATATTCGATTTGGTCCAGAACTAACCGGTCATAGACTTCGTCACTGAGCACGGCGATTCCCCGACGCTCTGCTTCAAGCAAAATCGGCGTGATTGTTTCCACTGGATAGACAGCACCGGTGGGGTTGCCAGGTGAGTTCAGCATGATCGCACAGGTGTTATCGTTCATGGCATCGATGATCTGCTGCGGATCGACCTGGTAGCCATTGTCCGCGGTCGTCACAATCCGGCGCAGAACGGCGCCTGCCTGCTCGATCACATGGGAGAAGACGAACACGGGTTCTGTGACAATAAACTCCATGCCTGGACGGGTGATCGCGTGAATGGCCATGTACATGGCCTGGCAACAACCGGTCGTGATTAGCACGTTGGTTGGTTTTAAGCGGATGGCGTAGAGTTGGTTGTAGCGGTTGGCCACAGCCTGTCGTAATTCCGGTAGTCCGGCGTCCATTTCGTATCGCGTTTTTCCATCGCGCAATGCACGAACATGTGCCTCAACCGCGTGCGAGGGGCCATTGAAATCAGGTTGGCCGATGGAAAGATGCAGCACGTCCTGCATATCCGCCGCCGCGTTGAACATCTGGCGGATCGGCGAAAAGGGTAGTTTATCGAGGGAAGTGTTCCAGGAAATACCAGCGTTCATATCAAGCCAGGCGGATACGCGATGGGTCGTCGGTGTACATCAGAGTATGCGATATCACCCGCGACCCATTGTGAGAGGATCTTCCAGCGGACAGACCCGCCCGGTGGCAGCGACGCGAAAAACGGGTCAGGGCGATTTCAAACGCTTTTCTCTCATAATGAGGTTGCCGATGCAAGCGGTTGAATAAGAAATTGCGAAGTCTGACGCCGCGTGCGACTCGTATGGCCTCTCGGAAGAACGCTTGGAACGTTGGTGAGCAATGCGCCTAGGTGGCGATGACGTGCCGGTGGCGTTAATCTAAAACGTGTTTGAACGGACATGAATTGGTTCCTCAATGTCGATTTTAAAATAGCCAATGGAGCCACGTGATCCAGGGAGTCCAGCATGCCATCCGAAAACACTTCACGGCACCTCCTGTTTGGCATCTTAGCGCTTCACAATGGACTGATCAAAAGGGAGGATTTCCTGGCCGCGGTCGCCGAGTGGCTGGAAAATAAATCCGTGCCGTTGGATCGGATCCTTTTAAATCGAAAGGCGATGACGACGGAGGATTATGAATGGCTCAAGCCGGCAGTCGACCGGCACGTTGAAGAGCATCGGGGAGACCCGACACAAAGCCTGGCGGATGTGTCCTCCTACGATTCCGTTCGAAAAGAGTTGGAAAATCTCGAAGACGGAGACATCGCCGAAGCACTGGATGATGTGGATCAGAGCCTGGCGGCTACGGAGCTGAAACGATATGAGGAGGTGGAACGATATGAGACGGCAGGCCCGACGCCCAGCAGTCACGCCCCCTCCTTGCTAGGCAGTCGTTTTCGTGTCTTGCGATCCCATCGCAGCGGTGGATTGGGATTTGTTTCCGTTGCCCAGGACGAGGAAATTCACCGGGAAGTTGCCCTGAAGCAAATCCGGCAGAAGTATGCTGACGACAATGACTACCGCCAACGATTTCGTGCCGAGGCAGAAATCACCGGGGGACTGGAACATCCCAACATCGTTCCCGTTTACGGACTTGGACATGATCCTGCCGGACGTCCGTTTTACGCGATGCGTTTCATTCGCGGCGATAGCCTGAAGGACGCCATCAAGAAATTCTACGAATCGAAGGACATCCAGAAAAACGTAAGCGAACGTCGCCTCGTTTTTCGGAATTTACTGAAACGATTTATCGATGTTTGTGAAGCCATTCACTACGCACATACTCGGGGAATCCTGCACCGCGACCTCAAACCTGGCAACGTGATGCTCGGACGTTACGGAGAAACCCTCGTCGTCGATTGGGGTTTGGCCTTTGTGAGAGGGCGCGGAGATGACCAGAAGGAAGAATCTGACGAATCGACTCTTATCCCACCTTCGGCCAGCACGACGACTTCCGACGAAGAAGGGGTTCCTGTGGGCACGCCCCCGTACATGGCGCCTGAACAGGCCACACGGGTCGCATGAGCATGCTCGGGCCGCAAACGGACGTCTATGCACTCGGTGCTACCCTCTACTTTATCCTCACTGGCCGTCCGCCGTTCATCGACCGTGATATCAGCACTACCCTTTCCAAGGTCGAAAAAGGGGAGTTTCCCAGGCCTCGCGAGGTCGGCAAAAACGTTTCCCACGCACTCGACGCGATTTGCCTCAAAGCCATGGCCACGCGGCGACGTGACCGGTATGCCACGGCCCGGCAGATGGCCGACGACGTCGAACGTTGGTTGGCCGACGAACCTGTTTCCGCTTGGAAGGAACCATTCTACGCGCGATTCCGACGCTGGGTTCGAAATCATCAACGGCTCGTAACCGGTGCCGCTGTGGGCATTGTTTCAACTTTCGTCTTTCTGGTCGCGCTGACGTTCGTGGTGGACCAGTGGAGACGCCGCGAAACCGCCGCGAAAGAAGAAGCGCAAGCGAACTATCTCATTGCCAAAAAGGCAGTTGACAGTTTTTATACCCAGGTGGCCGAAGAGGGGTTGCTCGATCAACCCGGTATGGAAAAACAGCGTGCGGACTTGTTGGGCGAAGCAGAGAAAGCGTACGCGCAATTTGTCGAGAAATACGGCCAGCAGGAAGAGGCGGCGCGGACTACTTATCGACTGGGCGTGATCAACGAGCTGCTGGGTAACCTGGCTGCATCAATCGAAAAATACGAACAAGCCCGGAAAATCCAAAAGACACTCTATCAAGACGAGCCGTCCACGGAGCGCCGATTTGATCTGAGTAACACAATCAACGCGTTGGGTCGCGCAAAAAACGCAGCTGGAAACTAATCAGAAGCACTCGAACTGCTAAGTGAAGCCTTGGGACTGCGCAAGCAACTTGTCGAGTCCGATGTGGACCCGCGTTTCCAGAGGCGGTTGGCCAATAGCTACATGAACGTCGGATTGATGAAAATAAAGAAGGCTGAGTCCAGCAACGCAGCGGCGGACGAACGTTCCAAACTGCTCGAAGAAGTTTTCGAACACCTAGAGGCCGCCAACAAGATTCGTGAAACCTACGAAGTTCCGGATAACGGCAAGGTTCTGGAAAACTACAAAATACAGCGAGATTGGGCGATGGGGCTACTTGCGCTAGTTCGCGTCGAAATAAATCGGCTGAACAGCGATTCCGCGGAAGCAGGGGCAGTCGCTCAGGCCAGGCAAGACGGTGAACGACTGGGAACCATGGCGATCGACAAGCTGGAGTCACTGCTTCCGCCGCCAAGCGATCTTGAGGTTCGCAATCTACTGGCGTCGGCTCGATTCTATGTCGGTAAATTGTATCGTTCCGCGGAAGACGACGCGGCAGCCAAACCGGTTCTTGAAGAAGGGCTTGTCGAAGCTGGTCGGCTTGTGGAATTGAGCCCGGATGTGCCGAAGTACCAGAATCTCAAATCACTTTTTCACATCGATCTCGGCAACCTCGCGTTCGGTGCCGAAGCCTGGGAGGAGGCTCGCAAGCATTACGACCAATCGGTAGCTCTGCTGGCAACTTTGGATCGAGCGACCAAGCCAAGCTTCGCACGCGATCACGCCTATGGGCTTCGCCGGTTGGCTGAGATCGACATTAGCGACGAGCAGATTGAATCAGCGAACCGGCGACTAGGGGAGGCGATTGAGGAGCTAGGACGTTTAACGACAGAGTATCCCGAAAACAAGGAGTACCAGAGCCAGCTGGAACGGGCGTCGGAATTGAAGGCCGGCCTTTGGTAGCCTCGCCCTCCCGTAACGGCATTGGGCCCAACAACGTTGAAGTTAAGGATCACAAATTATAGGAGTCAGGAAGCTTTTAACGGTTCTTCGGATTTTTCCTGATTTTCGGAAAACAACGGTGACGATGACCAGGTTGACCTTGGAGAATTCGTCGCCGGACGATTCTCAGTACCATCCGGGGGGATATCGGTGCTTGCATTTTCAACGACTCGCACGCAGTGGCTGCTGAGCCTCGTGTTGGCCTTTGCTGTTAACGCCTTATTGGCCATCCAACCCTGCAGTAGCCAGGAAACGGGCGGAACCCTTCCCGATTTGATGGGCGATCTGTTTGATGGCGGATTGCGAACCATCACCTTCACGACGCCGTTTGAAGTCAGCTTCTTTACTACCGGTGTGGTTCTGCCGGGGGTCATGCCAACCACCGTTGCCCTGGAGCGCGACGGTATCGGATTCCCAGACGATGTTTTCGCCGAGCAGGCGTTTGACGGCATCGGGGGTCCCATCACCAATACATTTACTCTTACGGGCGAACCGCTGCCGCCAAGCGAAGTTCCCACGTCGCCTGGTCCATCGTTCGTCTTCGCTGGCGGTGATGCCGTTTTCACTGGCGACACGAGTCAAACCACGCCGACAACGGATCGGCTCGCGCCGCCTGGCACACCTGGAACTTATTTTTTGGATTATTCTTTTGTCCAGACTGACCCAGCCCCCTTAAACGAGTCCACGCCCTGATAGACAATCGGGGTGTCAGGACGCATTTCAAGGAGGGCAAGCGATGCCACGAGGTAAGAAACACGGTCCGGAAGAGGTGATCCCGAAGTTG
>Ga0310121_10003301_pt1 | contig 14781 bp, 16 predicted proteins | sample CB27_Tmax_986_MG_FD_203504 | JGI IMG/M metagenome (GOLD analysis project Ga0310121, IMG submission 203504) | Marine microbial communities from Western Arctic Ocean, Canada - CB27_Tmax_986 | ecosystem: Environmental > Aquatic > Marine > Oceanic | place: Canada: Western Arctic Ocean | collected...
AAAGATAAAGTCGGTTGTCTCAAAAGCAAACGATTTGTTTGATAAAATTGGAGATTGTGGAAGTGAATACCGATGAATAATCTCTATATCTGCTAATACGCGCTAACATATGATGACATCTAGGTAGAGTTTTGAACTAACTTTACAGCATACTTTGCACTGTCAAAATACAGGTGGCAGTATGACGCAAGTGTATTGTATTCCGTAAGAGCGTCCTTTTTACCAGCTATTCCCTCGCCAATCTTCAGATCATATACAAGTTTAGCATCTCTTGCTAGGTTTCGAATCTTCGAGTAATGAAATTCATGGGCTCTAAACTTTGATGGCGAAGAAATTAAACAGTTTGATGTAATCCTGCCTTCTGTATAGTTCAGCGTCATTTTTTTTGTCATCTGAGTTTCTGCGTCAAACAAACCAACCATCTTGTATTTCTTTTGACTGAAGCTTATAGATTTGGTGAGATACATCAGCCCTCCACACTCGGCATAGATTGGCATTCCCTCTTCAGCATGTTTTTTTATAAGCTTCCTCATGGTTGAGTTACGTTCAAGTGATTGCCCTAAAACTTCCGGAAATCCCCCACCAATGTAGATTAAATCGCAGCTTGGAATTTTTTTGTCGGCTACTGGGCTGAAAAATTTCAGTCCTGCTCCTTCCCTGCGTAGCGCCTCAAGGTTGTCATGATAGTAGAAATTAAACGAACTGTCAAGTGCGACTGCTACTGTAACAGTGGGCTTTTTGAATTTTTTTGATTGAACCTTTGGTAGTTGTGGCACATTTTTGCAAATCTGAATTATCTTGTCAATGTCAAGATTATCAGAAATCTCACGCGAAATTTTCCTAATCTTATTTTGCAGTGACTTTTGCTCCTTTACTGGAATCAGCCCAAGGTGTCGTGACTCCATACTCTCAGAGTTTTTTAGTATGGAGCCAAGTATTGGAATTTTCAGGTTTGCAAGCGCCTGTCGGCACATATTTTCATGCTTTTTGCTGCCAATCTTGTTCAAAATTATCCCAACTATTCTAGAGTTACGATGAAATTTTGCAAACCCTAGAGCAGTTGCGGCAATGGAGCGTGCAGCCTTGCTTGCATCCAAAACTAAAACTGTAGGAGATTTTAGCAGTGACGCAACATGGTGAGTACTAGCATAGTTTGTCTTTCCGCCAAATCCATCATAATATCCCATCACACCCTCAATTATAGAAACGACAGATGCAGAATTTTTTACAAAACTTTGTACAAGCTCGTTTTCTCCCATCAACCAGACGTCCAGATTTATTGTATCGTTTCCTGAGATTGCAGAAAGATAGCTGGGATCAATGTAATCGGGACCAACCTTGAATGGCTGAACGCTGTAGCCACGTTTTTTGATCCCGTAGATAATTGCAGATGTGATCGATGTCTTGCCAACTCCGCTGGTTGCTCCGGCAACAACTAACCTTGGAACCTTCAATTCTTTGTTTAGGAATTTCATCTACTATCAATCTTTTTAGTTTAGAGAAAATTCAAAGTAGGTGTGGGACAAAAGGGACTCATTATAGTATATACTGGTGGCGGCAAGGGAAAAACCTCGGCTGCACTAGGACTTGTTCTGAGAGCAGTAGGATACAACCACAAAGTCTGTATGGTGCAGTTTGTAAAAGGCTCCTGGCATTACGGTGAGCTCGATTCTGCAAAAAGGTTGGCGCCGGAATTTGAGCTTATTACCGCAGGCAAGGGATTTGTTGGTATACTGGACGACAAAAGCCCCCGCGAGGACCATATCAAGGCGGCAAACGAGGCGCTGGCGATTGGCAAGGAGAAGATTGTGTCCGGGAAATATGATGTTGTGATACTGGACGAGATTAATTACGCAGTACAGCTGGAATTGTTGAAACTGAGTGACGTCATAGATGTCATTAAGTCAAAGCCACCTGAGCTTGATCTGGTGCTTACTGGCAACCATGCCTCAAAGGAAGTTATCGAGCTAGCCGATCTCGTGACAGAGATGAAAGAAATCAAACACCCCTTCAAGTCTGGTATCAAAGCAAAAAAAGGAATAGATTTCTAACCAGCAACAATAAATTACCTAGTTAAAAAATTACAACAAATGACAACTGAGGTACATGAATTACCAGAAGTAGGAGAAATTGTTATTGCTACCATTGCTAAGCTAGGTGATCATGGTGCTTATGTTACTCTAGATGAGTATAACAATATTCAAGGATTTTTGCATGTTTCAGAAATAGCACATGGATGGGTACGAAATATTGGCAAATTTGTAAAAGAGGGAGAAAAAAAAGTTCTGCTTGTAAAGAAAATTAGAGAAGGTAGAGAAGAAATTGATTTATCGCTTAAACAGATTTCAAGGGATCAACAAAAAAGGAAACTTCTTGATGTAAAACAATTCGAAAAAGGAAAAAACATTATTAAAAATATACAAGAGAAAGCGAAATTATCAAATAGTGATGTTGAAAAACTAGAAGACGAAATTCTTTCAAAATATGATTCTGTTTATGGTGGAGTTGTTGACATTGCTAGACACGGAATTAAAGTTTTTAACGATTTGAAATTATCTAAAAAAACTTTGGATTTAATTAAAGAAGCAAGTACCAAAATTAGACTGCCTTCAGTCGAAATCAGAGGTATTTTAGAATTAGCAGATAATAGCTCAAATGGAGTTGAAAACATCAGGAATAGTTTACAAGGCTTTGAAAATGCAGATCAAAATGGCGTAAAAATTTTGTACGTAGGAGCCCCAAAATATAGAATAAGTGTAACTGCTTCAGATTTTAAATCTGCAGAAAAAACTCTTAAGCCTATCTTAGAAGATATACAAAAACAAATTGAAAAAAACAAAGGCAGTTTTAAATTTACGAGAGAAGAATCTAGAAAAACTGGTGAAGGATAATGCGATTTGTAATAAGAAAGTGTTCTGCGTGTGGACAATATACATTAAAGGATGAATGCAAAAAATGTAATAAAAAAACTATGTTAGTACATCCAGCAAAATTTTCTCCTGATGACAAGTACATGAGATTGCGTATAGCAGAAAAACCAAATTAAATTTTCAAGGCGCGTATGTGCCTGTAAGTGTTGCCTGTTCTATGATGTGACCTTCCATTGCTTTTTCAACGTCAGCCTTTGTAGACTCCTTAGAAAGATCCAGCATGCTGTCGAGTGCATAAAGTTTGAAGACATATGTGTGTCTTTTGTCAGGTGGTGCAGGTCCGCCATATCCTGTATCGTCAAAATCTGTCATCCCGCATCTGACGTCTGCAGTAATCTTAGAATCGTAAAGAGGTGTAATATCGTCATTAGGAAGCATGTCTTGGTCGCGAATAATATTCCATACAACCCAATGCACCCAAACTTTTCCGACAGCCCCCATCGCATCTGGGTCATCCATAATTAGAGCTAGAGATGCTGTTTCCTCGGGAATTCCGCTAATTGTTAAGGGTGGCTCTTTATTTCCATTCTTATATCCACATTCTCGTGGTATCTCACCACCATCAGAAAAAGCAGAACTTGTAAGCTTGAGGTCTCCCATTTGCTTATTTTTCCATTATGCCGCAGTTAAATTTTGCTAGGATTCCAAAACAATCTTATCGTTTGAAAATGACATGACTGAGCCGCCTAACTTTTTGATTTTATTTTTTAATTCGTTGTCAATCGTGGCAATTATACCTCCACGCTTTCTTACATGTTCAATTATCGCTTGATCTGCAAATTTGCCAGACATCTGGGTAGTTTTCAAATTTCGTGCAAACTCAAGAGTTGTTATAGCATCCTGTTTTTTCTTTTGTGTTTTAGAAAGTTTTCTCAGCTCATTTAGTACTGCAGAAGGAACGACAAACTGGATTTGACCAATCTCAGTGTTTACGGAATCAAGGTTCTTGATCTTTCGAGTAGATAGGTGAATCAGAAAGCTTGTATCACAAATGACTTCAACCAATTATTCCTGCACCAATAAGTCTCCACCTTTCTGCAATTCTCCTGCTAAGTGCAACATTTCCTTTAGTGAAAAGACATACTGGCCTTCTAAATTCTACTTCTATATTATCAGATTTTACCTTGCTTACCTTTGCAGGTACAGGAGCAGTTCCGACACTAATTCTAAGCAATTCACCAACTGTTACAGGTACAACTTTAGTTTCTCCACCAGAACCAACAGCAGTATCAAATAAACTGATTTTTAGTTTTGCCTCTGTAGAATTTTCAGGTAGTGTGCCGGGCTTGCCAACGACAGAGCCTATTAATGAATCACTTGTTGAAAGAGAGGGATCAAGTTTTGTTCCAATTGCAACTAGACCGCCTGATTTTACATCATCCACAATACCTGCACCTGTTCCCAAAGAAACTATTTCTGTTTGTATAGGTTGATAAGATTTCTTCTTTGGATTCAATATTCCAGGTTTAATCTCAATTTCATCACCCACTGAGAACTTTCCCTGAGTTATGCTACCTCCAATTACTCCTCCTTTGAGGTTTTTTATCTTAGTTCCAGGTTTGTTTATATCAAAAGATCGTAAAACATGCATTACAGTGTCACTAGATTCATCCCTAACTGGTGTCTCAATCGTTTCCTCAACAGCACCTATCAACGCATCAATGTTAAGAGATGATTGTGCGCTAATTGGTATAATTGGGGAATTAGCTGCTTTAGTTCCCTTTACAAACTTTGTAATTTCAGAATAATTTGATAAGGCGTCTTGATATGATGTTAGATCAACTTTGTTTTGAACAATTACAATTTGTTTAATTCCCAATATTTGTAAAGCTAGAAGATGCTCTTTTGTTTGAGGCTGCGGGACTTTAGAATTTACAGCAACTAACAGCAAAGCGCCATCCATTAATGCCGAACCTGAAAGCATATTTGCCATCAAACTTTCATGACCTGGACTATCAACGAAACTTATCACTCTTGATAATTCACTTTCCTTTCCACAGTTAGGACATTTGGGCTCAGTTGAATACCCCAATGGTGATTCACAGTCTTTACATTTGTAAAATGCTGCATCTGAATATCCAACACGTATGGTAATACCTCTTTTTAGCTCTTGACTATGTATGCTTGTCCAAGTTCCAGTTAGAGCCTGAATTAGAGTTGTTTTTCCGTGGTCTACATGACCTGCAGTACCAATATTGATACAGGGTTGTTTTCCATATTTTTTTATGTACCAATCAGGAAGTGTATCTTTCCAATGCATCATTCAGAATTAAAAATTCTGTTATGTTAACCTATTCCTTTTTTTCCTTAGGAGCTTCTGCCTTTGGTTTTTCCTTAGGAGCTTCTGCCTTTGGTTTTTCCTTAGGAGCTTCTGCTTTCTCTTCTTTCTTTGGTTCCTCTACCTTAATTTCACCATCATATTTGCTGTTAATCTGATAAATTTCTTCAGATATTGTATTTCCTCTTAGTAGCTTCCGTTTTCGAAGACCTTTTTCGGTGTTTCGTGAACCAACTCCCTTTAGTATTAAAATACGTTTTCTTGGAGTTCCAAGAACATCTGCTCTCATTGGAACACCTGATTTATCACTGCCACCTGTAATCTTGATCTTTCCCTCTAATCCTACAAGAGAGGCATCTGTTTCTTGACCAATTAGTAGTCCAAGTAAAGGATTGGCATCATTATCTTTTAGTTCCTTAACTATTGATTTTCCTTTCGTATCAGAGATTGTCATCTTGAAGTTGGCCAAGCATTCGAAAAAATTATCAAACTACTAATTAACCTTTGTACTTTGATTTACAAAAAATCTTAAAGCACAACAAGATAACAATGCATGTGCCAGAGAATGTAAAATGTCCTAGATGCAATGAAGTAATGTCATCACTACAGGCATGCCATCTAATTTGTAAAAATTGTGGTGCACATTTGGACTGTTCTGATAAAGGTAGTTATTGGTAGTTAGAAACCTGGTCTGTCTGGAATATAATCTACCGACATATTCAGTGCTTTCTCTTTCATAATCTCTAAATAAGTTTCGTAATCCGCCTCAAAGTTGCAGTGGGGACATTTTACTTTTGTAATCTCATCGTCAAGAACTGCAACCTTTTCACATTCCGGACATCTTGCATCCATAGTAAAAATTATCAGTCAAACTATATAATATTAATTTCAAAACTCGAATTGAGCGGAGTTAGTCCAGACTGGCAGGACGTCAGCTTCCCAAGCCCTGATCATATTTATCTAAAACGGAGTAATGTACTATAAGATGAGATATCTTCTTCTCTCAGTTTTTGTGGTTTCTCTAGTTGGAGTTTTGGTTATTCCTCATGTGTTTGCAGAAACTGATAATGACATTGTTACCTGTTGTGTATCCGCCACCTCCGTCGGTGATGGTGATGTATTCTCAATTGAAGTTCCTGATGGGTGGTTGTTTGGGGAGGGTAAAGGTAACCCGACGGCATCAATAGAAGATGAAGATGGAGATACTATTATCCGAATAACCACATGGTGGTACTTCAAATTGAATGAACCATCCGGAGCTGTGTTTGCTCCAAATGATCTGCCATATCCAGAAGATTATACTGATAAAGATATGCGGAATATGATTAGTGGCAAGAATCAATGGTATTGTTCATTTGAGGTGGTTGATGATCCAATACAACATTGGAATGGATGTTATAAATTTGATGTAGTTGATGAGGAAACTACTTTCACGAATGAAGGTAGAAAACTACACATGGTAGAGATGAAATACATTCTGTTAGACTATAGTTATTATTCAATTGTTGCAGAAATATGGGACGATAAAGCTGCTTACAAGTTCTCAGCTAGAACAATTGTCAAAGACAACAAGCAATCTTACAAGTTTGATGAAAAAAATCTAGAAAAAATTAGGGATGTGATAAAATCGTTCGTTATATTGAAACCTAATATTGAATTAGAACCTGAGCCAGAACCAGAAACTTCTATTCCAGAACCAGAAATTTCTATTCCAGAACCAGAAACTTCTATTCCAGACTGGATAAAAAATAACGCTGGATGGTGGGCTGACGGATTTATTGATGACTCTGCATTCTTACAAGGAATTCAATTCTTGATCAAAGAAGGAATTATGATAATACCTCCTGCTGAAACGTCAGAATCAACAGAGTCACAAGAAGTTCCAGGATGGATAAAAAATAATGCAAGTTGGTGGGCTAAAGGACAAATTGATGACAATGCATTCGTTTCAGGCATTCAGTATTTAGTGAAAGTTGGGATAATCAAAGTTAGTTAGAAAGAGAATCTAGATCAGTATTACCAAATTTAGTAATGCCATTATGATTTTTAGTTAGAAACAGCCTAGTTTCCTTAGGCGGAGTTAGTCCAGACTGGTAGGACGTCAGCTTCCCAAGCTGGAGGTCGCGTGTTCAAATCCCGCACTCCGCATTTTAGATTCAGATTAACTCTCTGTCGTCTGTTTTTTTAATTGAAATAATATCGATTATTTCATTGATTTTAGAAATGAGGTCAAGATATGTGGGTGAAACGATCTCCTTCTTCTCATTGTAATCAACTTCTAGTTTTTTTACCATTATATTTTCTAATTTTTTTACTATATTTCAATCTATTAGACAGACAAAAAAGCCTGAATCATAGACTGGCCATCACTACTCATTTCAGGATGAAACTGTGTACCAAAAATGTCAAGCTCATTATGTTTTACGATTTCATACTTGCATGATTTAGATCTGGCTAAACTATGAAGTTGGTTGCCTAATTGTGAAATTTCATATTTGTGGCTTTCAAATACATGTGCTTCGTTTTGGCAAATTTTATTTTCTTTTTCAACAAGAATAGTTTCTTCACCTTTAACAGGTTTGTTTGATTTTTTAATTGTGCCACCCATAGCAATTGCCAGAATTTCTGCACCATAACATATTCCCAACAATGATTTTTTCTCAGAGATAGTATGTTTTATTATTTGAGAGTTTATGACATTCATTTTTTTGTCGTTTTTTATCCTCCCAGAAAGAATGACTGAATCAAACTGTGATATTTCAAGAGGGGTTGCCTCGTTAAATTTAACAGTTGAAAAATTCACATTTTGTTCTGAGATGTGGTTTACAAGATTTTTTGTGTAGATAGAACCGTTGTCAATGACAAGTAGCAACTACTTGCCTACCTCAATCGAGATATAATGTAGCTCAGTTACGTTGTCAACAACTTTGAGGTATCCAAAGTTAATAATAGATTCTTCCTCCCACATTAGAATACGCTTACCAGTTCCAGCTTCATTTATGAATTTTGTAATCAATTTGGTTGTATCCTCTAGGTCAGACTTGGAATAGAATCCAGTATCGCCCATACTAAACGACAGTGGAAGTTGTAATGAAGTTGGAGATACAAGTGTAATACCCATTTCTTCAAAAACTGACAGCGCCGCATCTATCCTTGCATCTCTGTCTAGTACAATACCCATTATGCCATCACTGGTGGCAGAAGCAGTTGGTGTAATGCCAGATAGTTTTTGTAAATATGCCTCAAATGCTGATTCTTGAGTATCGCCTAACCCCACATAATATTCACCGGTAAATGCAGCTCCAACTGCTGCAATCGTACCCAGCTGCGCTACAACACCGCCTGCACCAGCAGTATAAACTGGAATAAAGTATGTATCGTGCTCACCCACTTGATATAATATATTATCACCAATTCGCGGATTTCGCAAAAGTGTCTTTAATTGAGCAAAGTCCGGATCCCTATCCAATGCTTCAAGAACAGAGGTAGGTCCTAACAGTTTAGTTTCTGACTCTATTGGAACTTCATAAAATTGCATGTGACCCAAGTCTGGCGTATCGTTTTGTACAACCATGTATCCAGCCAAGTTTCTTCCCTGTGAGCCCCGAAGTTCAAGAGATAGCAAACCTACAAATTCTGGTTCTTCAAATCCAGGTGGCTTTGCCTCTATGTAGTAAGTGTCTAGACCACGAGGTATTTCATAGAATTCATTTGCTTGTATGAATATATCAACGTCAGTAACGTGATAGATGTTGTACATCTCAGTCCTCCAGTTGAAAAGCTCTTGTGGATACCTAATTTGTTCTTCAAGCCATTCAGGCATCTCAATTACATTGTGCTTATACTGGTCCATGAACATATTAGTAAAAAAGTCGTCTCCGTGCTTAATCAGCTTAATATTACCGTCATAGGAGTTGACTAACCCGTAACCTACCAGTCTAAGATATGGATTTCCCGCTGACCAAGGCACATCTTTTGAATCAAATCCAATTATGAGTGGAACGAGCCAATAGGTATTCTTGCCATCTGTTACCGGAAGTGAATCGAGCTCCTTTCCAAACAAGTCATACAAAAAGTATGGATAAAGAAACTCCATTCTGTCGTTAACATCTTTGTATCTCATAATATGAATCGGTGTTCCAGGAAATGAGATCATAAAGTTTGGCTCAAACAGCCAGCTAATAGGCGGAGCAATCTCCAAGCCGCCCAATCCATCATAAAATTCATTATTTAATTCTGCTGTAGTTGATCCTCGGTCTACGGGATATCCCGACCAAGTTTGATCAAGCAAGCCACCCTCACCATAGTAGATTTTTCTCTGGTCAAATATCTCAGAGCTGTCAACTATCTTGCCATCTGTTGCTTCTAAAGTTAGAAATCCGTTTGGCACATGAGTATAAACTAGGTGCTCGTTATACCACTGGTTTTCCAAGCTTACAGAAGAAGGCAGGATTGGCGCCATGGATGCAGTCCAGTATAGTTTGTCATCAAACCTCAAAATATCATTATCTACAAAATTTACATATGGTATAAGACCAATTTCTGGCTTTAATTTTGCAAATGCTGCTTCCCAGTCCCATACACGGATACCGTCTAGAACATCAGCATTGTCTTCAATGTATTGCTCAATTTGGTTTGGAGAAATTGATTTTAGTGTTGGATCATGAATGTGTTCTTCGATTTGATCTAATTCAGCAAGGTATTTGTTAACGCCAATTTGTTGTGCAGTATATGGCCCAAGATATTCTATCTTTTTAGCATCAGCGATGCTGGTGTTAACAGATATTGCAATGCCAACAACTACTGCAATTGCGATGACGGTAAAAATTCTGATATAGACATCTCTTTTTAACATGTGTGTTAGTATTCTAGATCTTATCTTATCAAATATTGAAAACGCAATTAGTGCAAAACCAATAACAAGCGTTCCTGCTATGGCATATTTTGTATTGTAATCAATGTTATCAACAAAGAACATGTTAAAGGCAGACCAGATTATTCCAATGCCTGCAATTGCCTCAAGTGTTGAAGTATAATTAAGCCACTTGGGTTTTCCTCCAGCAGCATCATGAATATAGGACGTAACAATCTTGTAAATATGGTGTAGTCCAACAAACAACAAGAGCCGTAGTCCAATGACAGCCAATATGGGAGGAACCAGAACTAATAGCGCCGGAACCATTGGAATCACTTTTTCAGTTGCGTAGGAATAGTCAGTTGGTGGTGTTACAAAAGGAAGTGAGAATATTGTAGGTAAGTTCTCTATACCAAGATCATTTCCGTCTATTGCATATATAACAGCAAAGCCGAACATGAGGTTTGCAAAGAATGCTCCAAAGAGGGCAACCTTGGTAATCTGCCAAATTACAAAATGTGGAACAGATACTTTGTGATCGTGGAAACTTGTAATGTTTTCTGATACAGCCGAAGTTTGGTTACGATTAATAAAACCAATTGCGGTAGACAAAGAGTACCAAAAAATCGAATGACGTTTTACTATGTTTACACGTACTAGTGCTATTACTGATAGAATTAAGGCAGAAATTAATGAGAAGTAAAGTGGTGTTATAAACAGATCTGTAAATTCCTCCACATTCATAAATAATGTCACAGCCTGGCTGGCTACTAGAGCAAAGGCAAGAATTCCTATCAGAGCTACTATTCCTATTCTGATATACTTTCCCGCATCTGGTGGTGGTGTACTGGTTTCACTTGATGTACTATACAAACTTACAAAACTTTACCTACCATCTATTAATTCCTTAGCAGTGAATGTATAATTGAGAAAGTTAAGCCAAACTAGCAATGCCCTTACAAAGCATATATACGGCGGCATATTTTGGAACGGAAACTTGTTCATTCGTGTATGGACCAAACTTTCTGTTTTTTAATCTAAATTCAATTGGAGAGTTTGCTGAAACTTCAACTGGTTTATCATCAATTAGGCATGCTTCAGCGTATGGATTAAATTTTTCAATGTTTTCGCAAGCTAGTTTTGCAAGACCACTTTTACTGTTGAGTGAACCTTCAAGCCGAAAGATCCTATGAATATCAACTGTTACATTTGGATCTATCCTAATCCCGATCGAGTGTTTCCCCATTTCTTCAAGTCTTTGCTGATAGGCAAGTTTTCCATCAGAGATGATTTTAGTTATAGCCTTTGATCTTTTCGATTTAGAGCCAAAAAGTTCTTTTGCCACACGTCCACGCCATCCTGCTTCATCGAGCTCGGGAAATGTATGTCTCGAAGGATTTTCTTTTTTAAAACCAAACCTTTCAGGCATAGCTCTCCGAAACATGATGTAATCAATCAAATCACCTCTTTCTTTAGAACCAAGTTGGTTATAGGATGAGTTTGCTACATAAAGATGAAATCCTTCATTACCCGAAAAAGATGTTCTGACATTCTTATCATCTATTTGTAAATCATTTGTTAAAATTTTAATCAAATTCAAAACTTCTTTTTTTACACCAGAAATACAATTATCGCAAGTCAATGATAAAAGATCCAGTTTGTTTGATTTGCATTTAGGACATACATCTTGTAGTAAAGATATTTCACCGCAAGAAAGACACTTTATGCATGTGTGATCTTTCCTGCAAGATAGGTTTAGATCCTTTGCATCAATATCAAAAATAAGATCTGCTTCTTTCCAGTCTTTTTCTGACATTGGTAAATTTGGAAAAGAGTAGCAGGCGTTTGAACAAAAAACATCAGAAGGTACATTTGTCATTAACATCAAATGTAAATCTTTGTCAGTTTTTAACGAAATATGTCTGATCATTCCAGAATTAAATTTTTTATAGCCATACTCCCTTTCTTGTGATCTATCTGGAACATGAATAAAATCGAAATGATCAAAATAATACTGCTTGAAAGTTTCTTCTAAAAACTTTAAATCGTTTTCAAGCATTTACAATCTTTTCTTTCCAAACTGCATTGGGTTAATAATATTATCACAATCTGGTGTAGCAAAGCACATGTCATGGCTTTCTATCTTATCACATGACGGACAAGAATATTTTGTGTTACTGCCTGTTTCACCTGAAATTTGTTTAATTTGGTACCGTGTAACTTTTTCATTCCAATCAGGAGCATTTTTGAATAATGGTGCAATCTCGTCTATAGTCTGTCCTCTTCCAAGAAGAAATGTTGCTAACATAAATCTGCCAAAATGAGGCAAGTTTTCTCCATTGTTGAGTACTTCTATTGCATGTTTAATGCACGGCGGATATTCTGTTGATACAATTGTATTAACTACAAATTTTTTGGCTAGTTCAGATAATTTGTTAACTTTGTCCTCAAACCCTTTAGACATAGATGGTGTGTTGGCGGCTCTAATCCTAGACCCAATATAGCCACCAAGTTCCTTTCGAATCAATCTTGCAGATTCGTGTGGACTTAGAAAAACCATGCCGTTCTCAACATGCCTATTAACTAACTTCCATTCAAGCTCATGAAAATTTACAGCGTGCTGTAAGTAGTCAAAAATTGGAATAATAAAGTAGTCTCCAGCCTTTTTGATAGTTACGGAAAAAATGTCCCGGAAAATTTTGATTGCAAATTCCTCGCTTGTTTTATTTGAATTACTAACTAGATCTCTTTCCAGAAATTTTTCAGCCCGACGAGCCTCAGCGAGAGAAAATCTGTTGATCAGTGTGTTAAATCCGCTTAGTTTCAGAAGGACTATAGCTATCAAAAATGAAAATACATTTAGTGGAAGTACGGTGTCTTTTTCGCTCGAATTATCTGCTTTAGGATTGTAAATTTTTCCATCTGCTGCAGACTCGATCCGTTCGTATGCTTTATCCACAATAATCTTAAGATCCGGATCAGTGGCAAATTGTTCTAATGTGAATCCTTTATCTTTTAGATACTGGCCTGCCTCCGCTAAAAAAGGATATTTTGCAATCTCGTCTTGTCCTAAACTAATCATATACAGACTACCCAAACCTTTCTAAAAAATTTGATTTAAAAGCTTTCAAAACAAAAAAACAATACTGTTTAAATTATGTTATGAGGATTTTCAGGCGTGCAAATTGGGCTTCATGTTTCGATTTCAGGTTCTATTGCTAATGCAGTTACTAATGCCGTAGAACGTGAATGTTCTGCATTTCAAATCTTTACAGGAAGTCCTAGGGCATGGTATACCAAAGATCTTGCAAGTGAGGATGTTAGAAATTATAAGAAAAATCTTAGCGAGTGTGATATTGATAGGTTTGCAACAGTAGCCCATATGCCGTATCTTCCAAATCTTTCTACTCCAGATATTCCCAGCTATGAAAAATCTATCAAGGCTATGATAAGGGAGGTTGAACGGTGTGCCAAAATAGGAATACCATATCTTGTAACGCATTTGGGAAGCCACAAAGGATCTGGAGAAGAAAAGGGAATTCAGAGATTAACAAGTGCACTAATGGAAGTTGCCAAAATAACAAAGGATGTTACAATTCTACTTGAAAATACTGCAGGGCAAAAAAATTCCGTGGGGTCTGATTTTACACAACTGGCAGAGATCTTCTTCAGCCTGAAACCTGCAGATAGGTTTGGAATATGTATTGACACATGCCATGCATTTGCTGCGGGATATGATCTCGGAAATGAAAAAAATGTAAAAAAGACATTTGGGAAATTTGACAAGGAAATAGGGTTAAAACATTTGAAAATTTTACACTTGAATGACTCAAAAGGTGAACTGGGATCTCATCTTGATAGACATGACCATATTGGTTTAGGTCAGATAGGAAACTCTGGATTAGGCAAAGTAATCAAATTAATGAATAAAAATAAAATTCCCATAATATTAGAGACCCCAATTGATGATAGGCGAGACGAGTTTGAAGATATTGGAACTGCTAAAGAACTTGCATAAAACTAATTTATTTCACTTGAGTGGTTTGCAATTATGAAATACGATGATGTTATGAAGCTTGCACTAGAACGAGGATTTTATTTTCCAAGTTGTGAGGTTTATTCTGATGCACAGGCAGGCTTTTGGGAATATGGGCCAGCTGGTGTAAGTTTGAAGAACAAGTTCATAGAACTTTGGAGAAGGGAACTGATCAGGCGTGACAAAATGATTGAAATTGATGGTTCGCAAATAATGTCCAAGTCTGTGTTTGAGGCATCTGGCCATTTAGCTAGTTTTGCTGACCCTATTGTAAGATGTACAAAATGCAAATCAACATACCGAGCAGACAAAATAATAGTTGATGTCACTAAAACTATCATTACTGAAAGTGCTGGTCTTGATGAATTTGACAAAGTTATTACTGAAAAAAATGTAAAATGCCCAAAATGTAATGGTGATTTTGGAAGTACAAAAAAATTCAATATGATGTTTCAGGTAGGAATAGGACCGGAAGGTGAAGAAGCTTACCTAAGACCTGAAACATGTCAGTCCATCTTTGTTGATTTTCCACGACTTTTCAAGACTATGAGAGGGAAGCTTCCATTGGGAATTGCGCAAGCAGGCAAGAGTTTTAGAAATGAGATTGCTCCAAGGCAAAGCCTGCTAAGGCTAAGAGAATTTTATCAGGCAGAAATTGAGGTATTTTGCAACCCTGCTAAGC
>Ga0310121_10003302_pt1 | contig 14779 bp, 10 predicted proteins | sample CB27_Tmax_986_MG_FD_203504 | JGI IMG/M metagenome (GOLD analysis project Ga0310121, IMG submission 203504) | Marine microbial communities from Western Arctic Ocean, Canada - CB27_Tmax_986 | ecosystem: Environmental > Aquatic > Marine > Oceanic | place: Canada: Western Arctic Ocean | collected...
TCAACCAACCAGTGGGCGAGATCCAGCCGATTAGCAGGATTGTCCGACGGCAACCCGTGCAGCGCTCGCGGAAAACCCGGCGTGACTGCCTCACCTTTGTTCAGGAAACTGCCTCGCAGATGAATGTTCGTCTGCCGCTGCTGATCCGCCGGCAATTCACGCATGATCAGTGTAGAGGGCGGGGTAAAGGTCGCCAACTTCTGCTGGAGCTGATGGTACCGCTCGCGCGTCGTTTCCAGTTGGGGGGCGATGGTTCGATAGAAGCTGTCCAGTTTCTCGCGCTGTTGAGCGGTGCGCTGGTCGCGTGGGATCGTGGCCAGCTCGTGTATTTCCGGCGGCATTCCTCCGAACTCAAACGTGGGGCCAGCGTAGGCAATGCGATTTTTAAATGCGCCAGGATCAGACGTCGTGGGTGGAAGACCTCCGTATTTCGAGTCGAGATGCGTCAAGGTGCCCTGGCCGTCGCGGAACGTCACGCCGGTGGTCGAGGTGTTGTCGACGTTCAAATAGCGATTCCGCTCGTTATAGCCGCTGGCCACGATCGCGTATTGGTGTCCAGCCACCAGTCGGACCGGAACGTCGAGCCTGGTCAGATAGAGATAGGCCGCAGCGGACGACGTGGTCGATTTGCCCTCCGTTCCGTCCGCAATCGTTTCCGTATGTAACAAGTTCTCGTCGGTGATATCGAAAAGCTGGACCGTGATGGAAGTGTCGACAACCTTGGGTTCACGCAACGTGGAACCCATCGACGTGATGTGTACCGCCCGGTTAGCCTCAAAAAACAACCCGATTCCACCGCCGTCCGTACCACCCGCTGACGGCGATCCTGAAACGGAGCCAGGATCGTACGCGAGCGTCACAGGCAGTGCATCACCCGCTTTCGCCGAATCGGTGAGCCGCTCTTCCCACTGGATCTGGGCCTGCGCCAATTCCGGAGTCGACGTTTCGAGCACCTCTTGCAATCGTTTGATTCCTCGTTCGTAAACCTTACGCGGATCGGTTTGCAGGGGTGCCGGAGTGGGGGTTGTAGGAGAGTTATCGTTCTCGTCGGCGTCTTCGGTCTGGTTGAGTAATGCAAAAAATTCGTAGTATTCACGCTGAGAAACGGGATCGTATTTGTGGTCGTGACACTGGGCGCAGCCAAAAGTCAGTCCCATCCATACTTCCATCGTCGTGTTGACGCGGTCGACCACCGCGGCTACACGAAATTCCTCGTTATCCGTTCCTCCCTCGACATTGGTCATCGTATTGCGATGAAAAGCCGTCGCCAGTATCTGGTCGGAGGTCGGATTGGGCAGCATATCGCCCGCGATCTGTTCGACCGTGAAATCGTCAAACGGCAAGTCGTCGTTTATGGCGTTGATCACCCAGTCACGAAACGGCCAAATTGTTCTAGTCCCATCAGTTTCGTAACCGTTTGTATCGGCGTAGCGAGCTTTGTCGAGCCAATGCCGTCCCCAGCGTTCGCCGAAGTGGGGTGACGCCAGCAAACGGTCGACCAGTCGAGAGTAGGCATCCGGATTGCGGTCGTTGACAAAAGCAGCGACGTCATCGGGCGCGGGAGGCAGACCAATCAAGTCGTAATACAAACGTCTGATCAGCGTGTAACGATCGGCAGCGAGCGAGACAGTGATTCCCCGCGACTCGAGCCGACTCAAGACAAAGGCATCAATGGGATTGCGGAGCCAGTTACCGCCGGTCACCTCGGGAACGGGTGCAAGTTCAACGGGTCGATACGCCCAATGTTTTTGCCAAACAGCTCCCTGATCAATCCAACGCCTGAGTAACTGAACTGCGTGATCGGACAACGGCTCGCCAGCATCCGGTGGAGGCATACGATCAGCCGGGTCTTGGCTGCTGATTCGCTCAACCAGCGTACTCGATTTGCTGTCTCCCGGCACGATCGCCTGTCGATCGTCCGACAACAGGGCGGTCGCACCTTCGCGAGTATCCAGCCGGAGTCCCGCCTGGCGATTTGCGGCATCAGGTCCATGACAAGTCAGGCAGTTTTCCGCGAAGATCGGACGAATGTCACGATCGGAATCGATTTCGCCGCGGTCAGAGTCGACTGGAGCTGCCGTCGTCAGGACAGCAGTACCAATAAACCATAGGCCGGCCACCAGAGACAATCGCACACAGTTTGAAACGTGAGGGCGCATAGAGGCATTATAACCGATGCGCCACAACTTTGCATGCTGTCACGAAGCTTGGTAATGCATCAGGCAAACACAACATAAAGAACGATCATGACACCCATTAAGATTCCGGCCAACACCCGTGGATCGGTCAGTCCAGTCACCTCACCAGTGGCAATCACCGCAAGAGGGTTTTTCCAGCACAAGTCCTCCGTTTGCTCCGGCGATGGGGGTGGCGTGACCAGGCTGACCAGGACAAACAAGATGGAACAGATCACAAACAACCACCACGCCTGGAGCATGAATGGAATGCCCCACACGTTGGTGATCAGCTTGGTCTCGCCGACCAGCGGGAAATCCAAGGTGAAGGCGGTCGCGCCGAGCACGAAGCCGACGATGAGCGTCGCCAGCGAAGCCTGCCGCGTCCCGCGGCGCCAAAACACTCCCCAAATAAAGACCGTGGAAATGGGCGGGGCCAGACAGGCGATCATCATATTGCCTCCCTCGAAGACACTCTTGAATTTGTCTCCTTGAGTTGACCAGAGCATTGCCAGGAGCATCACGGCACACGCCGTAATCCGCCCGATCATCAAGAGGGTTCGTTCCGAGGCGCTGGGATGGAAGTTCTTCACCAGGTCGATGCTGACCAAAGTTGCGGCACTGTTGAGGGCGCCGGCGATCGTGCTCATGAGCGCTGCCAGTAACGCCGCCGCAATCAATCCCTTGAGCCCCACAGGGATCAGTTGGTCAATCAAAGTCGGCAATGCCTGGTTTGGATTATCGCCGATCTGTTCCTGAAACAAGACGTAGGCCATCACGCCGGGCAACACCATGACAAAGAGCGGCAAGATTTTGATGAAGCCCGCGAAGATGGGCCCGAGCTGCGCGTCACGTTGCGTGCTGGCGCCCAACACCCGCTGAACAATCGTCTGGTCCGCACACCAATACCAGATGGCCAGCACGGGATAACCAGCCAACATGTGCCACCAGGGAAAATCTCCCTCCGTGCGAATCATGCTGAGCTGTTCGGGCTTGGCTGCAGCTTTGAGGTCGCTAAGAGATGTAATTCCCTGTTCCGCCAATGCACGCATGCCAAAAAACGTCACGCAAAAAGCGCCCATCAGCAACAACACCGTTTGGATAGATTCTGTAACGACCACAGCTTTCAACCCGCCCAACACGGTATACAACGCGGTCGCCGCGGAGATGATCACAATCGACCACAAGACTGGTATCCCAAAAAACTGTTCAAGGATCGTCGAGCCCGCGAACAGGCTCAGGCCAATGTGAATAAACAACGCGCCAACGACCGCCATAAATGCCAGAAACATCCGCGAGCCACGACTAAATCGGCGTTCCAGGTACTCCGGCAGCGTGGAAATCCGGTTGCGAAAATAAAATGGGGCGAAAACCAACCCCAACATCATCAGGAAGAAAGTGGCCATCCACTCGAAATTGCCCACGACCAATCCAACGCGGTAACCATCCGCCGCCAATCCAAGCAAATGAACTGTGGAAATATTCGTCGCGAACAGCGCCAATCCGATCATGGGCCAATGCAACGAACGCCCTGCCAGGAAGTAGTCGCTGCTGGTTGATGCCTGGCGTCGCGATGAAATTAAACCAATGGCGATGATGCCGATCAGATAAATCACAACAATCGTGGCGTCGAGAGGTCCAATGTTCATTGTGGATTTGGTAGGGTCAGTTTATCGACATCCTTCACACACCACTCCACGGCATGCTCGCGTCCAGCTCCATCGATGAGCACGGGACTGTCGATCGAGCGGCCGAACTTCAACTCCGTCGTGTTCTCTGGCTCGCCGTCCGCCGTGCGAAAGACGTTGTAGTCCTTGGCGGCCTCGACTTGGGCCAGGTCCAGTAAATCACGCATGGCAAAACGGCGGACCGCGGCGTTTCCAATGAACGTGGTCTTCACTAAACCGCGATCTTCCAGCATTTGCCCCAGTCGATTGAAGTCGGGGCCGCGCGATCCATAGTAGGAACCGCCTTCACTCTTGGGCTGGTAATCCATCATTGGCTGGTCGACGACTCCACCAGCGGCCTGACGAACCTTGACCGCCATGGGAATCGTTTGGCGATACGGCACGTCGCAAACGAATTCCGCAAAGTGATGACTGGTCGAACTCGAATAGGTGACGCCGAGCAGCATCACTTTCGTGTTCAGCGCCGTCATGACTCCAAACGATGATCGTAGATCGAAGGGTGACATCGCCGGATCATTCTCGGCGATCATCTGAGAGCGCTTGCCGATGGCGGCGAAACTGTGACGAAATGCCGTGCTCCGACGGGCATCCGGATGCAATCGGGCTGTTTCCGTAATAATTCCCATTTCCGAACGGTCCGCGGCGGGATCAATAATGGGATCGTCCGTGGCTTCATGCGCAAAGGTAAAAGTGGGCACGACCAAAGTCCCCGTGGACCCAAGCAACTTTAACAGCGCATCAACAACTGTCTGCGCGCCACCCTCCACCAGGCCCATTGTCCGCATGGCTGAATGGACCAGCGTCACATCACCCGCTCGGACGCCCGATTCACGCAAACCGCTTTCAACCGCGATTTTACTCAAACCACTCATGTCATTCCTGTCTGTTTAAACGCAGAGACCGCAGAGGCGCAGAGAACTCTGCGTTAAAAAAAGGTGCATTTCGTGCCAACAACCATTTGCCGTACTACCACGCGAGACAACTGTATCCGAATTACAACATCCGCGCAACCCGCTGCCCTTCAAACGTCGCATTCTCAATATCACCAGGAGCGACACAGTCCCCGATGGCATGAACTTCCACCCCGGCCACTTGGAGTGGAGCGAGCAACTCGCCGTTGGGAGTTGGTACGGTCACGAACACCACCATGTCCAAGTCGCTCATCCGGCGCTCCTTGCCGCTGTAGCAATTGACAATATGGACGTCACCGTCGCGGATGGGTCCCAACTCATGATGCGCAGTCAACTCGACGTCCTTGCAAAACAGCCGTCGGTAGAGCGATATCGTATTGGTCAAACCAAAGTCGACGGCCGGGTGGAATTGACGGCTGATGACTTACGCTCGGCCGCCAGAATCGGCGACTAACTCGGCTACCGAACACCCCGTGTCCGATCGGGTATGGTCGACGACCAGGACACTACTTCCCGGCGTAACCGAACCATCCAAGAGTGACCAGGCAGTCGCTACGCGCACGTTAGCTTCACCCAAATCCTCGCTAGGCCTTGTATCACGTGCACCCGTCGCTAACACCACTGCGTCTGGCTCTTCGGAAAGAATTTGCTCAACGGTTGCCTCGGTTGCCAAACGGATTTCCACCCCCAGTTTCTCCACCTGGCCCGAAAGCCAATTGGGAATCCCCACCAATTCCTCTCGACCCGGTTTCCGAGCAACCACGCACGCCGTTCCACCTAGTTCCGAGGCCCGCTCCAACAGGGTCACGCGATGTCCGCGCTCGGCCGCCACACGAGCGGCCTCCAAACCAGCTAGCCCGCCGCCAATGACCACAATTTTTCGGACCACTTCCGCTTTGGGCAACGAGCCCCACTGACGTTCGCGGCCGACGATTGGATTGTAAATACAGCGTGCCTCACTGCCAGCGATAATCCGGTCGACACATCCCGTGTTGGCGCCGACACAAGGACGAATATCGTCGAACCGTTCTGCCACAGCTTTGTTCGTGATGTCTGGATCGGCCAGCGCCGCGCATCCGCGCTGTCGCCACGACGAAGGGCCCGTACCAAGGAGGCGTGCTCCCGCCAAATCCAGGCCCAGGAGATCGGACTGAACTTCTGAAACTCGACCTCTCCATCCTTCATGGCTCGAAAGATCCTCGCCAGCAGCCGGACGTTCATGAGTGTCTTGGTTAGCACACGATTGTTAGCCGCGCGAATGATGATGCCGTGAAACTGCTGGTCCAGCTCGACGATCTCCACGATATCACCCTCCGTTAAGTCCAAACCGCCATCGGCGGAGATTCGATTTCGCAATATCTCCTTCCAGCGGTCACAGATCGATTGCAACCGATCCAACTGCCGTGCCGTGATGTGCCTGGCGGCTTCCTGCGCGGCGCGGCCTTCGAGTTCTTCGCGGAGGACCAGCAATTCCTCAATCTCACGCCGATCGGGCACCTTCACGTAGGCCCCAATCCCAGGTTGCATCTCCACCAATCCGTCGCTGAACAATTGGCAAATCGCCTCGCGTACTGGCGCGAAACTGGTCCCCAACTCGTTGGCCATCGTGCGGTTTATCAAACGGGTCCCAGGCGGATAATCGCCACGGGCCATGGCGTCACGCAGATGGTCGTAGACCAACTGGCGATTCGACTCGCCGCACATCACATTCGATTCCGTTGACTTCATGATGTGAATTGCCTACATTCGGAGCGTTCGTCTCGACGCGTTCGAACTCGTTCGAGTGTGCCAGTAACTCGGTTCTGAACTAAGCGAAATGCTCGTTAGCTGTCAAGTAAATGCAAGGTGGTAGCCGAAAAGCGTGAGAGTCTGGACTTTAACAAGCCTTTAACAACAATGGTCAAGAAATCGAATCCGCCGACCGTCGTCCTGGAACCCGCCATCGACCCTCACGATCCGGCCCTTTACGAGGGCGAGATCGAGACCACCGGCGTGGCGGGATTCGGCGCTGTCGACGATACCCGGCTGGCGAGCTATCGAGCACATGGCTTCCTCGTGATTCACGGCGCCTTCGACGAAGACGCGATCCGTGCCGCGCGCGACGAGCTGCACCGTATGGCGCACAGCGATGACCCACAATGCGACAGCGTGCACTACGAAGGTGGAATTGCGAAGTACGTAGCACGACGGGAACGACTTGAAGCGGGCAAGCACATGGACAAGCTTGTGCTCGGACACGTCTTCGACGGCCTGCCCGGTGCTTCTCCGGAGATTCGCGCAGGGCTCTTGCGCAAGTTCATGGGATTCTGCGCCCACCATCCGCCGCTGGCCGCGCTGGCACACCACAGCGAGCTTCTGGGAATTCTCCAGCGCCTGGTCGGGGAGCCGTTGCGTTTATTTCAGGAGATGGCGCTCGTCAAGCCGCCCGGCGGGCGCGAGAAGCCCTGGCATCAGGACCACGCGTATTTCAATTTTCCTTTGGATACTCGCGTCGTCGGGGTCTGGATCGCTCTGGACCAAGTCGACGTGGGAAACGGTTGCATGGTAGTCCTACCCGGAGGTCACTTGCAGGGCCCCCGCATTCACTTCATGCGGCGTGATTATCAGATCTGCGATAGTGAGATCCACGAGCAATTCCAACAGCGCGTTGCCTTGCCGATGCAGCCCGGCGACCTGCTTCTGTTCGATGGCAAACTGCCGCACGGCACGCCGACCAATCACACGCAGGGGCATCGCTGGGCGGTACAGTACCACTACGTGGGCGAGAGCGTACGGACCGACGCGGAGATCGACTACCGTGAGGAGTTCGGCAGTGAAGGTAAAAACGTCACCTGCTGAATTCCAATTAAGTTGACCAAAGCGGCGCACCTCCTTTTCCTCTGCGGTTCTCTGCGCCTCTGCAAACCCTGCGTTTAATTCAGTCGGGACCCATCAAAGAGCTGTTACGGTTCGCTCAGGCCACGATCTCACTGACGAGCTTTCCATGGACGTCGGTCAGCCGCATATCTCGTCCACTAAAACGGTAGGTGAGACGTGTGTGATCCACCCCGAGCAAATGTAGAATTGTCGCGTGCAAGTCGTACATCTCGGTACGTTTCTCGATGGCATGGTATCCAAACTCATCGGTCGTTCCGTGAACGTAGCCACCTTTGACGCCGCCACCACACAGCCATAGCGAAAAACCAAACGGACTGTGATCGCGTCCTACACTGCCCTGAGCGAACGGGGTCCGTCCAAACTCGCCCGAGAAAATGACGAGCGTCTCGTCAAGCATACCGCGCTGGTGGAGGTCTGTGAGCAGCGCGCCGATCGGCTTGTCAACGGCCAACGCGTTGTCTCCATGGTTCTTGGCAACGTCGCTATGCGCGTCCCAACGATCGTTACCAGTATGCGGACAGGTCAATTCGACAAAACGGACACCGCGTTCGACAAGCCGGCGCGCCAGCAGACACTCGCGTCCAAATATCTGCGTCGGTTCATTCGGATGCTCCAGGCCATACATCTTCATGGTATTCGCTGTCTCGTCACTCAGATCAACCAAATCTGGGACGGCTGCTTGCATGCGAAACGCCGTCTCGTAGTTTTCGATCGCCGATTCGAGCTGGTCGACATGCCCCATTCGATCAAGAACACCTTGGTCGAGCTGTCGCATCAATTCGATTTTGGCCCGTTGTAATTGTGGATGTGTTTCCCGCGGTGAAATGTTAGCCAGCGGTTTGTCACTAGGCTTGAAAATGGACGCTTGATACGCGGCCGGCAAGAACCCCGTGCCAAAATTGTCGAGTCCGCCTGATGGTATGAGTCCGCCGTTGACGACGACGAACCCAGGCAGGTTACGCGATTGACTGCCCAAACCGTAATTGATCCAGGCGCCCATGCTTGGCCGACCCTGCATCCCCGTTCCCGTATGCAAAAAGAAATTCGCCGTCTGATGTTCCGAGAACTGGGCGATCATCGATCGAATAACCGTCATGCGGTCGGCATGTTGAGCGATGTTGGGGAACAGGTCGCTCACCCAGATGTCACTTTCTCCGTATTGGCGAAATTTCCAGGGCGATTTTAGGGTCGTACCGATGCTGTTGAATTGCGTCGGCTCCATTTTCGCCGCAAACGGCTTGCCGTGTTCGCGATCCAGCAGCGGCTTGGGATCGAAACTGTCCACTTGTGACACGCCGCCATCCATGTAAAGAAAAATAACGCTACGTGCCCTGGCCGGATAATGAGTCGGCGACGACGAAGCCCGTGCTCCGTACGCCGGGTCATCGAGTAACGCCGTCAACGCGACGCCCCCAAAACCGCCGCCGCACTTGGCCAGCATCTCGCGCCGAGAAAGCGGAACCGATTGAAAACGCCCACAGTGCATCGCAAATCTCGCGTCAGTCAGTTGATATGAATGAATTCCTTGACGTTCATCAGAGTATGACACAAATCCGACCACGCGTCTCTGTCGACCTGTTCGTCGGTGTTTTCGTCAGTGCTTTCCACAATCGTCGTGAGGTACGCTCGACGCTGAAGCTTGAGGAATTCAAGGGCTGCGCTGCGTTCGACATCGCTCGGTTGCCGAGTAAACGCCGTAACGTATGCATGTTGAACTCGCTCGGTGTCGTCCGACAGGATTGCCAATAGGTGCTTGGCCCAAATCTCCGCTTGCTGATGAACAAACGGATCGTTGAGCAGAATCAGCGACTGAGCCGGCGAATTGGAAACACTCCGTTTGCCGATGGCCATGAATGGCGCCGGTTTATCGAACGCTATCAACATCGCAGACAGATGGTTGCGACGAACCTCCGTGTAAATACTGCGGCGCCCATCGCCGTCTAACGGACCGCTATCTTTAGGGCTTCGATTGCTCCGCATGAAGGGTGTGATGTGGACCATCGTGCTCTTGCCGAACATACGACGATCCAATCGGCCGGAGACGGTGAGAATGTGATCGCGAATGGACTCCGCTGGCAAGCGTCGCACCGGCATCCGATGAAACAGCAGGTTGGCCGAGTCCACTTCGTTGGACGCCGGAATCGGATAGCTGGACATGCGATAGCTGCTTGACAAGACAACGTCACGGAGGATTTGCTTGATGGACCAGCCGTTATCGACGAATTGAACGGCCAGGTAGTCCAGCAGCTCGGGATGCGACGGCGGTTTGCCCATCACTCCAAAGTCGTCAACGGTTTCCACTAAACCTCGTCCAAACAGGTGATGCCAGACGCGATTGACGAACACACGCGACACAAGTGGATTGTCCCGATTTACCAATTCGCGGGCAAGGTGCAGGCGGCCACTACCTTGTTGGGGACCTGACACATCATCGTCTCTAAGAGCCGTGAGCACTCGGCGCGGTACCTTCTCCGCGGACAGATTGCGATGATTGCCACGGATGTGTACAGGCTCATCCTCACCGTCACCGTCGAGCAGGGCCAGAGCGTGGACGGGGGATGGGATTTGGCCCTCGATCGCGTTTCTTTTCGCGAAGTACGCCTCGGCAGTCTCAGCGAATGCCTGCCGAGATTCGTCTGAGGCGAAAAGAACATCGTGATGCAACAGCCAATTCATCGTCGGGATGTCCCGCGTCTCAACTCGCATGGCCTCGATTAATGCGGCCGTCGTGTACTGCGCAATTGCCTCCAGACTTTCGCCGACGTCTTCGCTGGACGCGAGTTGTCGGGCGACAGCGCTGAAAGGCTCGTCAATTGGCGGCTCCTCCGCAGCAAACAAAATGCGTTCTACGGCAAAACCGTCTTGCGGGCTGAATTCAACGTGTACGCGATGGCCAATATAGTCACGAACATTGTGCGCGAACCATTGCCATTGGTCGTTGCTGCCCTTTAGCTGTTGGCGGACAACAGCGTGCAGCGGGCCGTACACGACACGGTGAGAGTCGACCGCCAAAAACACGTCTGCTTTGCCACGAAAACGATACCACAATCGATCGCCCGTCACCTCAAATGTGCGTGTGCGAACGAATCCTGTAAATCGGTTCGAAACAACTTCGGCGGCGGCAGCGTCCAGAAACCGCTTTAGCGGGCGTGTTACATTCTCGCCGAACAGCACTTCACCCGGCTGCCCTGGGCCGAATCCAAATCGGAATCCGTCAGTAATCCAGCGACCCGCGACATCGCCCGCGAAGTCGAAGTCTTCGATGATGTCGATTTCGTCCCAATCGCGGCTGACCGGCTTGTAATTGCGCTCACCGTCCTTGATGCTCTTGATGACCCTGAGGTTGGTGCGTCGTTCGGCCAGTTTCGCGCGGGACTGGTTGAGCGCTTCTCGTGCCTCAGTCTGCGCTCGAGGTAGAGCCTCTGCAAAGGGAGAGTCATCTGAGAGCACACGGGCAATGAGATGCAGCGGATCTCGAACGTTATCGGCAGCCGACGACTTGACGTGCCGCACCAGATGCCAGAGCAATGCAGTATCGAGTTTTCGATCGGTAGCAAGTTTGGCCACATTCTCGGACGCCCTTGCCGCCGGGGCCTCGCCATCCTTTGGCTTTTCCTGGCTTGCGTCCAGTGGCTCGCCAGCTTGGATCAATGCCGCCGAGGCCAACAGATAGTCCGGAAAACTCGCGAGCTGAGCTGCACGCATTGCCGTGAATTGTTCGACAAGATCGCTGCTGTACTGGCGGTTAAGGTTCGTCAGCTGCTCAAAGAGATCGCGCTGAAGAATCGGATCGGAAACGTCTGTTAGTCGATAGCTGGAACTTTGCAGGTAACCAAACATTGAGTAGTAGTCGCGCGTCGAGATCGCATCGAACTTGTGATCATGACAACGAGCACACCCCACGCTGAGACCGAGAAACGCGCGCGAGAACACGTCGATCTGATTATGCATCCGATCCGCCTCGTCGCCACGGATATCAACGGGTGAATGCGTTTGCTCGTGCAAATGCCAAAAACCCGTCCCTTGCATCGACTGATTCGTGCGATCTTGTGAATGTCGGCGAGGTGAGGGCACAAGATCGCCGGCTATGTGCTCGACGACAAACTGGTCATAGGGAACGTCTTCGTTGAGCGCGTAAATCACATAGTCGCGAAACCGATAGGCTTCCGGGATAACGTAATCCTGCTCGTGGCCACGCGTCTCGGCGTACCGGACCAAATCGAGCCAGTGCTGACCCCAGTGCTCACCGTAATGCGCCGAACGCAACAAACGATCGACGACATGTTCGTAGGCTGCGCGGGAGTTGTCGGCCAGAAACGTGTCGATTTCATCCTGCTGCGGCGGCAACCCGATCAGATCAAACGTCACGCGACGAATCCACGTGAGACGATCGGCAGGCGGAGCGGGGGAAAGACCCGCGTGTTCGAGCTTGGCCAGAACAAACCGGTCCAGATCGTGACTCGGCCATTTGACGTCGGCCACTGGCGGTGGCGCAACTTCGCGGACGGGTTGCCACGCCCAGTGCTGAGCGCGACGTTGCTGTAGATCGAACGCGGGCTGCGCCGCCGCTTTGGCCACGGGTGAGCGCGGGTCAGGCGCCCCCATTTCAATCCATTTCACAAGTGACGCAATATCGTCTTCCGCAAGCTTTCCATCCGGCGGCATCTGCAAATCCGTGTTTGCATAACGAACCGCTTCGATGAGCAAGCTTTGATCCGGCTGAGCCGGGACGATCGCGGGTCCACGGTCTCCACCCTGCATCCAACCGGCCCGAGAATCCAGACGCAGATTGCCTTTCGGCTCGTCAACATCCGACGAATGACATTCCTGACACGTCTCGGCAAAAATAGGTCGAATTCGGTTTTCAAAGAAATCACGTTGCTCGGCCGTAATGGACTGGCCGTCTTGATTGTTGCCAGCATCGACCTCCGCACCATGTGCTGGCCCAGGACTGACCGAAAGGCCAATCGAAAACATTGCAGCCCCTAACCAAGCGGCAGAACGAGACGTCCTTCTCCAGCGTAAAGGGCTTATCCAACGCAACAAGAATCGCATCAAAACCACCTCAATGAATTAATTGGACCCCCAGGGCTGCCCGTCGCTGTGCAAATTGACCACGGGGCATCCCGGCTCGGACCGCGAATAGTCGTACGTCATCATAATGGGCGTATCGCCGAAAAGCTCGGTGAGGAAATCAATCGTCGGTGGATGCGTTATCAGCTCGGAGATTGTGCAGCCTGCCCACTGTATGTCATTGTGGTACTGCTTCTTTTCGGTGTAGTCAGCGCCTTGGGTGGGGATTCGGGCAAGTTCGTTGCGCAGCAGGGCGACGTGATCTGGCGTGAGCAGATCAGGAATGACGACATATCCCTCGACTTCCAGATGCTCAATCCGCTGCCCGAGTGTAAGCCTTGACCAGTCCGTGTCGACTATTCGATCCTTTATTGAGATTGGCAAGATGTTTTCCTTCCTGTTGCTGTAACCGTTTCCCCAAAACCATACTAATCGATTCCACTTGACGGACAAGCGCCTCACTGCGCTTGGACATGCATCCAGGCGGAAGTCCGGCGGCTCTTGGGTCGTGACGACGTCGCGCCTGGCATGATGGCTGGCTGGACTGGGACGTTGGGGAGAACATTTTGGCACAGGGAAAAAACCTGACCACTGTACGAGCGGTAAATGCCAATCTGGAAAAAGCAGAAACGATCACCGACGAATGCGTGGAACCTCCTATTTCTTCCTCTGCGGTTCTCTGCGCCTCCGCGATCTCTGCGTTTAAAAGAACCGTGTACCATTTCCTTGAATTTTAACGCAGAGTACGCAGAGGCGCCGAGGGCCGCAGAGAGCCGTTTGTTTCGGTTGACGGTAGGTTGTCGATCGCTTAGATTCGGTGCCTTGGTACCTGCGTGTGACGCGTCCAATGTCTCGCGACATCGGCGATGTCCGATACTAATTGGACAGCGCCACTTCGCGTCGTCCATGTGGGTGTGAGCCGTAGGCGCTAGCCCACGGCTCTCCACGGACTCGCGGTATCAGCTTGCCAGCGAACCATTCGATGAGCGTTGGATCGGAAAGAACCCTGTCGGGCATGGTCCCGCTGGAAAAATCGGGATAATCTGTTGAGCGATTACACGGCATGACGCTGTTGGCCTTCACGACGCTCGACTACACGGTGCTGGTCGGATACCTGTTGCTGATGATTGCCATCGGGGCTGCGTTCAGCCGCCAGCAGCACACGAGTCAGGATTTCTTTCTGGCTGGGCGCGGGATGAGCTAGTTTCCCGTGGGCCTGAGCATCATGGCCACTTTGGTCTCGGCGCTCAGCTACACCGGCGCTCCGGCAGAGGCGTCGCAGGTTGGTCTGAAATTATGCATTTGGCCCCTGACGCTTTGGCTCAACTTGCCAATCGTCTTGTGGATCGTGCTCCCCCTCTATCGCAATTTGGAGATCTACTCGATTTACGAGTATCTTGAGCTGCGCTTCGACGCGAAGACACGTGTGGTCGGCAGCGTTGTCTTCGTCTTTTGGCGATTGATTTGGTTGGGTGGTGTCCTCTATGCACCATGCAAGGTCTTGGTCGTGGCGGCTGAATTGGACATCAGCCTGCCCGTACTGCTGGTGGTGCTCGGCATCGTCAGCACGCTTTACACGTACCTCGGCGGGATGAAGGCGGTGATTTGGACCGACGTTATTCAGACGCTCATTAATGTTTGTCGGTTTGGCCTTTATCATCGGTGGCATCTGGGTCAACATCGATGGTGGCGCGGCACAAGTCTGGTCGGTTGCTCGAGAGCTGGGCCGCACCGAGACCTTTCAATTTGGTTGGGACGAAGATTCGTCATTTTGGACCGAGAAGTGGCTGGTCTGGGCCATGGTTCCCCATTCCTTTCTGGCTTCGCTCTCTTTTTATGTGGCCGATCAAATTGTGGCCCAGCGATATTTGACCACCAAGAACACCCGGGAAGCTCAACGGGCGTTCACGCTAAATTGCCTGTCCGTCAACATCTTCTATCCTCTGCTGGCCTACATCGGCATTGCACTGTCGGTTTATCATTTGGACGACGCCAGCCAAATGGAGGCAGACGCGCTGATGCCCCAATTCATTGTGCAGGTCTTGCCGGCTGGGGT
>Ga0310121_10003303_pt1 | contig 14778 bp, 15 predicted proteins | sample CB27_Tmax_986_MG_FD_203504 | JGI IMG/M metagenome (GOLD analysis project Ga0310121, IMG submission 203504) | Marine microbial communities from Western Arctic Ocean, Canada - CB27_Tmax_986 | ecosystem: Environmental > Aquatic > Marine > Oceanic | place: Canada: Western Arctic Ocean | collected...
AAGACCATGTAAAAATCGATGATTTAGTTCAAATCGGTCATAATACAATAATTAAAAAATTTTCACAGATTGCGGCTGGTTGTGTTATGGTGGGCAAAGCAAAAATTGGTAAAAATTGTTGGATTTCGCCACATTGTGTGGTTGATATTGGATGTGAAATTGGAGATAATTGTATTGTTGGTACGTCTAGTTTAGTTAGAACAAATTTTCCTAAAAATTCTGTAGTTACTGGTTCACCTGCAAAATTATTGCGAAAAAATGTGTAGGTTATGCTTTACCGTGTTTGAGAAATAAAAACTAGTTATTTTTAACGCGATTAATAGGTATAGAAAAATAATGTTCAATGTCTGCTTTTTTATTAGAAATTTTTAGGCTGTCATCATCGTCTTTTCCATCAGGATACCAAACTCTCAAAAAACCATTTTTATCTTCAAAAGCAGATTTTGGTAATTTCCATGAAGGATTTCGATATTTGAAATTGTCTAGTGTGTAATGAGATTGAATCAATAATTCATTTTTTTCATTACGTTCAAGAATAGTTCCATGATATAATGTTATTTTTCCCAGATCAGTCATTAATGTATACATAGGTTTAGCACGACCTGAAACTCCGCCTGAATTCATTATCTGTGAAGCTATTTCCAAACCTTTTTGAACTGATGTTCTATGATGTTCCATCCCTTGCATGGGAATACAATGGAAAAGATAATGTGATTCAATACCAAGATATCTAAATTTATCATACAATTCATTGAGAATTTCTACATTATCGTTAACCCCTTTTAATAAAACAGATTGATCATAAATTTTGAAAGCGACTTTGTAAATATCAGTATATGCTTTTCTTGATTCCACAGTAATCTCAGATGGATGATTAATGTTAGTTCCAATTTCTAATTTAATAGGATCTACCAATTTTAATATGGATATTAATTCATCATTTACTCTAGAAGGATCTTGAACTGGTACTCTAGTACCAATTCTAATAATTTCAATATTAGGCGCAAATTTATTAATTTGTGAAAAAATGAATTCTAATCTCTTAGGGACCATAAATGGGTCACCACCAGTAACCAAAATTTCTTTTAAATCATCTTTTACTTCATCACTTCCAGTGTATTTTGCAAAATTTGTAATCTCATCTTCAGTTAAACCAAATTGGGGATACTGACCACGTAAACACCAACGGCAATGAGCTGCACAAACCATTGTAGGTTCTAAAAGAATTGTTCTTCTATACAATCTCTCAACACCTCTCAAAGGTTTACCTTCATAATGTACATGAACTTCAGATTGATAATGTCTTAAACGATCTTCGTGATTAATCTCGTCTTCACTTTTGGATTTTAGATATTGTTTTTCAAATGCTCTATATTCTTCGGAATCAATACCATATTTTTCACTAGTTTCAACAAGTTTTTGTTGCAAGTATGGAGTTAATTTTTCCACAAAATTAGATTTTTTTGCACCTGCCATAATTTATCACTTGATTATATTTATTATAGAGCCCATCAATATAATTCTCATATTATACATCTGACTATTTTATGAGTTAATAGATATTAAAACAATTTGGATAATTAATAACTAAATCACTTAAGGCAATTTTAAGAAGTTAAAAAGTAAATATAGAAAATGTATACAAATCCATTTAATTAAGAAACATTGTCACCTCAATATGGTGAAAAATCATTTCAACAAAATTAATAGAAATATCCCCTAAACATTACAAATTTTTATACGATTTATTAACGGAAAGAAAACCATCTGAAAATATTTCTCATAAAAAACTTCCCAGCTATAATAACCATGTAAAATTTATTAAATCTACGCCATACTCAAAATGGCTTTTAATCAAATACAGGGATAAAATAATTGGTTCTGTTTATTTATCAAAAAATGCGGAAATTGCCATTTGGATAAAAAAAAGTATAAAAGACTACAAAATGGAAATACAAAAAAAAGTTCTTGAAGAAGTAATAACAAAATTTACAAGAAAAAAATACTTTGTAAACCTAAATCCTAGAAATAAGAAAATGATCAACTTCTATAAAAAAAATAGATTCAAATTAATTTATTTTACGTTTGAACTTGAAGGCAAAAAACATGAAAATTCAGAACCACATGATAAAGGGAAAATTGAGTTTTATAGAGAAAATGGATATAGGATGACTCAACATATTTACATGTTTGAAAAAATTCAAAAATGAATAAAACCTAATTTAATTCAGTAATACTGCATTTTTTATTATTGTTTTGTTGATTTAGATTGTGCAAAGAAATTATTCTAAATACATATTTAGCTAAAAAATTGATTTTTTTTATGACAGATAAAATACTTTTTTGGCTAGATGGTGATGTTATTCAATTTTGTTTAGCATATTATTTACAGAAAAATTATCCTGGAGGCTTGTTTGCAATCACTGACATTACAGATAAACCAAAAAAATTTTTTAAAGAACAAAAATTTGTTAAATTTGTCAAAAACTGGTTTTATCATGATCATATAAAAACCACTAAAAACGCAGATTTAAAATATCTTGAGAATTTTCAAAAAAAATATGATATTGATTTATTAGAATTGGCAAATCATGATAGAATTTTAAATAAATATAATGAATACTATAATTTTTCTGAAGAAGAAATTAATTCAATTCTTGAACACGAATGCAAATTTTTTGAGATGGTTTTAGATAATGTAAATCCAAATTATTTTATAACTGGAGAGACTGCATTGCAGCCAAATCATCTATTTTCTGAGATATGTAAAAGAAAAGGAATTAAAGTTTTAATGTTGAATCATGCAAATTGGAAAACATTTTGTTATATCTCAGAAGCACGACATAAAATTGACAGTTTTATAAAACTTAGTAATGACGAACATCAAAGTTGTAATTTTGAATATTTACAAAATATTTTGGAAGAATCAAAAGTTTCCAAGTATCATGCGGAATTTTCTGATAAGATCAAAAATTCTAAATTAGCACTTGTTAATGCAATAATTAGATTCCTTCTTGGCAGTAATACCAATATTAAAACACATTATACATATTTTGGCAGAACAAAATTCAAAGTTCTTTACAAAGGAATTCAAGATCTGATAAAGAAAAAACAACGTGAACGTTTTATTGAGTCTAATCTTTTAAAAAATTTACAATCTTCGAAACCATTTGTATACATGCCATTACATCAAGAACCGGAACGTTCATTATTAATTGCTGCCCCAAAATTTTCAGATCAGATAAGAACAATCAAAGAAGTTGTGAAAAATCTACCACCAAATTATGAATTATATGTGAAAGAACACCCCACACAAGGACCATCTAGAGGATGGAGAGAAATTTCATTTTATGAAGAAATAATTAAAATAAAAAATGTAAAATTATTCCATCCAAATTTTGATTCAAGAATTTTATTAAAAAATTGTAAATTATTAATTTCTGTAGGTGGAACATCAAGCTTTGAGGCTACATTTTTTGATAAACCATCCATAATATTTGCAGATTTAGGATATGCGATAATTCCTTCAATAAAGAAATTAAACTCATATGAAGAATTGAACGAAGGAATTAGAGATAGTCTGAAAACCATCGTAAATCCCAATCATGTATATAATTATATAAAAACTCTTGAAGAAAATTCATTTGATTTTGATATAATGAAAATGTCTGCAAATTATCACAATTGGTTTTATATGAATGGAAACACTGTGAATGTTATTATTGAAAATAATAGAATGAAAAAATTCCTTTTAGACAATAAGACTGAATTTGAAAACCTATCATCTGAATTTATTAAAAAAATTAATCTATTAAAGAATTAAATTCCACTTACTAATCGTTGGTTAACTTAATATTTATCCCAAAAAATAATTTTGTGAAAAGTTATGATTGCTGGAATCGTAGCAGCTAGAATGGAATCCACTAGGCTTCCTGGTAAAGTATTGTTTGAGATTAATGGGAAAACTATTATTCAAATTATGGTGGATAGAATGAAATTTTCAAAAAAATTAGATAAAATAATTATTGCTACCAGTACTAATCCTAACGATGATCTTATAGAAACTTATTGTAAAAAAAATAATATAGAATGTTATAGAGGGTCTGAAGAAAATCTTATATCACGATATAAGCATATATCCGATTCAATTAATGCTGATATCATTGTAAAATTTGGCGCAGATTCTCCACTAATAGATCCTAAAATCATTGATCATGTAATTGAAATCTACTTGAAAAATAATTATGATTTTGTTAGTAATTATGGTATACCAAAAACATATCCTGAAGGTTCTGCTCTTGAGGTATATTCATCCCTTATTTTGAACGAAGCATATAATGAAGCAAAAAAACCATCTGAACTAGAACATATCAGTCCATTTATCTGCAATAGACCTGAACGGTATAATCTACATCGAGTTGATTACAAAAAAGATATATCTAATTATCGATTTAGTCTTGATTATCAAGAAGATTTTGTTGTAATAAAATCTATTTTTGAAGCATTACATCCAATAAATCCTAATTTTACTTTAGAAGATATAATATCTTGGCTAGATGCTAATCCCAAAATTTTTGAAATAAATTCCCACATCCATTTCAGTTCAGATAATTATTTCAAGAAGGATGTACAAGCAGGAATAAAATAATAATTAAATCATGGTGGGGCTGATAATTTTATTTTAGTTTCTTTTCCAAGACTTAATTCTAATTCTTTAATATTCTTAACATACCATTTTAAATCTTCCAATTTTATTGCATGTAAATCATCTTGATGCTGTTTAAATTTTGAACCTTTTACATAGAAAAATATGTCTGATGGTTTGTATGCAATAGCGGTAAAAATAACCAATGGATTTTCACAATGATTTCCAAATGCAACGGGTATATGAAATTTTTCAGATAACTTTCTTATTGCATTCAAATTTACATTTTTGATATCTGGGCTTATTGTAGTATGTATTAATCTAACATTTTTCAAATATGGTTTAATAAAATGTATTAATTTTGAAATTTCCGTAAAATCAGAAAGGCCGGTGGATATGTACACAGGTTTTTTTGTTTCTAAAACTGTTTTTATAAGATTTTTATTATTGATGTCTTGACTTAAAATCTTGTAAAAATCTACACCAATATCTTCTAAAAAATCAATTTTTTCAATATCAGCTAACGTTATGCCAATTTTTTTTTCCTTTTTTCTAGTATATTTTATTGCATTTTTATAGAATGAATTAGGTAATGATTTTTTTTTATTTCCACTTTCTTGATAAAATTTCTTTTCTCTTATATGGAATAAAACACCGTCAACACCTGAGACAATAGATTTTTTTAGATATTCTTTAGCATAGTCTTCTAAACCATGATGATTTTTTCCTATCTCTGCTATAATCATAAATTCTCAGACATAAGTTTTTTTATTTTTTTAGTTATATTGATTACTGTTTTCTACTCTAAATAACTCCTTTCTACCCAAAATTTTTAAATAACTAATTTTTCTTTTTTATACATGAATATCTTATCAATAATTCCTGCCAGAGGTGGTTCAAAAAGTATTCCCTTAAAGAACATTGTAAAGATACAAAATAAACCACTTTTGTATTATACTGTAACTGCTTCACTTAATTCGAAATTGATTACTCGAACAATTGTCTCAACTGATAATCAAAAAATTGCAAAAGTTGCAGAATTACTAGGTGCAGAAGTTATTAAGAGACCAAAAAAATTAGCTAGTGATACTAGCTCTGTGGAACTTACTATACAACATACTGTTGATCATTTGAAAAAAACAGAAGATTACATTCCTGATATAATCATACTTCTTCAAAATACTTCTCCATTAAGAAATTCAAAACATATAGATGAATCTCTTAAATTAATGGAAAAAGAAAATTTTGATTCTATTATTAGTGGTTTTTCTATCCATACATTTCTTTGGAGAAAACATAACAAATCAATTAAACCTGTAGACCATGATCCGCAAAATAGACCTAATCGTCAACAGATGTATGAACAATTATATGAAAATGGAGCTTTTTTTGCGACAACATTAACTGCTTTCAAAAAGAGCAATTGTCGAATTTCTGGTAAAATAGGGTTTTATAGAATGCCATTAGAATTATCACATAATATTGATACTCTTGATGATCTAAAAAATGTAAAAAACATTATGAAAACTTTTGGAAAATCATTATAATATGAACAAATATTTATTTAATTTGAATTAAATTATCACAGATAGTTAAATATTATTAGAAAATTTAAGGAAACAGAAAGAAATGTCATTCATACAAATTGATTCAAAAGATAAAAAAACAGAAAGTGTATCAAACCCTATTAATCTTCTTATAGAAAAAGAATCTGATATTAAAATTTGGTTAGTTGATCCAACATATACACAACAACAAATTTCTTCTGAATCAATGCCGTCAGCAGTTGGTGGCATTGCAACATTTACTGAAAAACACCTTAAGCTCAAAAACCCAATAAGGATTTTCAAATATCCTGAAAAATTAGCAATGGCATTAGAAAACGAGATCCCAGACGTAATTGGTTTTAGTAATTATATGTGGAATTCAGAATTGTCTTTATCTTTAGCTAGACGAATCAAAGAATATGCTACTGATACTGTTATTGTGATGGGTGGTCCTAATTATCCTGTCGTGGAATCTGAACAAGAGATCTTTTTAAGAAATCACCCTGAAATAGATTTTCATATTAAAGGAGAGGGTGAAGTTGCCTTTGCTAATCTTGTAGCTGAGTTAATCCGTTCAGATATGAAAAAAGGCAATATTAAAGACGAATTGCCATCTGTTCATTACATATCTTCTGATGACAAAGCAGTCATAACTTCGTCTGTTGAAAGAATTAAGGATCTAACTGAAATTCCCTCTCCATATCTTGAAGGAAAAATGGACGAATTCTTTGATGGAAAATTACAACCTGTAATTCAAACTACTCGTGGATGTCCTTTTGGATGTACATTTTGTGTAGAAGGAATGTCATATTATACGAAAATCTATAGAAACAATCACGAAAAAGTTAAAGCTGAACTAAATTATATTGGTTCAAAAATGCAGCAAGTACGAAATAAGGGTGGTCGTAATGATCTTTGGCTTGTTGATTCCAATTTTGGAATGTATAATGAGGATTTAGAAACTTGTAAATCTATTGCTGAATGTCAAACAAAATATCATTGGCCCGAATATATCCAATGTGATACTGGAAAAAATAATAAACCTAGAGTATTAAGTGCTGCACGTCTTGTAAAAGGCGCAATGAGACTTTCTGGTTCTGTACAAACCTTAGATGATGATGTATTAAAAAATATAAAACGGAGTAATATCTCTGGTGAAAGTTTAATGCAATTAGCAGTAGAAGCTGCTGAAATAGATGCTGATTCCAGAAGTGAAATCATACTTGGTTTACCTGGAGAATCATTAAAATCACATTTTCAAACAATAAATACAGTCATTGATGCTAGGTTTAATCACGTTAACACATACCAATTAATGATGTTACCTGGCACTGAAATTGACTCTCCAGCAACACGAAATGAATTTGAAATGAAAACTCGTTTCCGAATACTACCTCGTTGTTTTGGTTACTATGATGTATTAGGAAAACAGATCATTGCTGCAGAAATTGAAGAAGTGTGTATTAGTACAAACAGTTTGTCATTTGAAGATTATGTCAAATGCAGAAAAATGCATTTACTCATTCATATTTATCATAATGATGGCTTATTTGGTACAGCTTTAGAATTTATCAAATTTTTAAAACTATCACCATATAGATGGTTGGAATTTCTTTTTGAGGAAAAAATGATTGGAGGAGTAAAGAATCTGTTTGAAAAATATGAACAAGAGACTAGGCAAGAATTATGGATGAAACGAGAAGAACTAATTCAAAATATACAAAATCCAGGCGTTGTTGATTCCTATATCTCTGGCGAATTAGGTTATAATCTGTTATTTGTTCACAAGGCAATTGCCATGAATAGATTTGTCACAGAATTGAAAAAATTTGCAAAATTAACTCTTGAAAAGCTGTTATCTGAAAATCAGAATGATACACAAGAAAATCTGGATTTTCTTGATGATGCTTTAAACTATGATGCAGCCTGCATTTCTAATATTTTTGAAAATTTAGAGCAAACTCCACAAATCACTCTTTATTATGATATCCCAAAATTCATCACACAAAAAAATATTGCCATATCTAAATTACATCTAAAAAATACTACAACAGTAAATTTTACTTTAGACGACGAACAGCTTGATATAATAAAACGTTCATTGCAACTTTATACATCTTCAGATCTTGGAGTTAGTAGAATTCTAACGAAGGTTTTTGTTAAAAAAATTCTCCGAACCAGTATGTTAGATAATACATCATCAAGAAAATCAGAAGAAATTACTAATTCTGTTGATTGGCCATATTTGTAAAAAAATTAATTAATATTTAAACGGCTTAGGCTGATCTCTTGTGACACCATCTCATTATCATAAGAAATTATTTTAGCAATAAACTCTGCAACTTCACTTGGTTTCATGAATGTATTATAATCCTGTTCTGCCAATAATCTTTCATCTTCTTTTGCCATTCTAGTTTTCATGGAGCCTGGTGAGACACAAAATGTCCTAACATTCTTATCTTTTAATTCAGAAAATAATGTTCTAGATAATCCTAGCAATGCATGTTTTGATGAGCAGTATATTGCAGCATTTTTAAAACCATTATATGCAGATGATGAAGCAATATTTACAATTCTACCCCATTCATTTTTTATCATATCTTTAGAAAATTCTTTAGCCAAAACAAATGGTGCTCTAACATTTAGATTCATACAACTATCGTATTCTTCCATCGTACTTTCTGATAATGACTTTCTATGATTTTCTCCTGCACAATTTATCAAGACGTCAATTGAATTGAATTTTGCACGAATTTTTTTAATTAACATGCTGATTCCATCATCACTTCTAAGATCTGCAAATTGATGTTCAATAACAACTTCCTTATCGATTTTTTCTATTTCTAATTTTAATTTCTCTAGATTTTCTTCTTTGGATGTCAAAAAAAGATTGCATCCACATTTTACTAATTCAACAGCAATTTCCTTACCTAATCCACCTGTTGCTCCAGTAATTAGACAATTTTTGTTTTCTAAAATGTTGCTATTCATATAATTTCAATAATTTAAAAATTATTTCGCAGTTTTTTCATTGCAGGTATTTCAGATGCCCATACACGTTTTTTACCATCTCCTAAAATAATCTCAATTCTTCTAATATCATTAACAACTCTTTTTATTCCTAAAGGTTCTAAAGATGAGGCTTGATCTGAACCATACATACTTCTACCAAGTGTGATATGTCGTTCTATCGATGTTGCACCCAACATTACAGCACAAATACAAAGTAAATATCCTGTAACCTCATGACCACTATAACCTACTTCACAATTAAATTCATTTTTCAATGTTTGAATACATTTTAGATTTGCTTCTTCTTCAGCCATCGGATATGAACTATTACTATGTAGTAAGCTAAATTGGCAATCATTTTTTTTAAAAATATTAACTGCATCTCGGATCTCATTCATTGTACTCATTCCTGTTGAAATGAAGGTGTATTTTTTTTCTTTAGATATAACTTCTAATAGTTTATGATTTGTTAACATTGGCGAAGATACTTTATTGTATTTTAAATTATAATTTTGTAAAAATATTTGGCTATCAATATCCCATGCAGATGCATACCAAAGAATATTCTTTTCTTTACAATAATTATCAATTATATCATATTCTTCCTTTTCAAATTCTAATCCCATTTTCTGTTCTCTTGTTGTTGTTCCCCATGGACTTTCTCTTGGAAAATCTAAGATATCTTTAGAATAAACCTTATCTACAGTGCGTTTCTGAAATTTTACCGCATCGCATCCTGCCTCCACAGCAAGATCTATCAGTTTTTTTGCAATGCCTATATCACCATTATGATTAATACCGATCTCTGCAGTTAGAAATACCATAAATTGATTTTTTTCGTAAAAATAAATATGTATTTAGTATGATTTGTACTTGTTAAGAAACTTTTTTTCAAATATCAACTCTGCAATTTCACGCAAAACGCCTTTTCCTCCTAATGACTCGCATTGATAATCACAAATTTTTTTTAATTGTGGTATTGCATCTTTTGGAATTACCGCAAAACCAACTTTTCTTAACAATTCCATGTCATTAACATCATCGCCAATAAATGCTATTTCTTCAGATTTTACTTTAAATTCAGAAATAATTTTTCCTAAAATTTGTTCTTTTTTTACCACACCATCGTATAATTTTTTAATATTCATTTTTTTTGCCCATTTTCTGACAATGATAGTTTTTTCTTTTGTAACAATAATTGTCGGAATTCCATTTTTTTTGAGTAAAGATATTGCCATTCCATCTCTAGCATGGAATTTTTTCATTACATCGCCTTTATCAGAGTAATACATTCCCCCATCAGTTAAAACTCCATCTACATCTGTTAGTATAATTTTTATTTTTTTTATTTTATTTTCAAAATTTTTCATAGTATGAAGAATATGCACTTAGATATGAGTTTTATTCCAATCAGTGAAAGTAACTTTTTTTGCAAGAACACCATCTAAAGAAAAGATTTGTGTATTATGTTCACGAATGGATTCAAATACCATTTCCTTACTCTTGAGAAATTTTTTGTAGTGGCCAGTTAATTTTATTCCTGAAAGAAGAATTGATTCAGCTTTAAAATAATTTGCTAATGAAATTGCTGCCAAACCACTATTGTCTAATGTCAATAATCCTGCCATAATTTTTGGTAAGTAATTTTCAAGATATTGTGGTGAGAACCAAAAGATCTTGCCCCCTAATTCTAAAACTTTTTTTGGGACATCAGGATGAACAATTAATGATAACGCATATTTTCCTTTTTTTGTAAAATATTCTTTTTTTGTAGTATGATGATCTACACTAACATATAGATCGCCTTCAATCATTGTAGAGGGAGAAGTAAATCTTGGTGAAAATTTAGGATGTGTTTTTTTTCCACGTCCACAAACTAAAATTTTTTTGCTATCAAAAGATAAATCTGCTATTGTATTTTCTACATTTTTAATATTGATTTCAGAATAAGTTTTTACAAGTTCTGGAGTTATGTTATCCATAGAATCAGCATACAATTTTTTCATATTACCAGATTCATTCATTTTATTTAGAAGATTTACTTAATTCTCTTTCTACAATGTCACATATTATATGATAAATTATTCTATGAATTTCTTGAATATACGCTGTAGACGAAGAGTTTACTATAATAGATATGTCAGCATTTTTTTTAATAATTCCACCTTTGTGTCCCAAAAGACCAATTGTGATTGCACCTTTCTTTTTACTTGTGATGAATGCTTTTTTGATGTTAAGAGAATTTCCACTTGTGGAAATACCTATAGCCACATCACCTGTTGAGATTAAACTTTCACATTGTCTACTAAAAACTGTATCAAAAGAGAAATCATTGGATAATGCAGTAATAATGGATGAATTACTTGTTAAAGCAATCGCAGGTAAGCTCTTTCTATTAAAATTAAATCTACCAATGAATTCTGCTGCAATGTGCTGAGCATCTGCTGCACTTCCACCATTACCAAATAAAACAACTTTGTTGCCTTTTTTGAGACATTTGATTATGGTATTTACTGATTTGCCTATATTTGGCGCTAATGAAACAGATGTTTGAATTACATCCAAACGAGATAGAATCATATTTTCAATTTGATCTTGTTGCTTCAAACTCAATTTTTTGTTACATAATCGAGTTTTAAATTCTTTGTAACAATCCTACTAAGCATTTTTAACATCCAAATAATTCATGATTATGAGCATATCAATAAAAGTAGATAAGAATGAATTCTAATATATTAAAAAACAAAAATTGCCTAATTACTGGAGCAACAGGTGGATTAGGTAAGGAAATTGCTGTTGAATTAGTAAAATGTGGATGCAATCTTTTCTTAACTGGAAAACAAGAAAAAAAACTAGAGAAATTAAAAGGCGATATTAATCAATACATTAAGAATAATTCAGTTCAATATCAACATACAGATTTGTTAAACAGTAACGAATTAAATTATTTAATTAAAAAAATTCGTGCAAAATTCAATTCAATTGACGTCTTGATAAATTGTGCAGGAATTTTTCCTGTAAATCCAATTTCAAAAAATTCTCTAGATGAATACGACACCTGTATGAATCTAAATGTTAGAGTACCATTTGTTTTAGCTAAAGAATTTTCTAAAGATATGGTAAAAAATGAATGGGGTAGAATTGTAAACATTGCTTCTTCTGGTGCATATAATGGACTGAAAAATACCACAATTTATCGTTCTTCAAAGCATGCATTATTGGGATTAAGTCGTAGTCTTTATAATGAATTAAAGGAATTTAACGTTAGAACGTTTTGTATTTCGCCTGGACCAATTAAAACTGAAATGGGTAAAGATATCATAAAAAAGGAAAATCCTGATGAGGATTATGAAAGCTTTATGAATCCCACACAAATCGCAGAATTTATAACATTTGTAATAAGTTTTGACAACAATCTTATTTCGCCTGAAATAAGATTGGGAAGAATAAAATGAAAACCATAAATAATTTATTTTCTTTAAGGAATAAAGTTGTTCTAATTACTGGTGCAGGTAGGGGTATTGGAAAACATTTAGCAGAAAAAATTGCAGATCAGGATGCAAAAGTTTTTGCTATTGATAAAAAGTTTACAAAAAACTCATATAAAAATAAAAAAAATTTATCAAAAATTGTTTGTGATATTACAGATCAAGATGCATTTAAACTAATTTGCACTGAAATTATTAAGAAGAAAAAAAGAATTGACGTTTTAATTAATAATGCGGGAATTTCTTTGGCAAATCATAAGCCAGGTAAAATGTATGCAAAAAATAAGTGGGATGATACAATAAAAATTAATTTAACTGCACATTTTACGTGTTCTCAAGAAGTAATTCAATATATGAAAAAACAAAAAAGTGGCTCGATTATTAATATTACAAGTATTAATGCGGAACTTGGATTTCCACGTAACCCTTCCTATGTTGCATCAAAGGGAGGTCTGAAAATGTTAGGTAAGGCATTAGCAAAAGACTGGGGGAAATATGGAATTAGAGTTAATAATTTGGGTCCAGGTTATATCAAAACAGATATGACAGTAGGAACATATTCAAATAAAAAATTAAAAAATGAACGAGCAATGCATACAATGTTGGGTAGATGGGGTGTAAAAGATGATTTGGTGGGACCATGTATTTTTTTAGCATCTGATGCATCAAGTTACATTACTGGTCAGGATGTTTATGTTGATGGTGGCTGGATTGCCAACAGTTTCATTACAGAATAAAACTTCTTTTACTCTACATCGATTAAATCATTTCTAATGACTTCAACTAATTTTAGGTTTTTTGAGGAAGTCATCTATAGCTAAGTAAGCTGCTTGTAAAGTAGAAGATAAAACAAATGCCGCTGCGACTCCAGTAATTCCGTAGGTTAATCCTAATAATAACATAGCAATTAGGAATGATGATGCACTAATAGTCCTAGCAAAAATTAATGTCCTACTTTTTTCCGCACCCAATAATTTTGAAGTGTAAATCTGTCCAACAGTGGCGGGAATTACACAAATACTCATAATCTGAATTGCATTTACCGTTCCTGTATACTTGGGAAAAAATTCAGGAATTATTAATGGTAATATAGTAATTCCAAAAATTGCAATTGCAATTGAACTAAAAAAAGTAAATAATTTTAATCTCTTATTTGGGTTACCACTAGCATCATGTGTAAGTATGTATCTGAAAATTATATTAGAGAATAGTATTAAAATTGCCCAAATTTGAAGAGCCAAAGCATAATTACCTAAAAGTGTAAGCCCAAGTATAGGAGCTATTATAATTTTATCTAAATGATTTCTGAAGCCTCCAAATAAATTTAGAGAATAGTTTGTTATGATAAATCTTGATCGTGAAGCTAATAGTGGCGAATTAATTTTTTCTTCTCTAAAACCTCTAAAAATAAATATTGTAAAATGAATGTAAGATAATGCAAGAGCAAAAATTATTCCTTCGACTCCAAAAATGTAGAAAAATCCAAGACCTAGAGCTAATGTCAGAGTTTTTTGTGTTATAATGTATTTTGCATAAGAATTAAACAGTTTTTTACCAAGTATGTATCCCATGGCTAAATCATTAATGATAAAAGCTAAAGCAAGAAATGCTACGTCTATTCTATAAAAAAAACCTAAAATTACAACTGCTGTTACTGTACCTGCACTAAGGGATAATAAGAAAAGTATAGGCGTAATCTTGATTTTTTTGGAAACATAAACCGTGACAACGTCACGAGTACCAACCATCGAAATAATATATGCGAAACCTGCAATTGCTATGAAATAGTGGAGTTCTCCATATGCTTCAACATCTAATATTGTGGCTAAATAAAACCAAAAAAATGCAGTAATGCCAGAACCTATTATATCTGAAATTCCTATCCGTGATATACTCTTGATGCTATCAGTTTTCCTAGAGTCTGTCATTGATTCAAACCTAGATTATCCTACCTATTATGGAATTCACTGATAAAAACAAAATATTATTTTTCAAATTTTATTTGTATAATTAAATTTTCAGTTATTAATCTTGGGTATCAATCATTAGTGCTTTATAGATGAATTACATATCGAGTAATTTTTAG
>Ga0310121_10003305_pt1 | contig 14773 bp, 16 predicted proteins | sample CB27_Tmax_986_MG_FD_203504 | JGI IMG/M metagenome (GOLD analysis project Ga0310121, IMG submission 203504) | Marine microbial communities from Western Arctic Ocean, Canada - CB27_Tmax_986 | ecosystem: Environmental > Aquatic > Marine > Oceanic | place: Canada: Western Arctic Ocean | collected...
CGTCAGCCGCCCGGGCATGACTCTCTCGAATCGCCGCCGCCGTCGGCTTGGTGAAATCGCCAACCACGTCCCTCTTGGCCACGGTGACGAACGCACGGACCGCCGCGGCTAAGCCCGCATCGCCATGGTCGAGGTCGACGCGATCCAGTGCCGTCACGACGTCGGAGACGACAACGGCACCAAGGTCGCTGATCGCCCAGGCCAAATTGGCCATTCGCTCGCGATCCTCGTCGCTCAGATGTGATGGCTTGCGGCCAGACAACGCTCGTTCAGCCTCACGTGCCGCATGCCACGACACGACGTCCTGCGCGTTGTAGCTGTTATCGCCGTTCCTGGGGCAGTCAGTGGCACCTCTCAGCGTCGTGACAGCCTTAAAGCCCAGCAACCACGCCGCGGCTTGTTGCGTCAGGGATCGCATCGTGGCTGTCTGGCTGGCCGTGGTCGGTTTCTGGTCACTCATGGCTCATTACGCTTCGGGTTGGGGGTTTGGGTAAAGTTAGGCGCGATTTCCAAAAATGGCGTGCGAAAAAAAACGCGTCGATAACGGAGGTGGACCCCCGACCTGCTCAGCTCCAGGAAGGACCCGTGCGTTTTTCTCGGGGTTTTCTGGGGTGTCAATCTCATGTCGCTATCAAAACCACGGTGTTTTTGCTTGTTTTTGTGTGCTAGTTGCCGACCGCAAACCAGCGCCGCACCGGCGCCTGGGAAGCGACACCCAAGCACCGGCGGTCGCTGCAGCGGACGAAAGGATAGATTCCCGGTCGGCGCGGCTGCGGCGGATGCTAAGCCATGGTGTGTCATGAATGCGTTTCCCCAACTGGCAGGAAGGCGCCAAGTTCTCCGGTGTCGTGTCTATCCGTCTCGGCTCGCACGCCTGTAATTGCCATTCGTCGTCGGTGATCTTCCGCAGGACCAGAATCGACCGCTTCGGCAGGTCATAGGATCTGACGCCGGTCAGGTATCGCCCACCCTCACCGGTCTTGATTAGGAGATTGGCGACAATCACGAATCAGACCCTCCATGCCCAGAGCCGACTGGAAGGACGGTAACGTCGGGCCCACGACCACGACACCGATCAACCACAACCAAACCGACGGTTTCCATTTGGGCAAGTATCCGACTGGCCGTCCGTGGATGAACCCCAAATCGTTCACACGCAGGACGAGTAAGACGAACCGTTTCAGATTTCTTGATGCCGACTAGCCACCACAGAGCGATGGCCACATTCAGGCCACGATTTCCTACCGCAATCGCAGTCAGTAGCCACCTTAGAGGTACTGGACCCCGTAGAAACTGTTCACCTGGAGCAAGCCTGGCTGTAACGTTAGAGCGTTCCTTCTTGTTCTCAGATGGGAGAACTTGGTAGTCAGACTCTTTCCATACGAAGTGATCTACATCAACCATCCACTGTTACTCCTCTATGTATTAATAATAGATACTAAAAATACTTACCTATAATAGATTGCACGGGTCGTACACGGCGTACACTTAATTTGACACCGTGTGCAAAAAGATCGTACACGGTGTCCCCGTCTCACTTGTGGCTTTACAAGCCAACTCGACTACCCGACTCCACATTTCCGCACCCCGTTCGTCCATGTACCGGTCCGCCCACGCGACAATCTTCGCGTCCGATTCCAACTCAAATCCGTCCAACACAATCCGTCCGGCCCTTCGCATGGCAGCCTGAGTCTGGGCCACAACATCGTCGATCGTGTCGGTGGTGGCCTCGACCAAGAGCGCGTCGTGGACGGGACAACACACGGCCACGCCAGCCTCGGTCAACTCACAGCAGGCCAGCCGCATCATCTCGGCGCCATTGGCCTGGCACGGGAAATTCGCCAGGGATCGAGGGTTCGAGTCCGTAGCTGTATGAACTCGCCAGCCGAACACCGTCTGCGAGTACCCCGATAGCATGGCCAAGTCCACGCGTTGCTGTGACCACTTCCAGAACTGGGGGTATGTTTCCTTGTGCATCCTGAGCAAGTTGCGGGCGAAAGGGACCGTATCGCCAAGCGCTTGAGACAAACCAACTTCTAACATGCCATATTGCACAGCCAATGCGCAGATTTTGAATTGGGCCCGCTCCTGAGGGTGCGTCTGTTTTGTGGCCGATTGTGGAACTGCGCCCGCCTGCTTCGCGAATGCCAAGTACGGGTCGGTCGACTGGTAGGCTTCTGACATAGCAGCGTCCCCGGACAGGGCGGCCGCGATGGCCAGTTCCTGTTGGGACCAATCTACGTAAGCCAATGCCATACCTGGTTTTGGCTTAATCAAACCGCGTAACCAAGTCGAAGGCCCAAAAATGAATTTCGCGTTGGATGGTTGGTTACGGCCCGTACGAGATTGGAACGGGGGCAGCAGGCAACGGTTGCGACCATCCGAACCGACGGCCAGATTCTCCAGCTTCATTTCCGACAAACTGTGCCGCAGTTCCCGAAGGGGCGAGACGATTGGGTATTTGCGAGCTTGCTGTCGAAACGTGTCATCGTCCAGCGCTAACCGACCCGTGGCCGTTCTTGGCCATGGTATTCGGTTGCGGATTAGGTAGTGGGCAAACCTATCCAGCTTGAACGTGTGGCCATCGAACACGCCGTAGTTGGTGTCGATGGCCTCAATCAACATCGACTTGATATTGCCCCAGGAATCGCGAAAGGACTCCAACGTTTCCGTATCGATGGGGATCCCGTTGTGCTCCATGCACGCCACGGCTGACATGTAACGGCCTCGCAGTAAGGCTCGCGGAAGATCGATCCTGGGAAGCATAGCGGGCAGGAGACGGGCTAAGGCATCCACGTCGCTCTGGCAGTAGTCCAGCAAAGCGACCCGCTCGTGTCCCGTGTAGGGCCCACCGCGAACAGCCAAGTCACGCATCTCGGTTTTCTCATCGATGCCAATTGAGTCGAGGCCATGATGGGCCAAGGCGCCGACCAACCCACGACCAGCAACGGTACCCAACCCATTCGTCAGATTCCGGAATTCGACGTACAGGTCAAGCACGCGGGACGGCATGGGCCAGTCCAACACCAGATGGCAACCGAATTCCGCCGACGCGAAGTAGGCGACGAACAACGAACGAGCATCAATTCGATAGGGAGGCAACTCCATGTGGACCAGGTCGTCATCGAAAAGCCGAATCAGTCGACGAGAGAAGAACTCCCGAGCCACCAAACAAACGACTGTCGGTCGTTCACCTGGTGGAGCGGAAAATTCAAAGTCGACGAGCCAAACCTCGTCGTAGAGGGTCGACAGTGATCGCACGTCAAACCTCGCCACGTAGAGACTTCAAAACGGCGTGGTCATGACTGTCAATAAATCGTCCCTTGAATGCCAGCGTAAGAATCTCCTTGAACGACAGCTCCGGCCATTCCGGGTCGGGTATGGGCCCCGTCGCTCTGGCAATGTTGTAGCATCTGGCGTCCATGTCGGACTTCATGCGAATCCAGTGGGTCTCGGCCAGTTCGGCCGCCGATGCCGCAGATTCCAACCACGTGTTGGATCGACCATCTGTAGACACCTTGAGCTGCCACAAGAAGATATTTCCGTGGCGAGTGATAGACGTCACCAGATGTACCGGAATGATCTCACCCGCCAGTTCGTCGCGGAGCCCGGGAGACACCATGTAAACAGAGTCCCTATCACTCTCGTCAGCAAACACTGCCGTCGTGATCCGGTAGTCAGGGTCAGGATGCACGCGGACGAACTCCTGCTTGTTCGGTTTGCGAACCGGTATCGTAGTTAGGACCCGTTCCACGCCGAACGACGTGGCGTCTTTCAATCGAAGTGTTTCTGGATCAAAAGGGTCTGGTCCGGATCGAGGGGCCTCATCGGAAATAGCAGATGACTCGATGACGGCGCAAAGCCCCCTATCATCACCCGGTAATGACGACTCTACATCGTTCGTTTCTTCTTGAATTGGCTTGTTGTTGCCACTTTGGATTTCGATTGACATCCAACTGTCTCCTTTCTCGATTGATACTAAACTTCCAATACGCCTGATTCGTCCTCACTGCCAAAGTCGAAGCATCCCTGAATGAACCGCTCCACACGGGGACGATCCTTCCGCGGTTTGCCACCGCGCTTGGGCGACGCCGGTACCGATGCGACACCGCGTGGGAGTCGGTATTCGTTGCAGTCGAAAAGCTCCAATTGGTGCAAATCTGTGACTGATCCGTCAGCTGATTTCATTTCCTAACTCCTTTTGAATAAACACTTAATGACTTGAGTTCGTGCTTGTGCCATGTTCTAGTTGCTCAGCGAAGCAAGCTCGGTCATCAGAACCCGGTTTGCTTTGCCGCACCGGTTCGGCCACATCAAACAGTGTCATTTGCACGTCAATGTTTGTTGGCAGAGGCTGCGTCATCGCATGAGGTCCAACCGTTGCGACAGCTCACTGCGTACATTCTCTTCCTGGTCGACAACGTGCCCCCACGTGTCCAAATCCATCCGGTCCATGATGGCGTTGCGTACCAACTCATTCAGCAGTAGCGGGTCTATTGCTTCCGCTTGCACGGTTCGCGTGTCGTCAAACGATCGCCTGTCGGTTTCCTTCGGGGGGGCCGTCGGTAGGTCCATGTCCTCGATTTGCGTGGGATTACGGCAAGCCGTACCATCTCAAGATCACCACCGTAGTACGCGACAAATCGAGAGACGTCCTCGTCAAGCGATCCAAACATATGGACGCCGCTTGGATCGTAGTCCCCGATGTGCAACACCGTCGTTGGATGGCTCGCCAGATGTCTTGCCATATCGTGCTTGGTGGTCGTTGAATCGAATCCACCACTGGAAACCGCGCGCACGCCGAAATCACGGCCAGCCGTTTCTAGCTGCGGTCGCATGCCAGCAGCCTCACACCAAACCAGCAGCCGGCGGTCCTGTCCAGATTGACGGTCGAGGACAAGTGACCTGGCCTGGCCAGCTACGTACGCCCAAAAGTCCGCCTTGCCGTCATACCACCATTCACCGCTCATGGTGAAACCGTCGTCGCGGATCCAATCCATCGGTACCATATCCGCTCGGCGCGCTCGATTGAGATACTCGCCAAGCCGTCCATACGCTTTTTCGGTCTTAGAGAATTCGTGAAGCACCACCATGCGGTAGAATAGTTGGCGAAGCGTGATGGGCAAGATTCCGTCCAGACGGTATGACTCCAAGATCTCTAGGCACTGATCAATGATTAGCCGGGTATCTGCCCTGGGGCACCATGGTGCGAATCCGCGCACACGTTGTTGGTGATCAGTCATCGTCGGCACCCCTCAGCTGGTTGACCAGGGACGAAGAAATATCCGACCGGAGCAAATCGGTCCATGTCTTCCGCGATCCAATCTGTATTGCGCCGGCAGTAACCAAACCGCCGTGCGACGGCAGCTCCGTACCGCACCGCGTCACTAGCCGTGCGAAAGATCCGCCCCCGTGGATATCGTCGAAAAAACGGTGCAGCACGGCATTCGGAAATCGGCGTCGGGCTGCGGTTGTGACGTGGGCAATGGTGCCAACCGCAACGGTGGGTTGCTCACCAACGAAATGTAGATAACCGCCGGATTTGTCCAGCTCGGATGAATGTTGTATGATTGCCATGTTACTGCTCCTCGCCCCGTTACGGCCCGCCAGCCAGGGGCTTCTTTTTTGCGCCTACTTGCGTACAATCCGCCGACCTTGATTCGCAAATCGAATCAGACTTCGCGTCGTTCGCTGGCTGCGAGTAAGCCGCCGATCAATGTCGATGGCCAGTTGCCGTTGGTCGAGGGCGACCTTTTCAAGCTGGGTACGAACCGCTGCGATGGAGCGAGCGGATTCGCGCTGCGAGCTGGTGGCGTAAGGCTGGCCTGAGAATCTGTATGAGCTCGGTGGAAGCGTTCCGGTTGTCTCCATGTCAAACGCCGCCTGGACTCGAAACGGGTTGTGACCCATCGTGATTAGCTCGCCCTGAGTTTTGCCGGCGCGGATCAGGTTTTGAAGTTGATGGACGCCGAGGAATGATGGCCGTGCTGATTGCATTGATATGCTCCAAATTGCAAGAGTGGGTGAAACGACAATTCAAGTCACGTTAGATTCGTCCAGCTCACGCTCGGCTCGAGCAACCTGTTTCTGGGGCTGACCACCAACATCTTCGGTCTTCGCGATCACAGCGGCGTCGAGTTCGCGCGCAGCTGACGCGGTCTGTTTCTGGGGATGACCGCCGACATCGTCACGTTTGCGGCGTCGAGTTCGCGCGCAGCTGACGCGATCTGTTTCTGGCGCTGACCACCAACATCTTCGGTCTTCGCGTTCACAGCCGCCGTCAAGCGATCCGAGAAACGCTGTGCAGCTTCCATTGAGCTGACGCGTTTGCCGCCAAGATAGGCGGTCTCAAGAGTGACACCAAGACGTCCTTTGGTTGCCCACCGCCAGAGTGTTCGTACGCACGGGCGACCAGGCAAAGACTTGGCCAATTCTGCGAGCGTTACAACGTTTTCGTTCTGAAGGTCGATTCCGATCATGAAAAAACTCCACATGTGGTGACGAAAAATGCCATACATGTAGAGTTTGTGACAAAGCAGTTAGCCTTGTCCGGTGACACTCTTGTAGAATGTCACCACTATTTGTCGGGTGAATGTTGTGTACTCACCACTCTCAGGTACTGACGGTAGGAGATGCCTAATTCTTCAGCCTTAGTCTTTCGAAGCGCCGTCACGCTCCGATTGTCACCACCATCCTTTTTTATCTGCGCGATTTGGTCCTCGGCGGCGGACACATCTGCCTTTGGTCGGGATTGGCGAGCTGTTTCCAAGTCGAGTTGGCGGCCCGCTCCGTATCGTGTAACGTCATCGGTGTTGCACTGAATGTCGATCTTCAGCACCAGTCGTCCCAAGTCAAAAGCTCTAGCGGCTATCTGCAGATCGGCTTCGCCCCGACTTTCAGCGACGATCCGATCGACAACTCTAATCGCCTCAATGGCTGATTCGACCCAGTCCGGTGAATTCTCGTCGGTGCTGTAGCGTTGTACTCCATCGCCAAGGTCAAGCGGATGACATCTGCCCTGTCTCGCAGGACCGAATAGCTCAAGATACGGCCGGACAATGTCGACCAATCTGCCTCGGATGTCGTCCACGTCGAGCACGGGAAGATCGACGCGAAACATTTCATCAAGCGCTTGGCGAAAGGCTTCCGGATCGTCCTTTGCAGTGATCTTCTGCCGGACCGGCGGTTGGAATGCGCCGTGCTGCTTGACTTCCTGTAAAAATTCCCTGTCCATCCGTCCGGCTCCTTGCATCCGACCCTGGAGACGAAAATAGCGGAACAGGGCGGCCAAGGTGTCCGCTTTTTCGGGGAGCTCATCCCTAGTTCCGCGCTCGATGAATATCCTACCCGACCTCTCGTGCAACATCCATTGCGAGTTTGCTGTCCCGCTCCGCGTACACCTGTGTCACATTGGCATTGGAATGTCCAAGTGACACCTGCGCAGCCTCAAGACCAAATCTACTGCGAATCTCCGTCGCCGCCGCATGGCGCAATTGATTCGGGGACCATGGATCAACGCCAGCCAGCTTGCATGCCCGAGCTATGGCCTTTCCGTAGCTGTGCCGCGTGTAGTGACCGTTTGGCGGTCTGGTCCGCTTTGGCTTCCGATTGGTACCGATCGAGTTGCCTTGGCCTACTGGGGTTACTCTTTTCTCGTGGGCGGCGGCCCGTCGTCGTCGTTCGCTCTCGGCCGGCGAAAAGCAATAGCTCCCAGCGCTGCGAAGCAGATGCCTACTTAGGATTGCCTGCGCTTTCGGGCCAATGAAAATCACTCTCTCGATATCGTGGTGCTCCGTCTTATGGCACGTGGGTCTGTACTCCCAAACATCGTTGGTGCGGTCGATTTCACCTGGACGGACCATGCAGGCCTCGGTTGGTCGGCACCCAGTCAGCCTTTGAAATCGAGCTAAGTCCGCGACGACTTCGGGCAGGTGTTCTATCGTGGCGGCTACATCGCTGTCTGAAACTGGCCTGACGGGTTCCGTCTCGCGGGCCGTTGTCCGTCCTTTTCGCAAGTCGGGGATCGCTTGGAGAGCATGGTATACGCCGGCTGGCATCATTTCTTCGGCAACAGCCCACCGAATCATTCGACGGATTCTCGACACCTGCTTGTTGATGTGCTTACGCGACTGACCGTCATCAATCATGGTTTGACGGACAGCCTTGAGCTTTCGTGGTCCGAAATCCACTGCCGGGATGCGCGCATACAACCGCCTCACGAACTTAATGGCGTCGTCTATTAACCGTGCTTCGTCGGTGACTTCCCCATTTTTGACATAGTACGCCTGGGCGTGACGACGGAACGCAGCCATCAATTCGACCATAGCCAACGCTTTCTCGTTGGCGGCGGGCTGCGGTGGGATACGACGGCCGTTGGTGAGCCATTCCGCAATCAGGCGGTCATAGGCATCACGGCTCTCGGGCGATTCGTATTTGCCGAGATAATGACGTTTGCCATCGAGTTCGACAAAAGCGAGATCACGAGCTTTGAAATGACGGTACTTAGGGACGGTCCTATTCAGCTTGGGCATCGATGCGGCCTCCATACGGGAGCCAAACGGATACAGTATCCGTTTGGGATTCCTTAGAATCAGCCGCACTGTCGGACGTCGACAGGTGCTAAGTACCTAGCTCGGCAAGAGTTGTATAAAATGGCGGGGACAGGATTCGAACCTGCGACCTCGAGGTTATGAGTGGCCCCCTAATTTAGCGCTGAACCAACGTTTTCTCCGTGGTTTTGCAGAATACCATGCGCAAGCAGGCGTATCAACCTGTTTCACCCTATTTCAATAAAGCTCGAGGATTGCGCGTATTTTGAAACGATATGAAACGTCAAACATGTAGTTTACACGCGTGACAAGTTTTGGTCACTTCGCTGGATCTAAATTGGATCGAAACCTGCTGGAACCTTCGACCTCGAGGTTATCCTGCCGCGCCCTGCTTCGGCCCGTACATGTTTAGTTCGTGCCGATTCTTGTCATACTTGTACTCGATCCGCAGCCCCCCCATTTCCCATTCCCATTCCCAGACCGCCGGCTTTTGAATTTCTGCATCTAAGTATTTCGGGCCGCCAATCACAGACAGAACTTGCCGCTCTACGAAATCCCGGACCGTCTCCCCCAGCGGCGAAAGGACCAGGTCAGTAGCTTGCCAGAACTCCTTTTCGTCACGAACATTATCTTCCGGGAAGACCGTTTGAGAAAGCCCCGTCGGCGACATAACGTGGATTGATGTTGGATGTAGAGCAACGGCAACACCTGACGGTTTGTCCACCTCGACATAGTCAGCTTCTCGAATGACCGTTGTGAATCCCGCACTTGTTAACAAAGATAAAATCGCGTTGGCGGTTGGTAAATCTAGAATATACGATTTCTGCCACTTTATATCCCGATCGATCCGCGGGACGAAATAGTTGGGGTCTTGTACGATGTCTTCCTCATCGATAGAGATCGACAGCCCTCGTTCATCTGGCCAATACGTGATGCCGGCCCATGACGAAGAACCGGGAGTGGGCGTCCAAAGACCAACATCGAATCTTTCGCTGGGATCACTGACAAGCAACCCCAAGTGATTCTGCCAGACTTCTCGCAAGTCTTCCTTCGTAACTCCCTTCGCGGTCTCCACCGATGTCTCAATACACACATCGACCAAAAACGCATATTTCTTTTTACCGACGCTGTCCTCAACAATTCGGTATTTGAACGGTGGCTTCCACACCGGGGCGGCCGATTTAGCCAAGTCGCGTTCTGGAGCCTGGTCAGGTAGTGGGGCGACCGGTTTCGTACTTGGCTCGGAATTTGCGGCAATCGGTCGCTCAACTGTGACCGGATTCGTCGCGACCTTGTCCACGTGAACCGTCACCGCAGCGATGATGATTAGAATGATTGCTGTCGCGGCGACGGCAACGAACGCACCAATGAGTATGCCCTTGTTGTCCATGATTTCATGTCGATCACGAGTCGATTCCGTCTTATCAAATCCGCTTTAACGGTTAGGCGCGTACTCGCAACCAACGTACCGCCCACAGCATCCCAAACGAAAAAAGTAAAGATGTCGCTGGTTCCGGAATCGAACTGACGTTGGAAACCGTATCGCCGTAGTTGGCTTTCCATGTCTCGTAGTTAACCATCAGTGGGGCGAGCAATCCATTTTCTTGGCGATAGACGAGGTAGTCACGGGCATCGACGGCGCTGCTGCTGTTGAAGTCACCAGGAAGCACTTCCGTTAAGGTTATGGATGGACTGGTGTCCAAGAAACCGGCCCTTGCCTCAATGGACGAATTAGGACCGGTCGACACAGTCCCTAGAATGATTGATCGAATGGACGGCAAGCCATTGTGCAGGAATTGTTTCTGCGGTTACAATACACAATTAGAGGTGAAGTTTTCTCGCAGGTCAGTCAATTTTCCAGCCAGTCTCATGACAGCAGAGATCTACCGAGTGACCTGCAAACAGAGAACACGACTTGCCATTGCCCTGCTGCTGCTCGGCTGTAGCACTGCCTTTGGCCAGGTTGCCGACCCGGCCATCGTTAATTGGATGATCAATACCGACGGGGTGACCGGGTCAAGTGTCGACGCAGAGATTCATACGCTTGTGAGCCAGATTCTCGCCGACGTTCAGACCGTCAGTTATACCGACACCTTCGTGTACGTTGAAATGTCGGGAGTTCCCTCCTACATGACGGGGCCATTTCCCGACGGCAACCCTGCCTACCCGTCGGATCTTGACGCAACGTATCGGATACCGCGTTCACCCCAGGTAGACTCGAGCGGAAACAATGCAGAGGTTGGCCTGGGTCCACAAGGGGTTTTTATCAACGGGGTCGCCCTCTTTAACTACGCCGATGGAGTGTCCTACAATAACCAAGGCATCTGGAATCGAGACGCAAACTTCTTTGAAGCCGACGGGTTTGATGCGGCCCCTGGACACCCGGCACCCATTGGTGGTGGTGGACCTCCTGGTGGTGGACCTCCCGGCGGTGGTGGTGCCCTGGTGGCAGGTCGTTATCACCACCACCAGAATCCTGTCAAACTGCGTGAAGCGATCGGCGACGATGGTTTGACACATTCGCCGATTTTGGCGTTCGCCTTCGACGGTTTTCCGATCTACGGTCCCTACGGGTACGTCGATCCGGCCAACCCTACAAGTGAAATTGTGCGCATCGAATCGAGTTACCGACTCCGGGATATTACCCAGCGCACAACCTTGCCGGACGGAACCGGACTCTCGGCGGCCCTTTATGGCCCATCTTTGGCCGAGGCGGAACTGGGAGCGTATCAAGAGGACCACGTTTTCGATGCCACCTCAGGTGAGCTGGACGAACACAACGGGCGGTTTACGATCACACCCGATTACGCCGAGGGTACCTATGCATATTTTGTGACGCTCGACGAAAACGGAGATACTGCGTTCCCGCACATGCTGGGACCGACCTTTTACGGACAAGTTGTCTCGCAACAAAATGTTGTGATTCCCGCGGGAGCAACACAGTACGTACCGTCGCAGCCAATCAATTCGGGCGATTTCAACAACAACGGGCAGGTGGAGGCTGGCGATCTGAATCTGGTCTTGTTTAATTGGAATGTTCCGGAAGAAGCCCTGCCGACAACTTGGGTCAACGAGCGCCCCAGCGGCATTGTTGGAATCAATCAACTGAACGCCGTCTTGTTTGATTGGGGGCTTGTTACCGACGTCAACAGTGTGTCGGTTCCGGAGCCGCGTTTTGGGGGCATCTGTTTGGCTTTGGTCACCGCGTTCGCAGCACCATGGATTCGCATCACAGCAAACCACGACGAGGCCCACGGCGCCGGCCATCGTCCACTCAGGTATCTGTGACAGTTTCCCATTCACGCGAACGATTGCACTTCAGCCCCTGGGTATCGGTGACAAATGTGCCGTTTCGTTGCTTGGGGAAATGCACGGATCCATCAAAATACCAGGATCCCGGTATTTTACGTGAGCCGAATCCGATTGGCGGAGCTGGTCGCGGCTGCGGTGGCTGATCAGCTTGGGCCGCCGTAGCCACATCCGCCCACGCCCGGGGTTTTGCTTCCCGCCGGACGTGGGCCAGTTTCAAATTATCAAAGAGCGTTAGCCGACGAGCGCCTTGTAAGCGTCGTTTATCTTTTTGAACTCAGCTGCGTCGCCACCGTGATCAGGATGGTGCTGGACGGAGAGGTGGTGATAGGCTCGCTTTATTTGCTGTGGGTCGTCCTGTGTTAGGCCAAGGACTTGTAAATGAATGTTCCGGGGCGCGCGGCGTCGTACCCAACGGAAAGGTCGACGACCTTCTCCTGCATTGCTCGTTCGGCCCTTGCGCCATTCAGGCTCTGGGTTCACATACTCGACATACCAGCGGGCCTGCTCCTCCGACATGTAATTGTAATCGCCTGTGATGTCCCACCGGATATCGTTGGTCTGGTACGCGGACTTGCCAGGCCAGCAACGATCTTTACCTCTAGGCTTGTGAGAAAGAACTTCACGGAACTCTCGCTTTTTCCGCTGTCGCTGAGGGTGCCACTTCAGCTCGTCGAATTTGACGAACGGTGTAGTTGGCCACGGTTCGTCGACGCTGGGTTCCGGGCGTTTCGGCACATCAGCCACGTCGTAAAGGTAGGGGTACAGCCACATGTCGACCAGGTTCCCCTGGACTAGCCACATGTCGCCATTGCGTTTCGTGTGGACCTCGAACCGATGCAACACGGAATTCGGAAATTGGCTACAGCGCTGCTGATAAACGTAGAACTGTTCCGGCGTTGTGTTACGCTTGGGGGCTTTACCCGTACCGGTCTGCCGCTTGTTACGCTTAGTGGCCTTTGGCGTAACAGATCGGCGTTTTGGTTTGGGAGGATTCGCGAGGCCGCCGGACTTGTTGCGGCCTGTTAACTCATCCGTAACGGGCGCATCCTGCTTACCAGGTTCCCCTGGACTATTCGCCTCCATGTTACGGCAACCTGTCCTATCCGTAACATCGGGTTGCGTTCTTCCTTTTCTCGACGCATACACTCGGCACCTGGCGGAACAGAACCGTTTCGGCTGGCGCCCAACTGACATCGACTCGCCACAGAATCCACACTGCCGTGGCTCGGGTGTTACGGACTCACGTGTAGCCGTAACAGAATCAAGAGTCTCGGGCCGACACCGCTTACCAGATCGGTTGGCGGACACCCGACAACCGGCGGAGCAAAAAATCGCATCGCTGCGTTTCGCTTGGAACACACTCTGGCACTTCCCGCACCTCATCCTGGGCATTGTTACGCCTCGTCCGTTACGTGTAACATTCGGCCCCTCATGTCGTCACCTCCGAAAACCCCTCGGATCGCTCATTTCCCAAAACCACTGCTTTCCCAAAAGTCGCGATTCTGGGGTCCTCAAACCCCTTGTTTTGTAGACTCAAATTTTCAGTTTCGTATCCAGGGGTATCAGAGGTCACCGGGATACGAAACTCGCTCCAGCGGCTCCTGATGGCGGCGGCCCTTTGTCGCATCTGAGCGGGGCTTGAATTGCCCCCCAGAGGAGTGCCAGGAACGGACCGACTTGGCAGACATTCCAAATCTGAAACGGCCAGCCTCAACAGCTTGCCAAATGCCCTGGCCCACCGCTTCGTCGTGTAGACTTCCCGCCGCTTCCGAATACCACGAGCCCAACCGTCGCGTCGAATTCGCTGGCGATAGTTGTGCCAGTTCGGGGAGGTGCTCAAAACGATCAGTGCGGTGACTATGAGATTCTCCACGCGGTCGCGACCAGCACGGTCAACCACAGAGCCGGCTTGACTTCGGAGCCAGGCGATTCCAGAATTCAACTCTCGAACGATTTGTTTGCCGCTCATTCCAATCTCCAGTGGCAACAAGTTGCACTTGGCCACCGTGTTCTAGCACGGTGGTCTTTTATTTGGTCACGCCTCACGTCTTGACTGCCGGCACCGCCCCAACAATCGCCGCCGCCGTCTCGTCATTGAAGAACTCAGCCAACTTCGCTTCGGCGTGCTCGCGTGTGAGTCGACCGTCGTGGTCGGCCAGTTGTCCCAATGCCGCGCCGCTCTCGGGGATCGCCGTCAGTAGATAGTGGATCAACAACCCCGCGTGCATATACAATGCGTCGCCTTTGCTGGCGAATAGCTCGTCTGTGCCGCAGCCAAGTTGGTCGGCCAGTTGTTGCACAAGTTTCGGCGTCTGTGATCGGATGAGCCAATCAGTGGGACTCAGTGATTCCGCGTGCAGCGGTTCGATTCGATAAAGGTCGCGTTGCATGATTGTTGCCATCGGTTTTTAGGTAAGCCTCGCACGGCAGCCAGGGTCGACCTTCAACACCAGCCGCGATAGGCTGGCTCCAGTCGACCACCGGCCGTGACACACGATTTCAGCTTGATACCAACTCCGAGACCAGCGAATCCAACTTCCTCCGTGCGAGCTCCAGGTTGGCTAAGGTCTCACGTGATTGGACGCGGGCCGCATTCAAATTGGCCGTCAAGTTGGCCAACTCCTCCGCCGACGCTTTGACCGAAACATTCCTGGCGACCACGTGGTTAAACTGAATCTCGGCAGACTTGGCGTTTGTCGGCCAAGCAACCATGGTTTCCAGTCCAGAGCCGGCCTTTTCAAGCTGTTTGGCAACTTTGGACTTTAGCGACTCCAGATCCTTTTCTGCCGCCGCGGCCGACTCGGTCAAATTGGCCACGGCCGCGTCAACCAATTCGGCCCGGCGCCATAGCAAATCCACCAGCGATTGCAGGATCTTCAGCCGGCAATCTTGAATCGCATCGCGCCGCTCAC
>Ga0310121_10003306_pt1 | contig 14768 bp, 16 predicted proteins | sample CB27_Tmax_986_MG_FD_203504 | JGI IMG/M metagenome (GOLD analysis project Ga0310121, IMG submission 203504) | Marine microbial communities from Western Arctic Ocean, Canada - CB27_Tmax_986 | ecosystem: Environmental > Aquatic > Marine > Oceanic | place: Canada: Western Arctic Ocean | collected...
TCACAATGCGTTTGGCCTCGTCGAGATGTGCGAGCAGGAATGCACGATCCCCGTGGGTCAGAATGCCCTGCGGCGTGACGTCAAACCCGGTCTCGGTGATGACGAAGGACGCGCCACGGGCTTCGATCTCCACAAACGTTCAAGGACGTCACGCTCAGCAACGAAGCCATGCCGCATCGTGACGACCTCACGGACGTCAGAAGCTGTGGTCAATGTCCCCCTCCCCTGTCGCTAGCGCCCCTCCCGTCTCACCCGTCCATGTGTCCGCCACCCCCGTATGTATTGGGGGATCCTGCGATGGCCATCCGTCCGCCGACCTCTTCTCCGGACGGGTTACCACGCTCACCGAAGAGAAATGATCCGAGGCCAGGATTGGAGTCGTCGAATCTCCAGATCCAGGCGTCGAGCACGTAGTGGGTAGCCTGCGGAACAGTGAGCAAGGGTACGACGACGTGGTGCAGTGCATCGGGAACCGCGAAGGGAAGCGCGACCTGGCCGAAGGCGACTGCGTGTTCTTGCCAGATGAAGAGATCCCAGAGGCCTTCTTCGAAGTAGGCCAGCACAAGGAGTAACCCGACGAAGATACTGACCGCCGAGGGGCGGTGAATCCGGTGCCTCCAGGACCGTTGGTCGGTCCACTTGCGGCGACCGTAGATCCAGACCAGGGCTACGTAGGGAACTCCGTGTGCTACGACGTTGGTCAGCGTGAAGGCGAAGTCCGAGTTAAGCAGCACAATTCCCGTGTACCAGACGCACGCGGTCGAGAGCACGATCCCGACCTTGCCGCAGTTGACCGTTCCGTGTTCCCGGTAGATCTGGACCTGCCGCACGAGGAAGACCAGTAGGATCGCCGAATAGATCCAGAGCGCCACAGGCGAAATCCATGTCGGGAGCGATAGAAAGTCCCCCTCGACGAACCACTCGAAGCGGCGATCCGACGTCGCGTGCCAGAAGGCGAGAGGGTAGAGCATGGTGGAGTAGATTGCCATCTTGTCGAGGCGCCGATCGGCGAGCGACCGCTCGCCACACCGGTGACGGTAGAGCATCACGAATCCGAATTGCTGGCGCACGAAATGGAAAACTGCCGCATAGGCGAGCACGCGCCAGAAGAGCAATGCCCCGAGACTGTGGAGGGCCACGCCGACGGCCAGGCAGACGAGCGGTGTGAGCACGTAATGGGCGCGACGTCGGGCAAATTCCTCTGGGTCTAAGTACGTGCGATAGAGCGACGCGTAGACGTGCGCCACGTCGACACAGACGACGAAGACGAGCCAGCCCCAGAGCGGCACATCGGTGGTTCGCAGAGTTGGAACCGATAGCACCAGGAGGACCGCCAGCAAGGGAGGGCCGAGAATTAGCCCAGCGTCGAACCGGCGCGACACGATCCACGCTGCACCGTTCGTGCTGTGTCCCCCCACCTTACACGCCCTCTTCTGCGGGGCCCAACGAGCTAATGTGGGTATGGCCCATGTGTCGCATGAGGTCTCCTGCGGCTCGCACGCCGCGATATTGAGCTTCTTCGAAGAGCGAGAGCCCACTCATGTCCGAGTGGGCAAAGCGTACCGGTCCAAAGGTATCGGCGGCGCGTCGCCGGGGCACATCACGCCAGCGACATCGCGAGCGGCTCGTAAAGAGACTGCGCATTGTCCTCCACATATTTCAGGATCCGTTCGGTCTCGTCGATGTGCGCGAGCAGGAATGCACGATCGTCGCGTGTGAGCATGCCGTACGGAGGCGTGATGGTAAACCCGCTCTCGGTGGTGCTGAAGGACGCGCCACGGGCTTCGATCTTCCATAAGCGCTGAAGCACCTGGAGAGAGACGACGCGTCCGTCTCGCATCGTGACCATTCCATTAGCGGCGGAAGCGGCCATCCACACCTCCCTTATACCCCTCGGAAAACCGCGCAACCGCGCAACCGATGACATTCGGTGGGAGTTCCGTCGAATGTTGGCCGACAGTATCCGTGCCCGTCTATTCGCGTTAGAAGCACTTCGTCCCTGGCACGGGAGGGGTACAGGAGTGGGGGGTGTTTAGGACGTCGTCTCGCTGCGGAGGTCGTCCAGATAGTCCGCCCAGGTCTGCATCATGCGGCGGCGATCCTGGAGGTGCGTCGTGCGGTTGTAGGCCCGTCCTAAGGGGTCCTTCACGGTGTGGGCGAGTTGGTGTTCGATCAGGTGCGGCGCAACGCCTAGCTGCTCATCAAGGCACGTCCGCGCCATCGCCCTGAACCCGTGTACCGACATCGTGTCTTTGGGGATCCCGATGGTGCGCATCGCGACCGCGAGCGTGTTTTCACTCATCGGACGTCCGTTGTTCCGCGCCCCTGGGAACACCCATGACTGATGGCCGGTCTGGGGGTGCAAGTCACGAAGGATCGCGACGGCTTGCTCTGACAAGGGCACAATGAGATCGGTCTGCGTTTTCGTAACGAGGTACTGCCACTGTGGCTCGGAACCATCGAGGTCGATGTCGTCCCACCGCGCTCGGCGCAATTCGCCTGGTCGCACAAACCAGAGCGGTGCCAGGTTCAGGGCGGCCATGACCACCGGTGATCCCTCATAGGCGTGAAGCATCCGCAAGAGCTTTGCGACGGCCTTGGGATCGGTCACGGCCGCGAAATGCGTGGGCGTGGGTTTCGTTAGTAGCTGTTTCACGGGTGCGGCGGGGTTGCGTGTGATGCGCTCGGAATACAGGGCGTAGTCACAGACCTGATGGCACACGTTCAAAACACGACTCGCGGTCTCGTACTTCTCTGCTTTCTCAAGAGGCTTGAGCAGAGCGTGGATATCTTGAGGTCCGATATCAGTCATCGACCGCGCACCCAGTGTCGGCAACACATAGCGTTCCAGCCGCATCAACACCGTGCTGGCATGACCCGGCACCCAGCTCGGGACCTTTGACTCGTACCACTCACGGGCGACCGCCTCAAAGCTGTTGCCTGTGTCTGTGTCGTCCATCGAGGCCACAGACGCGGCCTTCCACCGGCTCATTGGGTTCAGGCCACTAGCGACGTCTTGACGGCACTCGTCGCGCCGCCGACGGGCCTCCCCCAAGCCGACATCGGGGTATTTGCCCAGGCCACGCGAGTTTGCTTTGCCACCAAGCCGGTATTTATACCGCCACAACTTGCTCCCATTTGGGCGCACGATCACGTACAGCCCCCCGGAGTCGCCGAGCTTGTACGGCTTCTCCTTGGGCTTGGCGTTCCGAACGGCGGTATCAGTGAGTGCCATCTGGGGGTGCAGCAGGGGGTACCACGCCTCAACAAGCGGGGGTCACCCCTCTTGTACCCCCAAACGTACCCCCACATTACGTGGCTGTCAACGGAACACCATGGAGACACCTAGACGACTGATAGCAAAAACTACCAGTTATATAGGCGTTTTCTGTATGATTTAGATGGTGCTGGATGTGGATGGAAGATAATATGGCGGAGAGAGTGGGATTCGAACCCACGGTAGAGTTACCCCTACACACGCTTTCCAAGCGTGCTCCTTCAACCACTCGGACATCTCTCCTGGTGAGTGGAATCAGTAGTTTACCGCGAAGGGACCACGGCGAGCACCTCCCGACGCAGCTCGGGCGCCCACCGCGGATGGCTTTGGCCTGTCGCGATGCGTCGATGCCAGTGTCAATGAACTGGACCGCCCCCTGACGGGCTCCCCGACGACCCTGAATCCGTGACCTCAGACATCGACAGGAAAGCCACCGGCTTAGCGCTGGCGCTGCTCGACGCCATAAGCGGTCGCCCCAACCAATGACGTGTCGCTCCCATTGATGCTGTTCGACCGCACTTCGATTGGCACAGCCAGACCATCCTGTCTGCCGACGAGTTTACGACCGCTCTCCCGCCGCCTTCAGGAGCGATGTCGCGCTCGGTGACCTCGGGATCCAGCCGTTCTATGCGTCAGACGCGGCGATCGAAGTCAAGGGCAGCTGTCGTTCTTCAGAGGCGTCATCAAGGCTGCGACGCCTTCACTGTCGAGCGGCTGCTCCAGGCTACTGGTTTCTCTTCCGTCGTCGTAGACCGACGGCCAACAGGCCGACACCGAGGAGCGCCACTGCGGTAGGTTTCGGCACCTGCCCAGTCACGGTCCGAATCTTGCCGCCAATCGCGTCGGCGTAGCCTTGCGCATTCGGAACGGCAATGTAGAAGCCCTGTGTCGGGAAGTTGAACGGGGATGTGGTGTCGCACGGCCCAGGAAAGCAGTAGTTATTCTGTAGGTTGGCCGCATTGACACCGCCGCCGATTGCTTCGATGCTGATATTGTCGACACCAAGCGTGATAGCGTCGTTGCGGGCGCGAGGCTAAAGGCACGGCTCTTCCAGCCTTTGCTATCGCGGAAGAGGTGTTGCCAGTGTCGTGACCCCCAAGCGCGGCAGTTGGTTGAATCCCGCGGAAATGGAAGCCAGTCTCTGGTCGTGTGAGTGTCACGGCCGTGATCGGGTCGACACCCTCGACGCTCTGCACGGCCGCTAGGGGCGTGCGTGTAGGGGGCGGTCCGTGTGGAAATCCGGGCATGGTCGCCACGGACCGCCCGAGAGCGGCTTTAGTCCGTGTCTCCCCACAACTGTTTGAGTCGCCGGTCACGGCCACATCCGTATCGATAGAACTTGTACCGGAGCGGATTCTTCTGGTAGTAGTCCTGGTGATACGTCTCGGCGGGGTAGAAGACGTCAGCCGCGGTTATCTCGGTGACAATCGGCTCGGCGAATCGCCCGGAGTTCATGAGCCGGTTTCGGGATTCTTGCGCGAGCCGCTCTTCCTCATCATCGTTGTAGAAGATCCCGCTTCTATACTGTGTGCCGATGTCGCAGAACTGCTGGTCAGCGGTGAGCGGATCGATGTTGCGCCAGAACACCTCGAGCAGCTGTTGGTAGCTGATCGTCTCGGGGTCGTAGACGACCTCCACCGCCTCGGTATGACCGGTTCTTCCGGCAGACACTTCAGCGTAGGTGGGGTTCTCGCGGTGGCCGCCGGTGTAACCCGACGTCGTAGAGACGACGCCGTCGAGCTCGTCAAACGGCGGTTCCATGCACCAGAAGCAGCCGCCCGCAAAAGTCGCTGTTTTTAAACCAGTGTCGGTGCGGGCCTCCGGGCTCGCAGGTTGCTGGCCCGCTAGCGTTGCCGCCGCGGCCATCAAGAACGCAACAAATATAGTCTTGACTCGTGTAGTCATGATCTTCCTTTCACCATAGTTGGATGCCGTTCGCGGGGCGTGGGTTACACGGTGGCGACGGCATGTAACCGACTTGGTGGTTTTGCGTCCAACGGTTCAGGGACTGAAGAGCTTACTCGCGGTTCACAGGAGAGCATCGTGAAATCATCGGACCTTTTTGTGAAAGCGCTCGAGAGCGAGCACGTCGACTATATGTTCGGAATTCCCGGAGAAGAGAATCTGGACTTGCTGGACTCACTCTCGCGATCCGACTCGATCAAGCTTATCTTGACCCGCCATGAGCAGGCGGCCGGATTTATGGCGGCGACCTAGGGGCGTTTGACCGGACGAGCTGGTGTGTGTCTTTCGACACTGGGACCGGGGGCGACGAACCTTGTCACCGCGGCTGCCTACGCCCAGCTGGGAGGGATGCCCATGCTGATGATCACCGATCAAAACCGATCAAATCGAGCAAGCAGGGGCAGTTTCAGGTGGTCGATGTCGTCGATATGATGAAGCCGTTGACGAAATATCCGAGGCAGCTGGTCAGTAGCGCGAATATTCCGTCTCGGGTGCGCGAGGCATTTCGGGTGGCTCAGGAAGAGAAGCCCGGCGCGGTGCATCTGGAGCTCCCGGAAGACATCGCCCGCGAGGACGTTGACGAATCTCTTCTGCACGCAAGCCTGGTGCGACGGCCTATCGCTGAGGAGAAATCGATCATTGCTGCCACCAGCCGTTTGGAGAGCGCGACCCACCCGCTGCTCATGGTCGGGGCCGGTGCGAATCGTAAGCTCACGTGCCGCATGCTCGGCTCGCTGGTATCGAGGTTTGGGATTCCCTTTGTGACCACCCAGATGGGGACGGGGGTGCTCGACGAACGTGATCGGCTGTGTCTGGGCAACGCGACGTTGTGGTCCGGAGACTTTGTCCGTCGGGCGTTCGAGGCGGCCGACCTGATCGTGAACATCGGACACGACGTGGTCGAGAAGCCGCCATTCTTTATGCTCCTGGGGGGCGTAGAGGTCGTACACATCAATTTCTCTTTAGCCGCCATCGACCCCGTGTACTTTCCTCAAGTCGAGGTCGTCGGGGATATTGCGAACGGCTGACCCATCAGGACCACTGGGATTTTTCGCGCTTTCTCGAAGTGCGGGCGGCCGGGGAATCCCATCTCCAGGAGGGCGCCGACGACGGCCGCTTTCCGATCTATCCGCAACGCCTGGTCGCCGACGTGCGCGAGGTCATACAGGATGCCGGGATCATCGCGCTGGATAACGGCGTCTACAAGATTTGGTTTGCGCGCAACTACAAGGCCTGGGCACCCAACACGGTGTTGCTCGACAACGCACTGGCGACCATGGGAGCCGGGCTTCCTTCGGCGATAGCCGCGAAGCTGGTCCATTCCGACCAACAGGTCATGGCCATCTGCGGTGACGGCGGTTTTATGATGCACTGCCAGGAGCTGGAGACGGCCGTCCGGCTCGGGCTTCATATTGTCGTGCTTGTTATGCGGGACGAGGCGTATGGGATGATCAAGTGGAAGCAGGCCAATATGGGTCTTGACAACTTTTGATTGGACTACGGAAACCCGGACTTTGTGAAATACGCCGAGAGCTATGGCGCGGTCGGCCATCGGGTCGACGCCGCCGATTCGCTACGTCAGACGCTGGAGACGGCCCACCGCGAGCCAGGCGTGCACGTGATAGACGTTCCGGTTGACTACGCGGAGAATGACCGGATCCTGAATCACGAGATACAGCAACGCAGCGCGCGGATATAGCGGTCGGCCCTTTGCGGTCGGCACAGCGCGCACCATTAGACAGTCCGCTCGCGAGGATCAGATGGAATTGTTTCCTTTCTATGTCGCCAATGCCCCAGAGGCGCCAAACACCGCTCTGGACGTCGTGGACAAATTTACCGGCGAGGTCGCGTATCAGGTGGCCATGGCTGACCCGGCGACGATCGACCGCGCCATCGGGGCGGCGGTCGAGGCGGCCGAGCCGATGCGTCTGATGCCGGCCTACGAACGACAGGCGGTGTTGAATCATTGCGTGCGGCGATTTGAGTCGCGGGCGGAAGAGCTGGCTCTGTCGTTGTGTATCGAGGCCGGCAAACCCATCAGGGATGCGCGGGGCGAAGTGGGGCGTTTGATTGACACGTTCCGGATCGCGGCCGAGGAGTCGGTGCGGATGGGCGGTGAGGTGATGAACCTCGAGATCGCGCCGCGCGCGAAAGGCTACCGGGGCATGTTTGTTCGCGTGCCGATCGGCCCCTGCTCGTTTATCTCACCCTTCAACTTCCCTTTGAACCTGGCGGCGCACAAGGTTGCACCGGCGCTCGCCGTGGGGTGCCCGTTTGTGCTCAAACCAGCCAGCCGAACGCCGATTGGCGCGCTCATCATCGGGGAGGTGCTGGCGGAGACCGACTTGCCACAAGGCGCCTTCTCGATCCTCCCGTGTCGTCGGGACGGGGCTGAGCTGTTCACGACCGACGACCGCCTGAAACTGCTGAGCTTTACCGGTTCGCCATCCGTCGGCTGGGATCTCAAGGCGAGGGCCGGCAAGAAGAAGGTCGTGCTCGAGCTGGGAGGGAATGCGGCCTGCGTCGTCGATGAAGACGCTGACGTCGACGACGCCGTCGAGCGTCTGGTGTTTGGCGCCTTTTACCAGTCCGGTCAAAGCTGTATCGGTGTTCAACGCATTTTGATTCACGACGCGGTCTACGACCTGGTCAAGGAACGGCTCGTCGCGGCGACGGCGCAGTTGGTGACAGGTGACCCCAAGGAAGAGTCGACATTTGTCGGCCCGATGATCTCGGTCGGAGAGGCCGAACGTCTCGACGCCTGGGTGACGTCCGCCGTGGCCGCCGGGGGCACGTTGCTCTGTGGCGGGACGCGCGACGGGGCGATGCTCGACGCCACGCTGCTCGAAAACGTCCCAAGGGATCAGCCGATCTGCAGGCAGGAGGCGTTTGGTCCGGTCGCCGTCCTGAGCCGTTTTGAGTCGTTCGATGCAGCCCTCCAGGAGGTCAACGACAGCGTATTCGGGTTGCAGGCGGGCATCTTTACTCGCGACCTCTATCGGATGCAGCAGGCTTGGGATGAGTTGGAAGTCGGCGGGGTCATTGTCGGCGACGTCCCCTCGTGGCGAGTCGACAATATGCCCTACGGAGGGGTGAAAGAGAGCGGGCTTGGTCGAGAAGGTGTCCGGTTTGCCATGGAAGATATGACCGAAATCCGGAACCTTGTGATTCGTACGCCTCCTCCACGGACGTGATGAAAGTCACGGGGCGGTAGTCCTTGCCACACCCTTCGGACCCCGGATACACTGGTTTTCTTCACGCGTGGTGACGGGCCGCACCGCGGCTCGGAACCTGTGCGATTTCAGCCTACGAACCGCGTCAGGGCCGGAAGGCAGCAGCGCTAAGTAGTCACTGACATGTGCTGCAGGCTCTTCCGGGTCGCGGTGGGACCCGTCGCACGCCTTCGCCTCGCTTCGGCGGGATGACGCGCAAAACGAAATCGACGCATGGCCTATCAGGTTCTCGCCAGAAAGTATCGTCCGCAGCGGTTTGAGGACGTGGTGGGGCAGCCGGGCGTGACCCAGACCCTCCGTAATGCCATTGTCAAAGACCGCCTGGCCCAAGCCTTTATCTTTGCCGGCCCGCGAGGTGTCGGCAAAACGACGACCGCTCGTATCCTGGCCCGGGCCCTGAACTGCGAGAAGGGGCCCACCCCGGACCCCTGCGGCACGTGCGACGCGTGTGTTGAAGTAGCCGAGGGACGCGATATCGACGTGCTCGAAATCGATGCCGCAACCCATACCCAGGTCGCTACCGTACGTGAGGTCATCATCTCTGGTCTGGCGATGGGACCGGTCCGCGACCGATTCAAGATCTTTATCATCGACGAGTTTCATCAGCTGTCGCCGCCTTCGTTCAACGCACTGCTGAAATCGATCGAGGAGCCACCGCCGCACGTCGTGTTCATGATGGCGACGACCGAGCTCCGCAAGATCCCGGATACGATCTTGTCGCGTTCGCAGGTGTATGAGCTTCGCACGATCGGCACCCAGATGATTGTCGAGCAGTTGCGGGCGATCGCCGGCAGCGAATCGATCACGATTGATGACCCGGGGCTCGCGCTCATCGCTCGAGCGGCGGAAGGGAGCATGCGCGACGCGCAGAGCGCGTTTGACCAGGTGATCGCGTTTGCCGGTGAGGAGATCAGCACCGACGATGTGTCAGCGGTGTTGGGTCTTATTGGCCGGGAGCCGGTCTTGGACGTCGTCGACGTCATAGCCAGCGAGCAGCCAGCGGCCATCTTTGACTTGACCGAAAAATTTGTCCAGGCTGGCTATGACCTGCGTCTGGTGTGCCGTGAGCTGACCCGGGCGGTGCGAGACATGATGGTGATCGGTCTTGACCAATCGCGGGCCGACGATCCTGAGATAGCGAGCGACGCCGAGCGCCCGCGACTTGTCGAGCTGGCCGGTCGATTCTCGCGCGAGGACTTGTTGCGGGCGTTCGACGTATTGGCGAAAGCCGAGTTCGAGATCCGGAGCGCCGCCCAGCCGCGCTATCACTTCGAGATGGCGCTCCTCAAGTGGATCCATCTGCGCAAGCTGGTGCCGCTTGTTTCGCTCTTGGAAGGCGGCTCGGGCGCCACGACAGCTCCGCTCTCGTCGCCGCGAGCGCCATCCCGGGCGGCTTCGTCGGTACGCGTGACGCGTCGCTCGCCCTCCCAGGCTCGCCCTCCTGCCTCCGCTGCCGCGCCAAAGCCTCGAGTGGCAAGGTCCGCAACGGGTGCCGCGACGCCCTCGCCGCCGCCTGCGCCAGTGGCCCCTTCGGCACCGGCGGCGGCTGGCACCGGTCCTTCAGATGATGCCGGGAAAGCCGCGATTCTCGCGGAGATCAAGCGAGTTAAGAAATTTTTTCACGGCACCGTGGTCGCGCAAGCGAAGATTGCCTTGGTCGGTGACTCGTTGGTGTTTGGCTTCACGTCGAATCAACGGACGCTCGCCGCTCAACTCCAACAGAATCGTGCCTGGCTCAAAGAGCTGGCAACGAGTGTTTCCGGTCGGCCCATCACGGTTGTGACGGAAACTGCCGACGATAGCCCATCCGCCCCGGAAGACGGCGGCGCGGCGGGACGGCGGGACGGCGCCACCGACCCGGCGGAAGACGAGGAGAAAGCACGTCTTCGCGAGCAGGCGATGAGCGACCCATTGGTCCAGTCGATGCTCGAAGTATTTCCGGCTCAGATCGGCGATGTCGAGAAAATCGACTAGTGGACTGTCGCACGGGACACCAGCCGACTCATCAATAATTACCAGGGTAGTTGTCAGTTGCCGAACCAATACCAACTGCCGGCCCGAAGGACGTGGGACCCAACACTATGGACATGCAGAAGATGATGAAACAAGCGCAAGAGATGCAGGAGCGTCTTCAGCGCGAGCTGGCAGCAACCGAGGTCGAGGCGACCGCGGGTGGGGGCATGGTCACGGTGGTCATGAATGGCCAGAAGCAAATTCTGAAGCTGACGATCGACCCTGAGGTGGTGTCAGCTGAAGAGGTCGAGATGCTCCAAGACCTGATCCTCGCGGCGGTGGGTGACGCGCAGCGCAAAGTCGACGAGATCATGGCCGACAAGATGGGTGGCATGATGGGCGGCTTGAAGATTCCCGGGCTCACCGGATGACGCAGGTCGGCCCGCTCGTCCGATTGGTCGAGCAGCTGCAGCGGTTACCAGGGATTGGTCCAAAAGGGGCTCAACGTCTCGCCTTTCACCTATTGCGGCAACCACGCGACGACGTCAACGCGCTGCTCGACGCGGTCCGTGAGGTCAAGGAGCAGATCACCTATTGTTCCGAGTGCTCGAATATCACCGATACGGATCCATGCTTTTACTGCACAGACGACGGACGCGACCGTCGGACGATGTGCGTCGTCGAGGATCCACACAACGTGGAGGCGATCGAGAAGACCCGGGAGTTCAAAGGCCGCTACCACGTATTGATGGGCGCGCTGTCACCCCTCCAAGGCGTCGGCCCAGATGATCTCAAGATCAAGAGCTTGCTGGAACGGCTGGAAGCCGGGGATGTCGAGGAGGTCGTCATTGCGACAAACCCGAATGTCGAGGGTGAGGCGACCGCGATCTATCTGGCCAAGCTGATCAAGCCTCTTGGGGTGCGGGTGACACGTATCGCGATGGGACTCCCGGTGGGAAGTGACCTCGAGTATGCCGACGAGGTCACGATGAATAAGGCGATGGTCGGTCGGAGAGAGATGTGAGCTCCGCGAGTGTTGCCGCCGTCGTCGGGGCTCGTGCTCGCAGAGCGGGATCCGTCAGCTCTCGACATAGCCGTGCCAGCCCGGCTTCGTCGTCGACGTCATGCCAGGTCGGAACGAGGCGGACGTCTAGTCCCTCCCGGGTGGCTGCGGCCGCGGTATCCGAGAGCGTCTCTGCGGTGCTCCATCGAATGCCGCTGAAGAGGTCGGGGACGTCCGCGCCGCCGCCGCGCCTCGCCAAGGCCATCAAGTAGTAGCCACCGTCCTCGGCCGGCCCCAGCACGACCCTATTGGTTCCAGGGTCAAGCTCGTCGAGTGCTCGCCGGATGTGGTCCATCGGAAGTGTCGGCAGGTCGGACCCCACCATCACCACCTTCTCAAAACCCGCTGCGAAGAGTGTGTGAAAGACCGACCGTTCCCGTTCACCGAGGTCGTCACCGTGTTGCGCCAGGAGCTCGCTCGGATCTACATCCATGTCGACAAACGCGGACGTGTCGCCACCCGGTGCGTGGGCGATACGGAGCGAGACGCCGTCCAAGGACCGACAGCCCCGGATGATGTCATGCAGAAACCCGGTATAGAGCCGTCGTCGGTCGTCCGCCTTGGGTATCACCGGTGCCAGACGTGTTTTGGGAGGGGCGCCGCCGACAGGCGACCGGGCCATGATGACGACCGCCGCCGTTTTTCGGGGGCCCGATGTCGACAGCATCTGGTTGACCGTCAGACCTCGTCTTATCACGATGGTGACGCCGATCCCGATCCAGGTGAGGATGCGTCCCTTGCGGATGATCGCCAGCGTGACACCCGTGGTCGTGCCAAAGGCGAGTAAGTCTGCAAACATCCCGCTCCCGGCTTCGTCGACCCCCATCCTCAACGGCACAAACCGGAACGCAAACGAGATAAAGCGATTTGTTGATTCGAAGATGAACGCCGCCAGCAGCGTCGGCGGCTGGTCGCTCAGCACCAGAAGAATGAGATAGATCTCAGTGACCGCGACCACGTGAAACATCGCCTCGAGCACTCCGAGCGGGACCAATTGGGCGACGCTCCGAGGGTACAGCGTGTGCACCCGCCGCTCGAGACGCTCCACCGTGGACGCCAGCAGTTCCACTGGGACGGGCACGACGCGTCGGTTTTGCAACCACCGAAGCGCGGTACTGGCGACCCTGGCATCGGTCCAAATGATCCAGTGGGCAGTTGCGACCAGCCCAACCATCACCATCACCGTCACCGTGGTCGTGAGCCAGAGTTGCTCGGATATCTGAAACGTCAACAGGGTTGTTACCAGGCCGCCGACGATGACCAGGATGGCGCTCAGCGTATAGAACAGGTTCTCGAGCGCGAGTGCAGGCAGCGTCCTTGCGAGTGGCGCTTGTTCCCGGAGAAACGCGCCTTTGGCGGGTTCTCCGACAACGATGCTGAGTGGCGTCAGGTTGCCCAACGCGTCGCCGACGACGACTGCTTGAAACAGCTGTCCCAGCGTGAGTCCATGCGGTGTGTCGAGACAGCGCATCCAGGCCGCTGCCCGCAGCAGGAATCGAACTCCGCCGAGCGCGACGACGATTGCAAAGACCCAACCGAGCCGTTGGATACCGCCAACCACCTCGCCGATACCCGCTCGTTGCACGAAATACAGAAAGAGCCCGAGGCCGACGAGGCCCACCAGAGCGCCGCCTGTGGACCGGGACAGTCCGCGAGTTGGACGACGGCTGTGGTCAGCCTGCATAATCAGCCGTCATGGCGTCAGGTTCCCTTCACGTTCCGGTAGCGATCATTCTACTGGGCGGAGGGCTGCTGGCCTGTTTTTGGGGGTATCGGTTGCTGCGACCGCTGCTTGCCGCTTACGGTTTTATCGGCGGCGCTATCGGTGCGACGCTCTTTATCGACGGTCTCCAAACCTGGGTCGCCGTCATCGTCACGCTTGCCGCCGGCTTGGCTGGCGCGCTCGTCGCCGTGCTGACGTATCTTGCCGGTGTCGCCCTCTTCGGTGCCGCGCTTGGCGCCGTTTTGCTCAATGCTGTATCGGCCGCGCCTGAGCAAGATGTGTGGTTTGTGCTTGGCGCCTGTCTGACCGGTGCACTTCTGGCCCTGGCCGGACGCCGCTACGTCCTGATCCTGGCGACATCATTTGGGGGCGCCTGGACCGCACTCGTGGGGGCGCTGGCGCTCGCGGGGAACAGCGCCGCTGTCGCCGCCGCCGGCGGCAACTTGGAAGCGCTTCCGCCCGTTGCCGACCCCAGGGCCCAGCTGTGGTTCGTCGTCGGTTGGTGCGGGCTTGGTGCCACCGCGATGCTAATCCAGCTACGAGATCTCGCCAGTCGGCTTCGCGACGGAGCCGAGGAGGGATAGCCGGAACGTCGGCGGACGGACCGCCGAAAGAAGTGATAAAATTCATAGGGGGGTACACGGTGCCACCTCTGTTCCTCAGTAGCTCAATTGGTAGAGCATTCGGCTGTTAACCGAAGGGTTGCTGGTTCGAGTCCAGCCTGAGGAGCCAAATCTCATTTTTCGCCGATTCGGACCTGCCTTCGGCTGACGCGCTGGCTGCCTGGATGGCCGTATCTGCTAGTAAATCAAATGGTTGGCGGAATTCGGCGGTGAGCTGACCGTCCTTCCAGGAGCAGTTCGATACTAGAAAGTCCAGGAGCCGGCGCTTTTCGCGGGCTTCCTGCTTTTCAAAGAGGCGGCGGGCGTTTCTGGCGAGTTCGACAAGCCGGACGCCCTCAGCCATGTACGACTGGTTGGCGGCTTGGTGCTGCTCGATCGACTGCAGGCACTCAGCCTGTTCCGATCGCCAGGAGGTCGCCATCCGATCGAACGTTGCGCCGTCGATGCGGCCGTCGAGCTTGTCGACATACATCGCGTCCAGCCGCTTCTGGTGCCTGGCATAGTCGGCCTGAAGGCGCTCGATGGCCTCGTCGTGGGCCAGCCGCTCGTCCTCGTGGCTCTCGGTGAGGGCTTCCCGTACCCAGTCGAGCACGTTCGCGTCGAAGCTCAATCGGTCCAACAACGCCGTGAACTGCTGCTCGAGTACCTCTTCCCGAACGTAGGGCTCCGGACACTTCCGCTTGTAGCCGGTGCAGTGGTAGTAGACGTACCGTTGCTTCTTGAGTTCACCGACCACTGCGTAACCGCAATGTCCGCACGTAATCAGCCGAGAGAACGCGAAGTCGCGCTTGACCCGTCGATGGCGCGCGTGATGACAGACGTCCGCGAACGCGACCAGCTCATAGAAGCCACGTGATCAGAACCAGCATGTGACATGGCGTGATGCGGAGGCTTGACCATCCGGCTGACCGCCGCTAATACTAGACGTGTG
>Ga0310121_10003308_pt1 | contig 14759 bp, 13 predicted proteins | sample CB27_Tmax_986_MG_FD_203504 | JGI IMG/M metagenome (GOLD analysis project Ga0310121, IMG submission 203504) | Marine microbial communities from Western Arctic Ocean, Canada - CB27_Tmax_986 | ecosystem: Environmental > Aquatic > Marine > Oceanic | place: Canada: Western Arctic Ocean | collected...
ATCGAGCGTGACTTGGTGGGATACGGCCTGATTGATACCATGATGCACGACCCGAACATCGAGGACGTTTCCTGCGACGGCCCCGGCGTCGAGGTGTTCGTCTATCACCGGCGCTTCGAGTCGCTGCGGACCAATGTCCTCTGGTCTGACGAGTTCGAGCTAGAGCGATACATCATCCGTATGGCACAGCGCTGTGGTAAGCACATCTCGATTGCTGAACCATTGCTCGACGCGACACTGATGGATGGTTCGCGTATTGTCATGACGCTGGGCCGTGAGGTCTCCACGAAAGGTTCGACCTTTACCATCCGGCGTTTCCGTGACGAACCGTTTACGCCGGTGGACCTGCTCGAGTTCAAGACCTACTCCGCAATGCAGATTGCCTTCTTCTGGCTCGCGATGCAGTACGGCATGTCGATGCTGTTTGTCGGTGGTACTGCTTCCGGCAAGACCACTTCCCTCAACGCCTGCTCACTCTTCCTGCCGTGGCAGCACAAGATTGTGAGTATTGAGGAGACGCGTGAGCTGAACCTGCCGCATCCCAACTGGATTCCCGGCTGCACCCGTGAGGGTTTCGGTGGTGAGTCCGCCATGGCGGGCGTCAAGGCGCCAGGAGTGGTCGACATGTACGACCTGCTGCGGGCAGCGTTGCGTGAGCGGCCGGAATACATCATTGTGGGAGAAATCCGTGGTGCAGAGGCGTACGTGCTGTTCCAGGCCATGGCGACGGGGCACACTACCTATTCCACCTTCCACGCCGATTCAATCCAGAGCCTGGTGCACCGGCTTGAGAACAAGCCGATTGAGATTCCGCGCGTGCTGATTCCGTCGCTTGACGCGATTTCCATCCAGATTCAGACCCGCGTCGGTGGGAAGCGCGTGCGGCGCAACAAGAACATTGTCGAGATTATCGGCATTGACCCCCATTCGCACGAGCTGCTGACCAACGAGGCATTCCGCTGGGACAACGCCACCGACGAGTATGTCTTCACCGGTAAGTCCTACGTGCTTGAGAAAATCATGTTGAAGGCCAACCTGAACCGCGTCGAGATCATGGACGAAATCAAGCGGCGACAGCTGGTCATCGAGTGGTGCCTCAAGAAGAGCATCCGCGACTACCGCGACTTCGCGCGGGTCGTCTCGGAGTACTATGTCCACCCCGAGGACGTGATGCGCCGGGTCTACGCCGACCTGCAGGTGGGCGGACGCAAGCGCCGCCGCAAGGTGAAGGAGCGTGACCTCGACCTGAGCGGTGCTGGCGCAGCCGATGAGGGCGTCGATATTGCCGAGTTCCCGGCCGGGGTGCAGCAGAAGTTCCAGAAGCGGTTCGCCAGGGAGGAGGCGGCTTGCGCGAAGGCCGATGCTCGAGCGGCTGCCACCGCGGACGAGGGCAAGCGCGCCAAGCTCGAGACGAAGGAAGCGGCCCGGCGTGCCAAGTCGGACGCCTACCTTGAGCGTGATATGCTGAAGGCGCAGATGCGCTACGTCCCGCTGCGACAGCTGACGCCCGCTGCGGCCCAGCTCGGAATCGGTGATGTTTCCAGCCTCTCCGTACGCGAAGCGGGCCGGTTGCTGAAGTCGTGTAATCGCGAGCTCTCCGCCCGCAACAAGGCCGAGGCGCGGCAGGTCAAGCTCGCCTCCAGCCCGGACAAGCAGGCGAGCGCAGCAGCCAAGGAAGAGGCCCGGCAGGCCAAGGCTACGACCAAGCTGCAGGCTGAACTGGCGAAGCGCGTCGAGCGCTCGGCCAATCCGCGCTGGTGGCACCGGTGGTTCTAACCGGCCTGCAGTCACTCAGCCTGCTCCTTTTCGGCTGGCTGGGTCGCTTGCTGACCAAGGATTCCTTCAAGCTCAAGCAACAGCTCGTGAAGGCACGCATTCCGCTGCTGCCCGAAGGCTATGTTGCCCACGCCGTGATGCAGGTTTTCGTTACATTTATCGCCGGACTAGTACTGGTGTTTGCTTTTATTGCCGTCGGCGTGCCATTCCTGGCGCAGATGACCGGCCCGGATGGCGAGCCGATTATCGTCTCGGAATTCATACAGGCAATTCTAGCACTGGTGCTGGTTATCGTACTGCCGCTGCTGATAGCGATGGTGAACTGGCTCGAGCCGGCGTTGAGTGTTGGCTCGCGCGCTAAGGATATGGACCGCAAGCTGCCTTTTGCAGCCAGTTACACCGCGGCGATGGCGGCGGCTAACGCGACGCCGGCGTTGATTTTCAAGTCGCTCGCCCGCAGTGAGGATATTTACGGCGAGATTTCGAAGGATGCGGCCTGGGTTTACCACTCTGTCGAGTTCATGGGCCGTGACCTGGTGACGACGCTCAAGGAGGGTGTCGAACGGTCGCCCTCGGAACGGTTTTCCGAGTTCCTACAGGGAATTGTCGGCACGCTTACCTCGGGCGGTAACCTGAAGCTCTACTTCCTGAACCGGGCAGAATACTACGCGCAGGCCAACCGGGTGCATGTCAAGAGTGTTATCCAGCAGATGGCACTCTTTGCGGAAGCGTATGTGGTGATGGCGGTGGCACTGCCAATTTTCGCGATGATTATGGCCGTGATTACCTTCTGGGTTTCCGGGTCCGGGATGAAACTGGAGGAAGAGCACCTCTACATGATGGTCTTTCTGATGTTCCCGATGATCCAGATTTTCTTCGCCTATATTTTCCTCTCACTGAGCAATGAGGTCGCAATCGATTAATGGCCAAGAATCTCGAGAAACGGGTTTACCGCGACGAGCGGACCGGCAAGAAGCGGCGCTGGATGACCTACACCATGGCGAGGAAGTGGCTCGAGGTGAGGAGTGGCAAGACCGACATTACAGTCTACATCGTCGTCTTTCTTTCGCTGGTAATGGGTGGCTCATTCATCGCGATAGGGCAGTTGAACCATCAGGCAGACCTGACGACCGTCGTCACGGATTTCGACGGCGACTCGCAGTTCGATAACCCGGAGGTCATGAACGATGGCCCCTTCACGATTACGCCCAACATGTATGGCCTCCCCTCGATTGCCAAAAACGAGAGCCGCGACGCCGACCCGCTGGTAAATGGTATCGACGAGGATGTGGAAGCGGCAACCTGGTACCGGCACTACCCGGAAATTTCGACCCTCGATTACTACGTCTTCGGAATTATTGCGCTGATGCTACCTTATGGTATCTGGGGCTTGCGCGAGGACAAGCTCCGGGCGCATGTTGAGGAGAAATTCCCCGATTTCCTGCGCGACCTGGCTGAATACTGGAAAGGTGGTCTCAGCATGACTGTTGCTATCCAGACGCTGGCGCGGGGCGAATATGGCAACCTCAACGACGAAGTACACAAGATGTCAACCCAGATTTCGTGGGGTATTTCATTCAGTGAAGTGCTGGGGATGTTTACCGAACGGGTCCGGTCGCCCATCGTGTCGCGGGCGGTCCGCATGGTCGATGAGGCCAACCGCGCGGGAGGTCGCATTTCGGACATCCTGCTCGCCGCTTCGTTTGACGCCAGGGAAATCAAGGCGCTCGAGACCGAGCGAGCGCAGGAAGTTACCAGCTATATCATGGTGGTATACGTTTCGTTTATGGTCTATCTGATGATTATCCTCGTCCTGGCCAACACTTTCGTCCCGGCGATTGCCGATTCCGCCTCTGCCACCGGCGGAGAGGGTATGTCCATCGGTAACCTGCAGGTGCGCAACCTGAATGAAGTCTGGATTTCGACCATATTCCTCTACAGCGTAATTGTCCAGAGCATTGGCAACGGCATGGCGGCCGGTTTCATGTCCACTGGCAAGCTCTACTCGGCGTTCAACCGTTCCTCGATGTTGCTCTTCGTCGGCTGGCTGATCTTCGAAATGATGGGAATCGCCACCTCGGTCATCAGTCCAGGTACTGTCTCCTGAAATGAAATTGCCCGGCCGCGCGGCGCAGATGCACGTGCTGGAGGTCCTGCTGGTCGCGACGCTCTTCACCTCGGCAGTCAACGTCGCGATTGTCAGCCTGCCGGCCAGCGACGCGACCCGCGTTGGTGACGACAACTTGCGCCATCAGGGGATGCAGCTACTGCAGGTACTCGATGAGTGGCAGACCGGCGCTGGCGAATCGACGCTTGCAACCTGGCTCGGCGAGGATAACAGCAGCGCGCTGCAGTCGTACCTGGACGGCGGGCTGCCGGCGGCGGCGAGCTATCGCCTGACGGGGACGCATGGTGGGAGCAGCGAGACGCTGGTCGACCGCGGCGCGCCGCAAGGGACGGTGAGCATCGCTTTCCGGCTGGTCTGGGTTGGCTCTGAGTTGTGGGAGCTTGAGCTGAGCCTCTGGTATGGCCCGCGGGGGACGGCATGAACAACCGCGGCCAGATGCTGATGGTCGCTGGCCTGCTGATGACGCTGACGCTGCTCACCATCTCGATTTCAATTTCCCATTCGGCCAATCTGGGCCGTTACCAAGGCGAACGGCACGACCCGGCGCCGCTGCTGACGATGATTGATGCGAACCTGCCGCCAGCGCTAGACGCGGAGCTGGTTGGCGGCGCCTCTGCCGAGGCGGCGTTCGCTACGGCGGCGCAGGTATTCGAGAACAGTTTTGCGGCGCACGGCTATGCGCTGGTGCTGAAGCTGGATTCAAGCAGCACCAACGGTAGTGCGACTACCTTCAGCTATACAATCCTGCTCAGCGACGGCCTGCTGGATATCGAGTTCGAACGGACCGCAACGGTCTAGTCGCTGGAGAAAAAGCTGGAGAAAAAATCGCGAATAACGTTGCCCAGTGAGAGCAGCGCCGCTAGGAAGATGCCGCCCGTAATCAGCAGGTAGCCCAGCATGAGCTGCCCCTGCTGTGCGTCCATGTCGGCCGCTACTAGTCCACCGCCCATCGCCTGCAGGCTGGTGAATCCGAAATAGAAGCCAAGCAGTACCAGCACGCCTGAAACAGCGGCAAGGATAACGCCCACATCGGGGCCGTCGCTCTCGGCCGTGGGCGCCGGGGCGGTAAATTCAGGGTATTCTCCATCCTCTTCGGACATGCCCCCGAGGGGCTCTGGCCAGTTATAAACTTATGCTGCGTGTTCGAGCGCCGCGCGCAACAGCCCCAGATGCAGTGGTGAAGGCGCGTCGGGACGGGACTTGAACTCGGGGTGGAATTGCGACGCCAGGAAGTAGGGGTGGTCCTGCAATTCCAGCACTTCCATGCGGCGACCAGAGGTGTCGCGGCCGGTGAACCGCATCCCTGCCGCCTCGATGCGCTCGATATACTCGGGATTGATTTCGAAGCGGTGACGGTGCCGTTCCTGGATTGAGTCGCTGCCGTAAAGCCCGCTTGCGACACCCTCGTCGAGCGCCACGTCGTGGTCGCCCAGCCGCATCGTGGCGCCCATTTCGGTCACCTTGCGCTGCTCAGGCAGCAGGTCCACCACTTTATGGGGCGAATCCGGGTCTAACTCGCTGGAATTCGCCCCCTCAAGGTCGAGGACGTTGCGGCAGAATTCGATGACCGCTAGCTGGAAGCCGAAGCAGACGCCGAGGTAGGGCACGTGTTTCTCGCGTGCCCATTGCGCTGCCATGATTTTGCCTTCGGCGCCGCGGTTGCCGAAGCCGCCCGGCACGATGACGCCGTTGACGCCTTCCAGCGCCATCGCGTTCCTGGCATCTTCCAGGTCGGGCGCCTCGAGCCAGCGGATGCGGACGCGGCAATCCTCCAGCGCGCCGGCGTAGCGCAGCGTTTCTTCATGGGAAATGTAGGAGTCCTTGAGGTCAGTATACTTGCCAATCAGCGCGATTTCCACCTCGCGCGTGCCGTTGCTGACGCGCTCGGCGAAGTCCTGCCACTGCGTCATGTCGGGCTCACGCCGCTTCAGCCCCAGCCGCTCCTCGATGAGCTGCGGAACCTGCTGGTCGACGAAGTGCATTGGGACATCGTAGATTGACTTGGCATCGGGTGCTGAAACCACGTTCTCGGGTGGAATGTCAGCGAAAAAGGCAATCTTGGCCGCGATATCGGGCTCGAGCGGGTCGGTCGAGCGGCCGACGATTACGTCTGGCCGGATGCCGAGCCCCTGCAGCTCCTTGACCGAGTGCTGCGTCGGCTTGGTCTTCTGCTCGCCGACAGCGCCAATCACCGGCACCAGCGTGGTGTGGATGAACATCACGTTTTCGTGCCCCTCCTCGCGGTGCAGCTGCCGCACCGCCTCCATGAAAGGCATCGACTCGATGTCCCCCACCGTGCCGCCGAGCTCGACCAGGCAGATTTCGGCCGAGGCGCTTTCGGCCGCGCCACGTATCGCGTCGACGATTTCGCGCACGACGTGCGGTATAATCTGGACGGTCTGCCCCAGATAGTCGCCACGGCGTTCCTTCTCGATTACGGAGCGAAATACCTTCCCTGTCGTGATGTTGTGCACCGCGGTGAGGTTACAGTTGAGGAACCGTTCGTAGTTGCCAAGGTCAAGGTCAACCTCCGAGCCGTCGGTCATGACGAAGACTTCGCCATGTTCGTAAGGATTCATGGTCCCCGCGTCGCAGTTCAGGTAGGGGTCCATCTTGACCGCGGTAACGCGGTATCCGGCCCGCTGCAGCAGCACACCAATCGAGGAGGAGGTTACGCCCTTTCCAAGTCCGGAAAGGACACCGCCGGACACAATGATATACTTCATGACTCAACGGGCCACGCGATTGGCGCCCTCTGTTTAAGGCCGACGGCGCAGTTTTACCCCTCCACCGCTGCGGGCGCGTGGAACTGCACCGCCACTCGGAGCATCTGGTCTGGTTCGATCTGCAGCCGGATGGTGTTCCCGACTTCATCACTATTTATATATGGCTCGACGAGAAAAACACCATAATTGAGACCGGCCCCGCCTGCGCGCTGGAGCACCTCATGGAGGGCATCGCAGCGGCCGGCCTCGCGCCGGATGACATCGACTGGGTGCTGCCGACGCATATCCACCTCGACCACTTCGGCGGCGGTGGCCACCTGCTGCGCGAACTGCCGAACGCGCGAGCGCTGGTCCACCCGAAAGCGCTGAAGCACGTGCTCGACCCGCAACGGCTCTGGGTGGGCAGCCGCGCCTTCCTTGGGCCGATTGCCGAACTGTACGGCGAGCCGCTCCCCATCCCACGGGACCGCGTCGCCACCGTCGAGGACGGCGGCGTTATCGACCTCGGTACGACGCAGTTTAGGGCGCTGCACACGCCGGGCCATGCGCCGCACCACGTCGCGTGGGTCGCCGACCGCGGAGTCTTCGTTGGCGACGCGCTCGGCCTCTGGTATCCTGAGCTGAATTGCGGCTTCCCGGTCACGCCGCCGCGCTACGACCATGCGCTTGCCCTGAAGTCGCTTGACACACTGGCGGCACTTGATGTGGAGTGGCTGCACTACACCCACTTCGGCCCGCGCCCAGCCGGGAACGGCGCAGCCATCGTGCAAGTGCGCGAGGAGTTCGAGGCGTGGCTGACGCTAGTCGCCGACGGTGTCGCCGCTGGCGAGGACGCGGTCGCGACGACGGCGCGGCTGCTGGCGGAGCGGCCCCGGCTGGCGCAGACCGAGCCGGGGATGGGGCCGCACCAGGCCGGCACGCATCTCGGTTCGGTGCACGGCATGCGCGGGTGGCTCGATGCGCAGTCATAATATTGAGGTAATTCCAGAGCCATTTCCGCACGTGGTCGTCCGCGACTTCCTCGACCTCGACGCTGTCGCGGGCGAGCTGGAGTGGCTGGCCGGGCAGGAATTCGAGCCGGGCGAGGCCGACTTGTTCAGCCACTCCTCGACGCGCGAGCTGGGTGCAGCCTCGCAATTGGCGGGGCTGCGCGGAGCGCTGGGCGACCCCGCCTGGCGTTCCCGGGTGGCGGCGGCGTTCGACACGCCCCCGCTGCGCAGCCTCGACCTCGCTGCCTACGTCTACGTGCAGGGCGATTTCCTGCTGCCGCACGACGATCGTGTCGAAGGACGGCAGGTCGCTTGGTCGCTGCACCTGACGCGTGGGTTGCGCGAGCAGGACGGCGGCGCGCTCGAGCTGTTCGACACGGCCGGCGACGTCGCCGGCCGTGTCGTGAAGCGTATCGCCCCCGAGTTCAACTCGCTGGTGCTGTTCCGCGTCTCGCCGCAGTCGTGGCACCAGGTTGTGGAAGTCGTCGGTGAGGTGCAGCGGCTGACGGTGACGGGGTGGTATCATGGCTGAATCCCCCATAGTCTCCGCGTGGCGCGAGCCAGCGGCACTCGCCGCCGTCAGCGAGCAACTGGCGCGCGAGCGCGTCGTCCAGCTCTCCGGCTTCTTCACCGAGCCGCTGCCGGAGCCGCCCGCCGGGCAGCTCGCGCGCGAAGAGCGGCCCGGCTTCGCAGTCCGCGAAACCGGGCCGCCGCTGCTCGTCGACTTCTGGCGCTTGCCCGTGCTGGCAGAGTGGCTGGCGCGCGCGACCGGCACGCGCTGGGATCTGCGCGACTGCCGTTACGAGCGCTACGGCCCGGGTGACTACTCGCTGCTGCATGACGCGGAGGGAGAGGGCGAGCGGCTGCTGCTCGCCCTCGATCTGACGCGGCGACCACAGGTGCTACTCGGTGGCTTCCACATTTTTAGCTTCGCCGATGGGGCGCAGGCGACCTGCGAGCGCGAGACCGGCGCACTGCTGCTGGCGCGGCTCGGCGCTGGCGACCTGGATTGCGTACGCTACGTCAGCCAGCTCTCGCACGGAGCGGTACGATTAGAGTGCGCACACTTCGAGCTAAGCTGAAGTTGTAAAAATGGGGTTTGCCGGGCGACGCTACTAGCACAGCTAGCGCCGCTCACGGCAGGGGTGGGGCGGCTGTGGGCCGCCCCTGTTTGGCTGTTCAGCCCGTTAGGTCTATGACAGCGGGGTGTCGTAGCCGATGGTGTCGCCGGTGGGCTCGAACTTGAGACGGAACTTGTAGTCGTCTACCGAGTTCGTGTTCTCGAGGTCTGAGCCGGATTCACCGGGGTGGACCTCGAACTTGTCGCCCGGGCTCAGCTTGCCATCGAAGTCGTTGTCGACGAAGATGACGCCCTTGCCCTCACCGGCATAATAGCCGTAGACTTCCGATACCAGGCCATCACTGACAGTGTTGCCCTGGATGTCCAGCAGGTACCAGTGGACCGAGTTCACCGAGACTTGCGGGTTCAGCTTGATCATTTCTACGATCCAGACGTTCCCTGAGGTCTTGGTTGCCATGGTGCTACCGGTCGGCGCGTTCTTAGTGGTGCCACCCAGGAAGCTGGAGGCCCACACATACAGCACAGCGGCCAGCACGACCGTAATTGCGACCATCAGGATGACCGCAATCACAGGTGAAACCGCCTGCTCATCGTTCACAATTCTACGTTTCATGGTTATGTCCTCTGCCCGAAGGCAGGTATCAGGGATGTTTGTCGCCCGATATATACGTTGCGCCCGCGCCCCCGACGATAGCCGCTTCAGCCGCGCCGCAGCACGAATGTCGCAGCCAGTGCCAGGATTCCGGTCAGCGCGACGCCGCCCCATGCCAGTTGCAGCGCCCATTCGGGCGTCGCCTCCTCGTCCTCGGCGTGGATTGGCGGTGGCCGCACGACTGTTTCGTAGCTGGCCCAGACCGAGTCATCCTCGCCGGCGAAAGTGACGCTGAATTCCACCTCGCCCTCGCCCAGCTCGTGTGCGTCGGCGAGCGCCTGCCAGAAGAAGCTCCAGCCGTCATCCGAGGCGCCGAATTGCAGCTCGTGCGCCTCGCCTTCGCCGAACTCGTTGACGGCGGAGAGCGAGCCGTTTGTGGTCGTGATTGTGACCCCCGTCACCGCGCCGGGGTCGCTCACCGTGAGCGTGACTTCGTACACTTCGCCGAGGGCGTAGTCGAGCGGCAGTCCGTCGACGCGGTAGGTTGCTTCGCCGTGGGCTGCCGTGGCGACGAGCAGCAGCACCAGTGTGCTGTAGAGAACTCGCATCATCTGGTCGATTTAGTTCCCCTATATAATGTTCAGCGGGCGAGCCCGCGCTCTTCGAGCCCCGCCAGCAGCAGCCGCACCTCGGCTTCGCGCAGCCCCAGCGCGGCGGCGGCGCCCTCGATGGTGTAGCTCGGGTTCTGTAGCATGTGGTGCAGCAGTCGCCGTTCGTCGTAGCTGCAGTCTGCCTTGCGGCTGCAGCGCCCCACCTCGCGGTTCAGCTCGCTGATTAGCGCCAGCAGCTGCTGCCGCTTCTGTTCGTGGTCCCGCAGCGAGTGGCGCAAGTCCTCGCCGACACGCGCCAGCAGGTCCATGCGTGCGCTCGGCTCCATGTTGCGCGCCTCGGCGATGGCGCTGCGGATGCGCAGCTGCTCGGTGCTCAGCTCGGCGTCCTCGGCCATCGGCGCCGCCTGCTCGCGGAAGGTCGTCGGTCCGACATCGATATGCAGCGAGACCGAGCGCGAAGCGCGGTAGACGCGCCGGTTGGGGCCGCGGTCGCTCGGCTCGTCGCGCGAGGCGACCATGCCGTGCTCCTCGAGGATCCGCAGGTGTTTGACCACCGCCTGCTGGCTGACGTCGATTTCGCGCGACAGCTGTAGCGGGTAGAGCCGCTCGCGGGAGAGCAGCTGCAGGATGCGCCGCCGCGTCGGGTTCTCGAGCAAATAGAACAGGTTGTCGATTTCCTCCAGTGACATATCAACCTCCGGTTGTCTACTGCATGTTGTAATGCGCTTTAAAAGGCTGCGTCAGCTTTCAGGAGGGGGCGGGCCGGCCTGTCCGCAGTTGGGGCAGTGAAGCGTCTCTCCGTCGGGAGCGAAGATGGTACCGCACCCGTTGCAAAGAAGTTCCCCGTCGGCGGCTGTGAAGGGCGACACGACGCCCGTCAGCACCGGCGTGGAGGCCACGGGCGGCGGCCGGGTGAACCACCAAGCCGCCGCTCCGCCGCCGATAATGGCTACCGCCACGCCCGCCAGCAGTAGCGTTGGGATTCCGCCCCCGCCCCCAGTCTCGCCATCGCCTGTCGGTGGCTGGACCGCCGGCGTCAGGTCGACCGTCGCCTCGACCGCGGGCGAGGGCTGCCCCCTGCGGTCGACCGCCACGACGCGGTAAATCCAGAGCTGTTCGCCCGGCGGCTGGTCGACGTGCGTCAGGTACCCCTCGCTGTGGGCGAGCGTCGCGAGCAGGTCGCCGGTGGCGTTGGGTGAATTCTTGCGGATGACGCGATACTCGACCACGTCGTCCGAGGCTGAATAGAGGAACCGCAGCTGCGCCGTCCCATCGGGCGCCAGCGTCAGCTGGAAGCTGCGCGGGGCAGAGGGCGGGGTGCGGTCAACCAGCGTCGCAGTATCGTAGCCGCTCCAGGCGATGGTAATCGACTCCCCCTCGGTCGGCAGGTAGCCGCTCGCGCCGTTGCCGAAATGGATGGTGGCGGTCGCCGCGTCGTAGTAGAACTGGCTGCTGAGAACCATCCCCGGCGCGTCGCTGCGCGCCAGCTCCGTCAGCCCGGCGCGCACGCTGAGCTGCGGGTCGCCCTGCTGGACGATAGCGGGGAGCGGCAGCTGAAACGACTGCCCTGGCCCCCCGCCGCCGCTGTAGCTGGCGGTGAGCGCGCCGCGGTCGGCGACATTGCCCGCCGCGTCGACTGGCGTGTAGCGGAAGAAGTAGGCGTAGCCGTCATCAAGCGGGAAATCGTGCGATTGTGTCGAGTTCCAGCTGCCGAGCTCCTGCCACGCCCAGATGGTGGTCAGCAGCTGCTCCTCGGCAATCCGCGTGTAGCTCAGGTTGTAGCTGCTGGCGTTGTCCTGCGATGGCAGCAACGTCACGGCCAGCGCGCCGGTCAGCGGCTCCAGCGGCGCGAGCGTCCCCGATGGGGGCGAGGTGTCGATGACCACGCTGATTTGCGGCTCCGCGGGAACGCCACGGTTGTCCGCGCCATCGCGCGCGATGACGCGGAAGGCGTGGCTGCCGTCGGCCGTGATATAGTAGTCGAAGCGCGTCTCGAGCGAGTCGGCCAGCAGCGTCTCCCACGCTCCGCCGTTAAACGAATGTTGCAGGTCGTAGCCCGCAAGGTCGCTGGCGCTGCTCTCCCAGCTCAGCTCGAGGTAGTCGGTGCTGAGCAGTGCGCCGGCCGGGTTGCTGGAAACGGCGACCGCCGGCGGGGTCGTGTCGACCAGCGTCTCTGTGTCATTGCGTCCTGTCTTGTCCTCCAGTAGTCCATCATCATCCAGTCCGGTTGACCGGAACTGGAAGCTGCGCCCGTCCTCACCCAAATCAAACTCTACGCTCCCGTTGCTGAGTGGTTCGTACTTTTCTGTCGATTCATTAAATGTGGCGTTGAACACCTGCCATACCTGCCATTCTTCCCAGCCACCACTACCGTTGTCTCGACGGTACTCGACAGTTACCATGATGGTGTCGTTGCCGAGCACCTCGTCAAGGTGATACCAGCCGGCCACTTCCCACCCTACCTGGAACGATGTCGAGTTGACGAGTGGATCTGTTATAGCCTCCGTAATAGGACGTAGTGTGTCAGGCACGACATAGAGCAGTGCAGTCAGCTCAATCCATCTAGTGAGTTGTTCGGTCGAGTTGCGCGAGGTAACGGTGACGTTGAAGCCACCGCGCGCGTCCTCCTCGATGAGGTCGCGCATGGTGACGTTTAGGTAGCCAATGGCGCCGCCATCGTAGAGCGCAACCACCTCGACGGTGTAGTTCAGAATGGTGAAGTTGTGCGTGTCGTTGTTCGTGATTACGAGGCCATAGGTGTCGCGGACGTTGCCGTTGTTGGTAATCCAGATTTCAAAGGTGTAGTTAGTGTCGTCCGGGATTGGTTTGTTGGTAATGGGGGCCCAGAGTGAGAAGTTGTAGTTGGGCAGCACCTCGACCACCAGCCCCAGTTCGGGTTCGCTGAAGTTCCAGGCGCTGTAGCGCGCCTTGACCGCCAGCAGCTCGAAGTCAAGCCACTGCTCCCCGTCACCGCCCTGGTAGGTTGAGTCGCGTCCCGCGACCGCCAGCAGGTTGTCGCCGGATTGCAGCCAGTCCCGCTCGACCTCGAGCACCATGCTCCAGTATTCCGCATCGCCCCTGTAGCAGCTGCCGCTGTAGCTGAAGCAGTCCCGGATGAGTTGCTCGTTGAGGTATGCCCTGAAGTAGTTGGTGTACGTCACCCTGAACTGCAGCCGCGTGAAGTCGAGGTCGCCGGTGTCGTTGAACCAGTGACGCGTCGCGATGTAGTCGTTCTCGCCGCTGCTGCCATTGATGTCGGTTGTCTCCCAATCAGTTCCGTGGTCGATGCCGTCGACGCTGCCGCGCCCGAACGGCGCTGCACCGGTCGACCAGCTGGTGTCGTTGAAGCCATATTCGTAATAGTTGTCCGGGAAGACGGTCGCGTTCGAGATGTAATAACGGTATTCGGTGGCGGCCACCGCGCCGCTGGCGACGATGGTCGTCGCCACCTCCGAGTGGTATTGTGAGGTTATGACCGGGATAAGGGTGAAATTCCCTGCGCGCGCGCGGTCGCCGACCGTCAGCGAGATGTTGCAAATAGTCGACTCGCCCGGTTGCAGGTGCAGCACCTGCGGTTGCAGCACCAGACCCCAGTCATTCGGGACTCCTGCTACCGATATAGTGAAATTGTCCTCGACGTCACCGGTGTTGGTGACGTTGAGCGCGAAGGTGACGGTCTCGCTCATGTTGGCGCGAGCCTCGACGCGGTCGAGGCTCGCGTTCCAGGCGTAGTAACCGACGTGCAGCGTCCGCTCGAGCGTATTGTTATCCTCATTGCTTTCGTTAACGACACCGCCGGCGTCGGCCGTGGCGACGAGGGTGAAGTCCCCGAGCGCTTCCGGGGTCCAGTAGAATATGTTCATGACCGTCGCGTTGGGTGCCAGCTCCGCGATAGTGGCGTTGCCGAGTTCCTCGCCATCGATTGCCAGCGTGACGCTGAAGTTCTCAGCGGTTTCATTTCCCACGTTGGAAGTGATCACCATCATCCACAGGTCATCGCCCAGGACAATCGGGTTTTCCCTCCAGGACTGGACATTCACGATGAGCTCGGCATCGAGCCACTGTTCGCCGTCACCGCCACCCCAGGTGCTGTCTATTCCCAGGATGGCAAGCACGTTTTCACCCTCAACCAGCCAGTTCGGGTTGGGGCCCGACTCGGGGCTTCCGTCATAGGTCATTTCATGGTTCCAGTATTCGGCGTCGTTCTCGCCGCACCCCCAGCCACAGTTTCGAATGAGGTTCCCGTTCAGGTAGGCGGTGTAGTAGTTGTTGTAGGCCAAGTTCAGGGTTGCACTGATTACATCATACTCATCATTATAAGTAAAGTGATGGCGGACAATAAGATAGTCATTCAGCCCCTCCTCGGTTTGCCAGAACGTTCCGGGATTACCACCACCTATGTCCCCGTTACCGAAGGGCGCCGCTCCCGAATTCCAGCCCTCGTCTTCAAAATTCTTTGCATACCAGTTCTCAGGGAGACACCTCTGTTCATCGCAGTCATCGTTATCATCATCGAAAAAACTGTACTTGTACATCGTGGAGTCATCCTTCCCGCTCTGGACGATGGTAACAGGATCTCCCGTCTCAAAGTCGTTGGTGTAGTCCAGAGAGGTAATAGTCAGGTCCACCCCTTCACCGGAAGCCTCGAAGGCAGCCAGAGAAAACAGAAACGCAAGTGCCAATGTCGCGAGTGATTTTTTGAGAGTCTGGTGCATGAAATACACTATTCCTAGTGAGAATGCGCTTTAAAAGGCTGTGTCAGCTTTCAGGAGGGGGCGGGCCGGCCTGTCCGCAGTTGGGGCAGTGAAGCGTCTCTCCGTCGGGAGCGAAGATGGTACCGCACCCGTTGCAAAGAA
>Ga0310121_10003309_pt1 | contig 14758 bp, 13 predicted proteins | sample CB27_Tmax_986_MG_FD_203504 | JGI IMG/M metagenome (GOLD analysis project Ga0310121, IMG submission 203504) | Marine microbial communities from Western Arctic Ocean, Canada - CB27_Tmax_986 | ecosystem: Environmental > Aquatic > Marine > Oceanic | place: Canada: Western Arctic Ocean | collected...
CTCGACAAGTAGCATCGTCCCATCAATGGGGATTACGTTTAATAAGAGCGGGCAGCCACTGGGGCTGCCCGCTCCTCCTGAAGCTTGAAGTGTGAGCCAATGTGGGCATATATCGCCAGGCGGCTCGTGCTACTGGTCTTCGTGCTGTTTGGCGTTTCTCTATTAACGTTTACGATCTCGCATCTGATCCCTGCCGATCCAGCGCGCTACGCGGCCGGATTGGAAGCGACGCCGGAGCAGGTCGAGGCGCTGCGCAGAAAACTTGGGCTGGACCTGCCCCCGCCGATCCAGTATGTTCGCTATATCACCAATCTACTCCGGGGTGACTTCGGTTTCTCAATCGCCACCCGGCGGCCTGTCTTGGAGGATCTGAAGGACTTCCTGCCGGCAACTCTGGAGCTAGTCGTCGTCGCCTACATGTTGACTCTAATCGGTGGCATCGTCGCCGGCGTGATCTCTGCGACCTCGCGCGGCAAGTTGTCCGATTACCTGACGCGTATTCCCATCATCGCCGGCAGCGGAACGCCGATGTTCTGGCTGGCCCTCATGGGACAACTCACGCTGTATTACAGTTGGGATTTGTTGCCCTATGGGGGTCGAATCGACATGCTGGCTTATCCCCCGCCTACAGTGAGCGGATTTTTCCTGATCGATACGCTGCTGGTGGGCGACTTTGACCTGTTTCGGCAGACCCTGATCCACATCGCAATGCCCGCAGGCGTTTTGGCGATCGGGCGGATGGCGATCATCACGCGCCTTACCCGCGCCAGCCTGCTCGAGACTCTCAACGAAGATTTCGTGCGCACGGCGCGCTCCAAGGGCCTCACGGAGCGAATCGTGATTTATCGTCATACGCTCAAGGTCGCGTTCATCCCGGTGTTGACCGAACTTGGCCTGCAGTTTGGCTGGATGCTGGCGGGCACGATCGTCGTCGAAAGCATTTTCGCTTGGCCGGGTATCGGCCGCTATGCCTTTCACGCGATTCAGTTCCATGACTTACCGGCGATCATGGGTGTTACCCTGGCGTTGACTTTATTCAAGGTTTTATCCAACTTGCTGGTGGACGTGTTCTACGTTGTGATTGACCCTCGTATCCGGCTGTGATTGGCGTGGATTTCGCGAATGAGGAGGCTGCAGGAACTTGACGGTACAAGAAATCACTACTGATTCACTCTTGTCGGAATGGGGTGCCGCCTCGGGTACGAGAGAGATCGTCCTGAAAGGCATCCGGCGCCTGCTTCGCGATCCCCTATCTGTGTTCGGCATCGCCATCCTCGGCGTTGTTGTGCTGACGGCGGTTTTTGGCCCCTCGCTCACGCGCTATGAGCCGGTGGGGATGTTCGCCAGTGAGCGGTTTCTGCCTCCCAGTGCCCAGTATTGGGTGGGTACCGATCATCTCGGGCGCGATGTGTTTACGCGCATCGTCTACGGCGCCCGTATCTCGCTGCTCATCGCTATCGGCGTGAGTTCCTTATCCGCGATCATCGGCCTGATTATGGGCGGCATTGCCGGATTTTTCGGTGGCTGGGTTGACGAAGCGTTGATGCGTGTCACCGACATCTTCCAATCGTTTCCGTGGTTGATCTTTGCTATGGCAGTTGCACTGGTGATCGGCCCAAATCTGGTCAACGGGATGCTGTCTTTGTCATTCATCTGGTGGCCCGGCTATGCCCGCCTCGTGCGGGGTCAGGTTCTTGCGACCAAGTCGAAAGAGTTCGTTCAGGCAGCGCACGCGCTGGGCGCTACCAATCTGCGCATCTTTCTGCGCCATGTGCTGCCAAATTCCATGGGACCATACATCGTCTTGCTGACAATCGGGGCCGGACGGGTCATATTGGCCACCTCCACCCTCAGCTTTATAGGCCTTGGCGCACAACCTCCGACGCCTGAATGGGGCGTAATGGTCTCGGATGGGCGCACGTTGCTCTTCGACGCCTGGTGGATGGCAACTTTTCCTGGTCTCGCGATCCTGATCACGGCTGTTGGGTTCAACTTGCTGGGTGATGGCCTGCGTGATCTGTTAGACCCCAAGGCGAAGGTGAAGGGCTAGGCAACGCCCAACATACAGATGACCGATCTTGCTCCGCACGTCGAACGTCACATAGAGTCCGCGATCGCCAACCTCGCGACCTTGGTCGCTTTTCCGTCGATTGCGGCCGATCAGACGACGAAAATGGACGACTGCGTCGCGTTCCTGGAGGCGCAACTGGCCGACCTCGGCGGTGCCGTCCAGGTGCTGCGCCTGCCCGGCGCACGGCCATTGGTATTTGCCGAGATCCCCGGCCGCAGCCCGCGCAGCTTGTTGTTCTACCAACACTACGACGTGCAGCCGACAGGACCACGCGACCTCTGGCAGTCAGAACCGTTCACTCTGACGGAGCGAGACGGTTATATGTACGCGCGAGGAATTGCAGACAACAAAGGCAATCTGGCCGCGCGGCTGGCTGCTCTGCGGGTACTGCTGGACGCCGAAGGTGAATTGCCGCTGACAGTGCGCTTCCTGATCGAAGGAGAGGAGGAGATTGGCAGCCCGCACCTGATAGCGTATCTGGAGCAGTATGACCACCTGCTGCGCGCTGATGGCTGTCTGTGGGAAGGCGGCTATCGCGATCCGAACGGTCGCCTTACCCTCAGCCTGGGCATAAAAGGCATCTGCAAGCTGCACTTACGCGTCCACGGGCCGGAGCGCGACCTGCACGGCAAGTACGCCCCGCTGGCAAAGAACCCGGCACTACGACTGGCAGCAGCGCTCAGCGTGCTGGCCGATTCGGATGGAACCGTGCTCGCGCCGGGATACTACAATCCGGTACGCAAACCCAACGAACAGGAACGAATCTGGCTCGACGATGCGGCCGGCGATGTCGATACGATGCAGCGGGAGATCGGCCTGGGCCCCATGCCGGTGAACGACGGGCGCGCGGCCCTCGAGCGGCTGCTTTACTTCAGCGGATGCAACGTCGCGGGCTTTGTGGCTGGTGGCGTCGGATCGGAAGGGCGCAATATCGTGCCGGCTAAAGCTGAGGCAGCGCTCGAATTTAGACTTGTGCCCGATCAGGAGCCAGAGTCAGTGTACGGGCAGCTAACCAGCCATCTGGTCGTGAACGGCTTTGACGATATCGAAGTGTCGTACGTTCACGGCGTATTGCCGGCGCGCACAGCGCCCGACCATCCTCTCGTCCCGGCCGCGCTTGGCGCAATTGAAGCCATCTATGGACAGCCACCCGTCGTTCACCCAAACTCACCTGGGACGGGGCCAATGTCGAACGTCTGCCATAGTCGCGGCATGGCTGCCGTTGCAATGGGCGTAGGACATCCGGCCTCAAACACCCATGCGCCCAACGAGAACATCGGCATCAACGATTATCGACTCGGCATTGAAGTCGTGGCGGAGCTCCTACGTCGCTTTGCGGAAATATAGTCGGATTCCACCGCGCGGCGCGTGAGGCACCGTCGGCTGTAACTCAAAATCTCGCTCACTGTGCAGAAAGCAAAAGACGATCCATGATTGAATCCACATCTGAGTTCGATTCGGCTCGACTGGAGATGCTCTGGAGCCGGCTGCTGGCGATCTCCGACGAAATGGCGGTAACCCTGACCCACACGGCCTTTTCGATGATAGTGCGCGACGCGCACGATTACGGGTGTTCCGTTTTTGACGCCAACGCAAACATGATCGCGATCGGTGAGGACGCAACACCCGGCCTGTCGGTATCGGCCATGGTGTCGTTGCGCAATATGCTCGCCGTCTATCCGGCGGAGACATTGCGGCCGGGCGATGTTTTAATCATGAACGACCCTTGGCTGGCAACTGGTCACCTCTTGGATCTGACCATCGTGCGGCCGGTTTTCCATCAGGCGCAGCTGGCCGGGTATGTCGCGGCGGTTGCCCATCACATGGACATCGGCGGTCGCAAGACAACACCAGCCAGCACCGAGATCTACGAAGAGGGTCTTTACCTTCCGGTGCTGAAGCTCTATGACCAGGGAAGACCAAATGATACCCTCTTCCGCATTCTGGAGAGCAACGTGCGGGTGCCCGAGATGGTGCTGGGTGACGTGCATGCCCAGCTGGCGGCCAATGAGCTGGGGGCGAAGCGCGTCTGCGACCTGCTTTCCGATAACGGGTGGAGTGATTTGAATGCTCTGGGTGGGGTCGTGCTCGACCGCGCCGAGGCTGCCATGCGCGAGGCCATCACGGCCGTCCCGGACGGAGAGTACCGGGGTGAACTCGTCATCGACGGCTTCGACGACGACCTGCGCCTCGTTGCAACAATATCGGTGGCCGGCAGCGAGCTGCGTGTCGACTTCTCCGGGACAAGCCCGCAAATCGATCGCGGCATTAACTGCGTGTTCCCAATAACGCAGGGAATTGCCCTGATCGGTTTGCAGCTGGCGTTGCGCCCGGACGTTCCCACCAATGCCGGTGTGATGCGCCCGATTACGATGACGGCGCCGCCCGGTTCTCTGTTGGCAGCTGAGTATCCGGCGCCCGTCGTCGGCCGCTCACTCGTGCTCGACCATCTCCAGCCTCTCGTCTTCATCGCCCTTGCGGAGGCGCTCCCGGACAGCATCTGCGCGGTCAGCGGGGGACCGATCTGGAGTGGCCGGGTGTATGGTGAACGCCCAGACGGCGACACCTTCTTTGTGTTGCAGCAACTCAACGGCGGCATGGGCGCGCGACCTGATCGCGACGGAATTTCGGCGCTCTCGTTTCCCAACAACGTCGCAACGGTACCTGTCGAGCTATGGGAAGACGGGGTGCCGCTCCTGGTGGAACGGAAAGGCCTCATCCCCGATTCTGGCGGTCCCGGCCGCTTCCGGGGCGGTCTGAGCCAGGAGTTTCGAGTCCGGGTGCTGTGCAACGATGCTACGCTTCCCATTCGCGCCGATCGGACGCGCAACCCGGCGCCTGGTCTGTTTGGAGGCGGGTCAGGCCGCAATGGAAAGGTACTCCGCAATGAGTCCGAAACGCTACATCCCAAAAGCCCGTCTATTGCGCATAGCGGCGACGTTGTTTCCTGGCAACTGGCAGGAGGTGGGGGATATGGCGATCCTCTGTTGCGCAACCAGGAGCATGTGCTGGCAGACGTGCTCGACGGGTTCGTAAGCGCGGAGGCCGCCGAGCGAGACTATAGCGTGGTCGTGAAGGGGGCTTGGCCATGCTTGGCACTTGATCGCGAGGCCAGCGACGTTCTCCGGAGTCGGCGTCGCGACGCCCTGGCGGAAACAGAGTGACCCTCGAAAACCCAGTCCAACTTGAAATGTGTTGGGGGCGGCTGCTTGCCATCGCCGACGAGATGGCAGTTGGGCTGACCCGCACAGCGTTCTCACCCATCGTGCGCGACGCTCATGACTACGGTTGCGCTGTCTTCGACGCTGACGGCAACATGCTGGCAATGGCAAGCGACGCCACGCCGGGTCTCTCTGTGTCCACGATGGTGTCGGTTGTGAACATGCTGGAGGTGTATCCGCCGGATGCGCTCCACCCCGGGGACGTACTGATCACAAACGATCCCTGGCTCGCAACCGGGCATTTGCCCGACCTGACGATCGTGACGCCGGTCTTTTATCGTGACCGTCTGGTCGGTTTCACAGCGGCGGTCGCCCACCACATGGACATCGGCGGCCGCAAGACGACTCCGGCCAGCACCGAGATTTTCGAAGAAGGTCTGTATCTACCAGTGTGCAAGCTGTATCAGGAGGCTGAGGCCGACGAGACGGTGTTACGTGTTCTCGAGCGCAACGTGCGCGTACCCGAAATGGTGCTCGGCGACGTACACGCGCAGGTGACCGCGAATGCAGTCGGGGCACAAAGAATCTGCGAGCTGCTGCTGGACTACGGCTGGGAGAATCTGGATAGGATAGGTAGGGAAGTGTTGGCCAAGGCCGATCGAGCGATGCGCGCGGCGATCGCCGCCATCCCCGACGGCAGCTATCGGGCCGAAATGACTTTTGATGGATTCGACCGCGATCTGTGTGTGGCGGTCTCTGTCAATGTATCAAGCGATGCCTTGACCGTGGATTACACCGGCACAAGCGGCCAGGTGGATCGCGGCATCAATTGCGTATTGAATTACACCGAGAGCATGACGTTGATGTCTCTGAAAATGCTCTTCGATCCGCACACACCCATCAACGGCGGCTGCATGCGTCCGCTGAAGATCACCGCGCCCCCGGGGACAATTCTCTCAGCGCGATATCCTGCACCGGTAGTGGGGCGTTCCCTCACCGGTCATCAGATCCAGCCGGTGCTGTTTCAGGCCATGGCTGCGGCGCTGCCAGAGCGAGTTTGCGCAGTCAGTGGCGGTCCGATCTGGAGTGGGCGCTTCTACGGGCACCGAACGGATGGCAGCTCGTTTTTAGCCTTGTCGCAGCTTAATGGCGGAATGGGGGCTCGGCCTGGTCAGGACGGCATCTCGGCGCTTTCGTTCCCCGGCAATGTCGCCACGATTCCAACGGAGGCATTCGAGGTGCGGGTGCCGTTGTTGGTGGAGCGGAAAGGTCTCATCTGTGACTCAGGCGGGACGGGTCAGTTTCGTGGCGGGCTGGGGCAAGAGTTCCGGGTGCGGGTGCTCGATGGCCTGGATGGCGATCCGACGCTGGCGATCCGTGCCGACCGCACGCGCAATCCGGCACTCGGGCTGCTAGGGGGCGCGCCGGGCCGGCGAGGACGCGTGTTGCGTAATGGATCGGAGTCTCTGCATCCCAAACGACCCGTGGCGGTGCGAGCCGGTGAGGTGATCTCCTGGCAGCTGGCTGGCGGCGGAGGCTACGGTGATCCGCGGGCACGAGCCCGCGAGCGTGTCTTGGCGGACGTGCAGGATGGCTTCATCAGTGCGGAGGCGGCCGAGCGAGAATATGGCGTGGTCGTGCGCGATTAGCTTCGATCTGCCAGCCCCGGTCGCGCAAAGCGCCCGTGTTCGCTATGCAGCAGAGGGCAGACTCGCGGGGGCGATCTTCGAGGCCTTCGGGTTGTCGGGGTCGACTAGATGACAATAAACCCAGTGATCGCGCGAGACCTCACGCCAGGCTGGTTCCACTTGTTTGCAGCGCTCGATCGCGATTGGACAGCGCGTATGGAATAGACAGCCTGGTGGTGGGTCGGCCGGACTGGGCACGTCTCCGGTGAGGATTATCTGCTCCCGTTTGCGTTCCGCGGCAGGTTCTGGGATTGGCACTGCTGATAGCAACGCCTGGGTATAGGGGTGCAAAGCGTTCGTGTACAGGTTTTCGTTGGGAGCCAATTCCATCAATTTCCCCAGGTACATGACGGCGACGCGGTCCGCAAGATGGTGCACCATACTCAGGTCGTGGGCAATTAACAGGTAAGTGAGCCCGAGTTGGTCTTGTAAGTCTTGCAGCAAATTGACGACCTGGGCCTGGATGGAAACGTCGAGTGCAGAGATCGGTTCGTCGCATACGATGAATTCCGGCTCCAGCGCCAGCGCCCGGGCGATTCCGATGCGTTGGCGCTGGCCACCGGAGAACTCGTGGGGATAGCGGTTGACATAAGCGGTGCTGAGCCCGACAAGTTCGAGGAGCTCGAGGACACGCGACCGTCTCTCATCTGTGCTGCTATTGATATGGTGTATCTGGAGCGGTTCGGCCACTAGCGCGCCAACCGTCATGCGTGGGTCGAGGGAGGCATAGGGGTCCTGAAAAATGATCTGAAGATGCTGTCGCGCTTGCCGCAACTCCTCGGCCGTTAGTTGGCCCAGTTCGGTGTCTCGATAGTAGATTTCGCCGGCGGTCGGCCGGTCTAGGTGTAATATCGCGCGCCCGGTCGTTGTTTTACCGCACCCGCTTTCACCCACGAGCCCGAATGTCTCGCCTCGTCGAATTGTGAAACTGATCCCGTCGACGGCTTGAATCGCCCCTACTTGGCGCTTGACAATGAAGCCGCGCTCGATTGGAAAATGCTTGGTCAGATTCTCAACGCGAATCAACGTGCGCGCGTCCGTGCTCATTGCTCGCCCCCGGAAGAAGTCGCGGATTGCCCATGAGCGTGTTCTCGAATCTGACCGTTCTCCATATCGACCCAGCAGGCTGCCTCGTGCCCCGCACTTAGTTCGAGTAGTGGTGGCTGCTCTTGGCGGCAAATGTCCTGCACGAACGGACAGCGCGGCGCGAACGGGCAACCGGGGTGTAAGACGGTCAAGCTTGGAGGCAGGCCACTGATCGAATCGAGGCGCTTGTCGGAACGCTTGTCCATACGCGGCAACGAGCGCAGTAGCCCCGCCGTGTATGGATGTAGCGGCTGCGCATAAAGCTCATCCACCTGGGCGTTCTCCACGATCAAGCCAGCATACATGACGATGACACGGTCGACCAACCCGGCGATAACCCCTAGATCGTGCGTAATCCAGATGAGCGACATTCCAAGCTGGTTGCGCAGGCGCTTTACGAGCTGCACAATCTGGGCTTGAATTGTTACGTCAAGCGCTGTTGTCGGCTCGTCCGCTATGAGAAGTGCCGGATTGCAAGTAAGTGCCATCGCGATCATGACACGTTGGCGCATCCCGCCTGAGAATTGGTGCGGGTAATCAGCGAGCCGCGCCCCTGCATTCGGGATGCCGACCAGTTCCAGCAACTCAATTACACGCGCGCGTGCCGCGTGCCGTCCTAGCCTTTGGTGTGTTTGCAACGGCTCTGTCATCTGGCGTTCGATTGTCAACACGGGATTCAGCGACGTCATCGGATCCTGGAAGATCATTGCGATCTGGCTGCCGCGGATCTTCCGAATCTCAGTCGGGGAGAGCGCCAGCATATCGCGGTCACGGAAGCGGATGCGGCCGCTCACCTGCGCTGGAGGTTCCTGTAGCAAGCGCATTACGGAAAGCACCGAAACACTCTTCCCGCAGCCACTTTCGCCCACGACGCCGAGCGTCTCGCCCTCATTGACATCGAACGAAATTCCGTTGACTGCGTGTACTGTGCCTTCGTCGGTGTAGAAGCGCACGCTGAGGTCTTCGACGGTCAGGACAGGTTCAGGCAAGGATCATATTCTCCACAGCGGGGCAGGGTTTGCCGCACGTCTCCGGCCACTCAATATCTGAACCACGTCGGGATGAAAAACCTGGCGAACAAGTGCAGTTGCACGCATTGTACACTTTAAAATGTCAAATTGTGTATAAAGCGGTGGACGCATTCCCAAAGATATATGCGGTCGTTCGTAATGATAATACCGCAACCACTCTTCAACCCAAAGGGTAAGGGTTAGAATTTCTGACACCGGATATTTGCTCCATCCAAGACACTCTTTGCGCAGACTGCGATTGAAACTTTCGATATAGCTTTGTTCATTCTTCTTGTAAGGCCGGGCAACGCGATGGCGATCACAATAGTCATCTACAGTTTCACCGAATTCGGCTTTGAACTCACTACCACCATCGGTTTGAATAACCTCTGCAAAACCATCAAAACGTCTTGGCATACAATGCTTCAGAAAAGCTTTGCCATCAGTGGCTTCCAGTGCAGGTCGTAAGAGCACATCGCTTTCTCTAGTGTAAATATCGACTGCTGTGAAAGCTAAAAACCTCCCCAAAGAGAACTGTGTCCATCTGGAGCACCTGGCGGGCGGCCTGGGCTACGGGAAGCGGGCCGCGTGGCTTGTTTTTCCCCTGGCACTGTCCGCCACCTCGTCCAGTCGACGAGACTGGGGGACAAGTGTGCCACTTCGAGCGCAACTGATACTTCTCTGAAAGTATCTTGTAGATTGTCGTAACGATCACTTGCAGGCCATACTCTTTTCGTAGGAAGTATTGGATCTTCTGCCCGCAACATTGATAATGTTTTTCTCGCAAGGCCCAGACCCGACGTTTCAGGATCGTATCGGTCTTTCGCTTTTGACGAGGCCCTTTCTTGGCTTGATGGTGCTGCTCCAGGAAAGCTTCAAAACTGCCCCCCAGTAGCGACCCAGTCCCGGATGCCCAGTAGCGAACGAACTGGGTCGCTACTGGGCATCCGGGGACGAACTGAGTCGGTATGCTCTTCTATGGCTTGCGACCAGCGGATAATGGTTCGACGAGATACTCCCAGGTGCTTGGCTATATGGCTTTTACTAAAGCCTTCTTTCAACAATTCATAGGCAAGGATGATCTTTGTCGTTTGTCTCATCTCCATAGTTTCTCATGGAGTGTGACATTTTAAAGTTTAATACAACGACATTGACAATTCATTCGGTTCCGTGTTATAAATGAAACTGCTACTCATCAATGAGTATCATCAATAGTATCATTATACATAGCCCGATTGAGTAGTCAACGTCTCCCGACAATTTAGCACATTTTGCATAAGGAACCGAGCACACTCTACCCTGTTTCACTTGAGACAGTTGCCTTGCGTGAGCGCTGCCCGAAATCGGATCGAATTTGACGCCCGGAGCCGCTCGGATTCTAAAGAAAGTAGAGGGATCAAGATGCAGATCATAGATGTGAAAGCCGTGCATGTCAGCATTCCGCTTGAAAAACCGTATGTCTTTGCTCGCGGTACGATGACTGCATTTGACAACGTGGTCGTCCGAATAGACACGGACGAGGGGATCGTTGGTTATGGTGAGAGCGCGCCGTTGTTTAACTCACCCACCGGTGACGCAGGTACAGTCGCAGGCTGGATCAACGAGCATGCAAGCAATTTGATAGGAACGGATCCGTTTGATATCGAACTGCATGTGAAACGGGCGCTTGAGGCGGCCGGAGGCAACGTGGACTGTGTCGCCGGCATTGACGTGGCTCTGTGGGATGTGGTCGGAAAGGTGCTCGGCCAGCCGATCTTTCGTCTGATGGGCGGCAAATGCCAGGACCCGATCGCTGTGGACTACACGCTCAGCTCGGCTGAGCCCGATGAAATGGTCGAGTATGCGCGCAAAATGCACGAACAAGGTTTCCAGGGGGTAGTCGTCAAGGTAACCGGGAAATCGGTGGACCAGGGGATCGCCCAAGTTCGCGCAGTGCGGGAGGCACTGCCTGTTGAATGCACAGTGCGAGTAGATTGCAACGGCGGCTTCCGGCGTGATGGGGCGCTCGAGTTTCTGAATGGCATTGCAGGGATCGGAGTGGAGCTGGTTGAACAGCCGCTGCCAGCCGAAGATCTGGAAGGTTCACGGTTGTGCCGGGCTGCTGGAGTCCCGATCAGCTTGGATGAAGGGCTGATCACACAAAGCGATGCAATCGCCGTCGTCCGCGAGGAGGCCTGCGACATCATGAATGTCAAGGTGCCCCGGGTGGGCGGCTTTGTGCTTGCAAAGCGCATGGCTGCCATTGCTGAGGCAGCTGGCATGGCGGTGATCGTCGGGGGCAGAACGGCTTTGGAGATCTCTCGCGCCGCCAGTCGACACCTCGCGGCCGCGACTCCCGGGGCAGTGGGTATCAAGCATGAGGGTCCTGGGCCGGCCTCCCAAGCGCTCAGCGACGACGTCGTTGCCAAGCGCACCACGCGCGAAGAGACATGCCAAGCAGGCGGCTTCGTGCCAGTTGAACAAGGGCCCGGACTTGGCATCGAGATTGTGTGGGACAAAGTCGAACGCTATGCGGTGGCCGCTTAGGGAGGCGCCACGCGAGTCACAAAACATGCCTTCACCTGAAGCTGCCAGCACTGATTTCCCTCCGCTCGACTTCGTGCGGCGCCGGCGCAACGCGCAGGCGGGTTTGGTTGCCGGCGGGATTGAAGCTTTGGTTGCGCCGATTTCTGCCGATCTTCAATTCCTAACAGGTCTGGCTCTCAAGAAAGGCGACCGGCCGATCTTCTTGGTCTTACCACGAGATGGCGACCCTGCCCTAGTCTGCCCGAGGTTTGAGCGGGAGCGATTGGCGGCGCAATTTGAGCCGCTGGCGATTCAAACGTATACAGAAGGGGAAGATTCTTTCACCCGGCTGCAGGCTATTCTCCCCGCTCAGGGCAAGGTGGCATTGGCCGAGAAGGCCTGGTTCAGCGAAGCTGAATCGCTCGCCGCCGCGCTTCCGAGTGCAACTTTGGTGAGTGCTGCGCCCGTGCTGGGTCCGCTGCGTTGGAGAAAAGGGGAACCGGAACTGGCGCGCCTGCGGCACGCGGCTCTGACCTGGCAGCGGGTGCTCGCCGACGTATTGATCGGCGTGGAACCCGGGGTGCGGGGCGCACAAATCAAAGAGCAAATCGTCGTGCAGTTGACCGCGGCTGGCGGCTCGGCGCCGTCATGCACTGTCAACATCGGGGCGGCTTCGGCGTTGCCGCACGGGGGTCGCTCGGATGAGCCGCTGACAAAGGGCGATGTACTCCTCATCGACGGTGGGATCGCTTGGGATGGATATCGCAGTGACATTACCAGAACGTACGCGTTCGGCTCGCCGTCGGATGAGGTGCTGACACTATTGGAAACCGTGCTGGCCGCTGAAGCCGCAGGCATCGCTGCCGTGAAACCCGGCGCTGCGGCGGAATCCATCGACGCCGCAGCTCGCAGGGTGATTTCCGACGCAGGTTATGGCGCGGCGTTTACACATCGAGTCGGGCACGGACTGGGTTTGGAAGGGAAAGAGCCTCCCTACCTGGCTGCGGGGAATCCACAGTTGTTGGAGCCAGGGATGGTCATCACTATCGAACCCGGAATCTATCTGCCCGGAAAATTTGGCGTTCGGATTGAGGATGACATTGTGGTAAGCGAGAGCGGTTCAGAGCCGTTGTCCGCGGGTGTGCACAGTGTGGATGAGCTTTTTCTGTGAGTGCGATCAGTCTACACCCACTGTCGATAATAATCTGGCCTGTCCCATTCTTTCTTACGTAAAGAATAGCTACCCAAAGCGAAAGGTGAATATAGCATATGAAACATCGATTTCAACTCTATCAAGGGTTGGAAGACCGGCGGGAGAGGATTTTGGAGCGCTTGCGACGGGTGCCGGAAGAGATCGGCAGGCCAGCCGAACTCGCGGGGCAGCTCGGTCTGCTCGGTGGCTCGGGACTCCACGCAGCGCCCCGGGAAGAAGTACTGCAAGCGATCAATGAGGGCAGTCGCGCCCTCGTCGGGGCCAAATCGCTCAACGCGCGATTGCGCACGATCATTAAGGACCATTACGGCGACGAGTGGGATGCAATCGCGCTCAGCACCGGCGAGGCGGCGTTGCAGGTGGTCGTCGATGTGCTGATGAGCCCGTCGTTGTCCGGAAGGGGCGAAGGCTATCGCTCCCGTTATATTGCCCCTTACGAACGACATATTCACCACCACGCTGGGTATGGACGACCGTTCCCGCCACGATACAAAGACATTGCTGCCGAGCGGGGAGTTACCTCGGGCGAGTTTGGCATGCAGGGAAAACGACTCTGGAACCTGGATGCGGTCCTCGTGCGATTGGCCGGCGCCCGCTACGAGGCGCACGGAATCCGGCAGTTCACCTGCCCGCTGCTTCAGCATGTCGATGTGGATGAGTCCGCGCAGGATCTGCGCAGGGCTGCCGCAATTCACGCGCCGTATCTGAGCGGATTCGCGTCCATGGGCTACGACTCGCCCGGATACGGCTATAGCGAGCGCAACACAGACGGCGCCTCGGCTCTGCAACGCAAGATCGGTGACCTCGCCCACGAGTACGACGTGCCCTACCTGGTCGACAACGCACGCGGCACGCCGTTTCTTGGAAACGACCTGAGGGCCATCAACGCCGATGTGATGATGTATTCGACTGACAAGGCTTTCAATGGTCCCACTGGCGGCCTGATCATCGGACATGAAGAGGTAATGGTGCAGATCCGCCGCGCAATGGGGATGCACGGCACGCGGGCGGGCACGGTCGAATCGCACGGCAAAGCTGCCTATGTGGGTTTCGATCCCGGTAAAGAGGCGCTCTATGGTGTCATCCGCGTGCTTGAGCTACTTCGGGAAGATCCCGACAGTTTCACTCGCCCTGTCGATCTACTCCATCGAATCGTCGATCAAGAAATGCAATCCGCCTTACCGCCAGACGTTTTCGCCGGGATGTCCATAAGCAAGAGCTACAACTCCCTGGCGGTCGAGATCGACTATGAGGGAACTTGGGATGGCGACAAACAGGGCATTCCGATCTTCAGTATTGAAGATATGTATGCCGGGTCAAACCTAGTTCAGGCTGCGCTCCCAGCAATGGGGATGCTGCCGGGCATGCTGGCCTACGACGGCAATATTATCCTGGCGCCCGGGATGGGCACGACCGATGAGAACGGAGTCTTGATCGAAGAGAATGCGATCTGGGCCGTGCGCTGTCTGGCGCGCGCGCTGGCGATCATCTATGAGGAAGCTTATGCGGACACGTAATTCAGAGGAAGCAAAGGGCTATGCCAAGAGTTCATGTTGAGTGGCTTGCAATTCGTACACAAGAACAGCGCGAGGAATTGGCGCGCCATATAACGGATGCCATGGTGAAGGTTGTGAACGTGACGCCGGATCAAGTCACTGTGGTTTTTAACGAGAAACCCCCCGAGTTTGTAATCAAGGGCGGCAGGAGTTGGGCGCAGATTCTTGCAGAGCGCGAGTCCAAGAAAAGCGGAGCTTGAGCGAAGTAAGCCATGCAGGGAAAAATCGCTGTCGTCGGCGGCGGCGTTGTTGGGGCGAGTATCGCCTACCACTTGGCGCGTTACGGAGCGCGAGAAGTCCTATTGTTGGAGACCGAACAGGTCGGGTCGGGTTCCACACGGCAGTCCGTAGGCGGGATCCGCACGCTGTTCGACAGCCGATTGGAGACTGAGCTTAGCATCTATGGATGCGAAGCCTACCAGCAATTAGAGGCAGACAGCGGGCGCATATTCGACTTTCGAAAATGCG